>CEWG01227763.1_pt1 | contig 12155 bp, 12 predicted proteins | sample 361411 | NCBI WGS metagenome assembly CEWG01 (sample SAMEA2622173, study PRJEB7988) | marine metagenome | biome: marine biome (ENVO:00000447); feature: surface water layer (ENVO:00002042); material: "saline water (ENVO:00002010), including plankton (ENVO:xxxxxxxx)" | depth 5 m | reverse complement strand
TTATTGTCAAGAATAAAGCACATCTCCTACCGAAACTTAAAGATTAATGATATTATTAAATTATATGATGGAAGGTAATACAGAAACTGTTTTTACGGGATCAATGGAATATCTTTTAGATGATGACATCATTTTTGATCCTTCAGGGGATATTTTTCGGAGAAATACCGAACAATATTCATCCACAAATTGGTATGCTCTTAGAAAGAAAGAAAATTCATATTCTTGGATTCCTCATGATTCTCTGTATACTCTGAAACCCCGAATTGGTTCAGAAATCCTAAAGCTAAATACACTCTCCTTTACGGAAGAGACTATTAAGTTGGAGAATGGACAAGAATCCAAGTATCTAATTATTTATCATTGTAATAATCCAGGTAATCTACATCTGAAGACACGCACCTTTGGTGTCGAATCTAGTTCCTGGGTTTCAGCAGAGGGACAATCTTATATCGCTGAGAAATATGCGACATCTAGAGATTTCCGGGATATCCCCGTGTATCAGTCAGATATTTGCCCGAATCCTTTGGCAAGTGATCCGTATGAAATTGTTTATCCGATGGAAAATACTTCAGATACGCTGTCACCTTGGAAAACAGAAGAAGTATTGGATGGTGTCACAGTTGATCTTACGAATTTTAGCAATCATCCAGATAATATTCCGGATACTGCTACGACACAAGATCCAGAAATTTCAGTCCAGGAAGCGGACAGTGAAGCAACAGTATCAGAAAGCGATGACGAGACTATTTCAGATGATGGATGTCCAATGACACCTCAAGAAATGGATAAATTAGATGGAATTGCTTACAAAAATTATGCATTTCCGGTAAAAGAAAAAATAGATCTTCAAGATAAATATGAAGAATACCGACAAGATCCATGGTCGGATGATTGGTATACAGAATCAGAATTCAAGGAATATTATGGAGGGACTCAAGAATGGGAATTTCAAGAACCAAAAAAAATTTTAATGAGAGAGGAACTTAAGCAATTGGCTTGGGATTTCAGAGAATTGACGAACAAGCAATTCAAGTGTCTTGTAAAATATTACCAAGGAACTTTTTAATGTATCTTTCATAATCCATTTTCATAAACTCTTCATCAATCGGTCTCGGCACTTGAAGATATTCAATTTTCCACTGCTCAATAATATCCGGATCGTTCAATAATTCCGTTATGTCTTCAGTTTGATTCAGTAATTTATTCCTTATAGGAACAGCCAAATTTCTATCTTTGAAGATCCTTTGTATCGCATAGCAACGCGCCGCAGATAACTTGTTTAAAGGAAAACTTCCGATAACTATTGTATTCATCTTTTTATAACTCTTTATCAATTATCTTTATCAAATTTATCATTTAAAGAAATGAGAAACACCACGCTCCACCTCTTAACTCATGTCTTTTTCGTCTCTTCTTTCGTCTATTCTGTCTTTTAGTGCCACCACTCTGCTCATTTTCGGATTCTTCATCGGAAGATTCTTCAGGAGATTCATTATTATTATTCTTTTCTTCATCAGATGGTTCTTTGTTCTCCTTTACTCTTTTTTTCATGTCTTTTGAAGCCGCCTTAACCCATTCAACGCCTTCTTCAGTTAATTCATGAAAATCGCTCACTTTCTCTTCTTTCTCTTCTTTATTTCCTTCATCTTTATTTGCTTCATCTTCTTCATCCAAATCTTCATCCAAATCTTCATCATCATCTAAATCCGATTCTTCTTTATCGCTATCTTCATCTGATGAACTATCCTCTAGTGTTTTTCCGCTTTTTTCATCGTAATCTTTTTGTCCGCCGGTGTATTCAAAGATTTTCTTGAAACCCGCTTCAAGCAATAATTTGCACAATTTATGGGAAGCATCACATTTTTCATGTGCACAAAAAACAACCAATGGAACTTCTTCTACTTCAAAGTCCATCATGTGAGGATATTCTAATTGTTTTTTTTGAATAATCTTAATGAAATTTTCTTTTCTGTCTTCATCTGATAATTTTTCATGTTCGTCCAAAGGGACACTGATAGAGTTGGGGATCGTATTTTCTTCAAAATATTTCTTTGGTAAAGCGTTAACAAAGATGGCATATTTTTTGTCCATCATTTCTCTCACAGATTCATACAAGATCTTTGGAATGATAGAATATGCAAGAATATCTGGGGATTCTTTATCTTCAGCAGATGCTTTATCTGTAGAATCCTTTTCCGGTGCGATAACTACGAGGAAATGAAGAGGTGCGAGAACGCCTTTACATCTGACTAATGATGGATTGTTCGGTATGTATATTTTTCCACTTGCCATACAAGAGTTACGTTTCTTAACAATTTCAGATACGCAATAATTTTTTGAATCCTGATAAGCCATATGCGCTGTATCAACGCCCCCAGAATTATTCGGATTCGGACCTAAAAAAACGACTTTTCTTGAAGGAGAGATAATAAGAGGCAATGTGACAATAACATGATATCGGGGAAAACCATTTGTTACACTTTCTTTTCTTTCAAACAATACAGGATCAACATGTACACTTGGTTTGAGATTTTCTAATAATGTTACTGATGATGCCATAATATTATTCATAGAAATTTATACAGGGATTAACTTACATGACTTCTTCTGCTGAAGCCAAAAGATCATTGAGTTCCTTTGAAATTTCATCCAACTGCTCTATCATAAATGTGCTGACCATCTGTAGCTTTTGAGCGGAAAGTTTATCGGCTGCGTGTTCCGGCTTCATTGACGCATGAATCACAATCTTATCAAGTAGCGGATGAGGTTTCTTGTATCCGCAAAGTTGAAGAATACTGTCTTCGCCCAATGATCTACGAACAATATGACTTTGAATCAGATTGCCCATAGTATGACCTTGTTCATAAAGCGTAAAATGATACAGATAATCATTCTTTTCCTCAACATCAATAGCTCTATGTTCTTTATCTTGAAGAAGATGGATAAACGATTGTTTCATTTTCTGACATTTATCAACAAGAATCGCAATTGACTTCTTAAAGAGCATTTCTGAAGAATAGTAATGCGTTGATTTCACAGAGAAGTTATAAGTATTCGGCTCGTTGAAATTATCGCGATGAAAATAACGATCTCCCTCTGACAAGACAAACTTTCTCTCAAATGCTTCTATATCCTCTTCAGAAACAGATTCCGCAGAAATTCTATTTCTCAGGGTTGTCTCCATCAAATCATCGTCTCTTTTAAATGAATATGTTGCTGAAGATACAGGTTGGAATCTACCATGTTCTTGACCAATGGATACCGAAGGAGAACCATAGAAATGAATTTCTTGATGAGTATCATCACTTCCAGATGTTTTCAGTTCTGTAAGAAGAGAATAATTCTTCTTTGGACCCAGGATTTCTGAATCTGATACAAAGGGTCTGAATATTTCATCCTTTTCTGACTGCTTAAGAGGTTTTGTAAGATCATAATTCTCAAGTTTCACGATAGAGAGTTCAGCAAGTAGTTTTTTCGCTTCTTGTCGTGGCGTTTCAATCGATTCATCATTGAAATCATCGAGTCTCTGTTTGAGACCTGCGTTGAGAGGATAAATTGAAAGATCATTCATGGTTACAAATCGGAATGGTTCTGCTGTATCATGTTTCACTTTGCATTCAAAGAGATAATTCTTCATAAATGTTTCAGGTTTCAGATACAAGGGCACCATTGATACGCGATGAAGCATCATTTCGTTGTGAAGAGATGTTTGGTTACTCACCATGATCAAGTCGGAATCAACGGGACTTCCATCGGGGTTGACGCGGAAAGCAACCGTTGGAATTTCTGTTAGGAGAACACGACGTATAGCATTCACAACTGATTTATCAAGACCATACTCTTGAGAACCTGACATGACAAAGTTCAATGTTCCATCTTCAATATTCACATCAGAGAAAGTAACTTTCTTTTGACTCATATTTATAAGATAATGTAGTTTATTTTTAAATCAATCAAATTTTTCTTTTTTTAAAATATTGATTCATAATAACAAGGATGCGAAATCCAAAATTGGAGTTAGAATATGAAATGAAGAAAAGAGAATCTGTTAAGACAAAGAAAGGTGTGTCTTTGATTGTTGCTACTTCACCGATTCCGACTCATCCTAAGACAGATATTGTGGATACAGCTTTAAAAAGTATTCTGAAAATGAATTATCCTTTTGCTGAGGTGATAATATCGTATGATATACCTCCCAATGGTGTTGAAAAGGCGAGTTACAAGAAATATAAAGCAGCAATGAAAAAGAAATATCCCAATTTTACTCATTTAGAGATGACAAAGCATGGTCATTTTATAGGAGCCTTTCATAATGCATTGAGACATTCTCGGACAGAACATTTCCTTATGCTTCAACATGATATGAAATTGGATGGTAAATTTCCTATCGAGGCGTGTTTAAAATATAAGTTTGATTGGAATATTATCGCGACCCATCACATGAAAAATGGTTTACAGAGCCAGCATTGGTTCCCAATCTTTAAGCAAAAGAATAAAGATTTATGGAAATCTTGGGGATGGAGTGAAAGAATTTTCTTATCAAAAAGAGATTGGATGATGGATCAGATCTACAAATGTCATGTTGTTGAAAAAAGAACAAGTGATTTTATGGATCCTATTTTTCAGAAAGAATTTGAAAGAGAATGGAAACGACAAACAGGTCTTTCAATCTCTCACGCAAGTCTTGAATCACATAGTATCACTACTGATGAAATGAAAGCGTACAATAAATTATGGAATGAATGGAAATGCTTCCTCTTGAAAAGCAACGTAGCGTATCATGTTCATTTGTGTGGGCGAACAGCCAAAACCAAAAAAAAGAAAAAACGAACATTAAAGAGAGGCGGCGCTTCCAAGAAAGAACAATTTTTGAATGCCTTAGAACCTAAGAATATAAAAGAAACCTGTGAAAAAGTATGCGCACAGGAAAAAGCACAATATCCCAAGATATTAGAAGCTCAAGCAAAGATGTTAGGCAACAAGCTTGATAAGAAAAAGAAGGCAGAATTAATGAAAAAACAAGAAAAGAAATGTCCTAAAACTTGTGAAAGAGAACTGAAAAAGATTTCTGTCATCGCGAAAGATCCGGCATTTACTCAACTCGTTGGTAAATTTGAGAAAATGGAAAAGAAGAAGCCTAAAAGAACAGTAAAAAAAGGACAAAGGGAAATAAGAAAACAAAATAATCTAATAAAGTAATAATGACTTTTCAATATACTATCAAGAAATGTAAAATCACTGTTGATGGTAAAACATACACTAAAAACGAAATTAGTATATCTGACACACTCATGTTTATTAACTATAGTAAACCGAATTACAGTGGACGCGTAATGGTTTCAATGATAAATCCATCCTCTTCCGTATCTAATGTTCTTATGCATTCCCGTTCTACAACCGTGACATTTGCTTGGAAGGGTCCTTGGACTGATGAAGATACAGGTAAGGAGAGTAAGAAAACTCTGAACTTTAAAATTTCATTTGATAGAGAAGGCGATGCTTTAAAATTCTTTAATGCGCTTAAGAAACAACTACCTCTTAAGAAAGGGAGACATACTAGGAGAAAATCGGTAAGAAAGAATGTGCGAAAAACTAAGCAGAATGTTCAAAAGCCGTCAGATTTGAAACAAATTATTAAGAGTATGTCCGATGAAAAAATATTGAAATTAATGAAAGGTAGATCATTTGATACAGATACTAAACACATTTTGTATCAAGCGAAAACATGGCCCGAAAAATATTTTACAAAGCATGAGTTACTTAAATATTCCAAAAGTGATACAAAGAAATCTAAAAAGAAAGGTCGTAAAGGTCCAGATGAATCGGCTACTAAATATCCAGTAGGAACTGAGAAATTAGGCAATGACGGCAATACATGGGTTATCAATGTTTCTAAGAAAGGCGTTCAAAGATGGGTCAAACAAGCAACTAAATCTGCGAGAGATAAATCTGCGCGAGGGAAAAATAAACCATTAGAGAAGTTGTGGACAGATATGTCTAATATGGGAACATTGGTCTTCATTTTGAAAAAAGGTAAACATAAGATTCAGCAGGTGCATTTCTTTCCTGAGGGCGGGGAAGCTTATGAAAAGAAGATACAAGAGGGAAATAATGATCCCAATGTGAAGGCTATTTTAACTGCTGGCAATAGTTTTGATGGGTATCAACAATTATACGATAGAGTAAAACAATCATCTGTAGACCAAGTATTGAAGGACTATAAGAAATATTGGAAATATAAGATGGATAATAAATTATTGACATGTTAAAATATATAATAAAGTAATAATGAGAACCAAAAGGAACTCCAGAAATCCAAGAACAAGAAGAGCAAAGAGAGCATTACGCCGTCTCCACGATCCACCATCTCAAAGAACTCTTAAATCTTTGAAGAATCTATCCTATCGCGATTTAAAAGCTCTCAGTTCAGAACAATTACAGAAATACAAGCGAAGATTACATATTATTGATCAGGAAGGCAATCCTTACACCGATGAAGCACTCAGAAAAAAATTAAGACCGTATATTTCTGCCGGATCTAAAAAAGGCGGTGGGAAAGAGAAAGTCATAAAAGGGAAGGGTAAGATTACTTTTCATGAAGAGGGTGATGCGGAAAAGATGGAAAAGAAATATCCCGATGTTGAATTTGAGAAAATGAATCAATTGACTTTTACGACAACTTATAAAGGAAATAAAGAGTATGATTTAAAAATCCAAGTAGGTGATACGGTTATACCCTGTTCATTTAAGAAATTTGCTTGGCCGTGGCTATATGGAACTATATTAGCGTTAGAACCTCATTTTGATGATCTTAAAAAGAAAGCAGATATACGGATATCCGGAGGTATTCAGAAAAAACTCTATCAATTTTTTAGACATGACTATGAAAAAATGCAGGGGAAGACTAAAAAAGGTGGTGGGAAAACCTTTAAAAAAGAGCAAAAAAACGCAAATAAGAAATATTATCAATCCGTTAAGAAATGTCGTAAGATGAAAGATAAAACAGAAAAAGATAGAAAGAAAAAGGGGAAATGTTATTTACCTCTTGATAAACAAAGATTTAAAACGTTACAATATTTAGAAAAAGAGTATCCTGATGAATGGTTAGAATTCAAAAATAAGAAAGGAGATAGTTTTCATAATGCTACTCGTTTAGAAGGTTCGGGATTGTATGATTGGAATCCTTACAAAGGGGAACGTTCATCTCCAAGAAAAGGTGGTGGGAAATCTGTTTATCTTGAATTTAAGAAAGGCCCCTCAAAAAAGTTTTGGAGAATTGTGAAAGATGGTTCTAAATTAACGACCCATTATGGAAGAATCGGATCATTAGGACAAACGACAACAAAAGATTATGGTTCTAAAGTTGATGAGGAATACGAGAAATTAATTCAGTCAAAGAAAAAGAAGGGATATGTTGAAAAAACAGATTATGGCGTTTCAAATCATAAAAAATCAACTGCTATTGAAAGAGAATACATGAAAGTATGTCGGAAAGCGGAAAAGAGTAAAGTATTAAATCCGAATCAAGTGAATGCTGATTGTGAAGGAATGCTGGACCAAGGTGAAAAGGAATTGAAATGGATGACAAAATGGCACAAGGATGCTTTAAAGAAAGGCGAATATAATTGGGATAAATACGAAGATCATTATAAATCTAGGAAAACAAGAAAAAAATAAACGAACTCAATAAGTTTAATCATTTATAAATAGCATTTTACTGTAAAGGGTTTTATTACATCTCAAGAATATAAAATCTATGAAATCAAGTAAGAAATGTATTACAATAGCGGTTGTTAAATTTGTGTTTGCGTAAACATATGCTAATATTAATCCGGCAGGGATTGAGGAAATGATTGTAGCAAGGGTGCTGTAAATATTTGTGCCATATGAAATATATTGATTAATATGAGTTAAACCAAACAATACTGCTGATATAATTATACTTTTATTGATACTTAATTTGCAAAATTTTATCAGTATTACATTGAAAACAATTAATCGTAATACCAATTCTTCAGATACACCTGCTAATATAGCATCATAATATGATCTTTCTTCGCACCCTGCTAAAACGGGAGCATCCTTTTTTAAGTAATCATCCAAGTAATTGTATGTTATAAAATCGGATGCGTAATCAATGATAAGGAGCAAAAATAATCCCAACATAGCAATCATAATTCCATTCATTTTCACTTTCTTCGTATTCTTCACTTTCAAAACATCAGTGAAAATGTCTAACAAAAGGATGACGAAAAATATGGCGGTGGCTATTTTTCCGTAAAAACGATTGTCCATGTATATAATATATCTAGGAAAAAGAAATAAAATAAGTTTAATCATTTAAAATTAAGTTCTTCTTCTTCTTTTAGATTGCTTTTTCTTCTTAGATCTTCGTCTTTTCTTTTTACCTTTAGTTGATTTTCTTCTACGATTTTTTTTACCGCCACCGCCGCCGTGCGCACCCTGGCTCCGGCGGTCAGCGGTTGGATCGGACCGAATCGGAGAGGGCAGGTAAGTGGCACTGCCATGCCATGCGCCGCTTTCTCCTCTTTGACCCCAATTGAGAGCCCTGGGTGGCTCTGCATTGGCCTGAAAGCCAGTCCGTGAAGCCCTTGTCGCGGTCCTGTCGCCGCGCGCGGCCACTCGCCTCTGCTCCGCCTCCCCTCCCCTCCGCGACAAGCTTTTCAAAGTTTTTCTATGCATTTCGTCGGCCTGTCGCTGCTGCTCTGCCCGTCGCTGCTGCTCTTCCCGTCTCTGCTGCGCCTCCTCCTCCCGCGCTTCTTCTTTAAGGATTTCCGCCAACTTCTCGCTGGGTTCCCAGGTATCCCAGTCTGGGGGTTTTTCAAATGTGGTGGGGCCCTTCTTCTCCAGCTCCTCCCTTGCCTTATCCTGATTCATATTATATTTCATGTTAATTACGGCGATCTCTAAATTCACTGCATTTCTCGCCTCCAGCCCGCCACGCTTTCCGCCCGCCTTCTCAAAAACTGCGTCAAGGAGATTGTTGTTATCGTTGATCTCCTGCTGCGTGGTCGTATTGCATTTATTATACCCCCAGTCTCTTCCATCGCCGCGGCTCTGCCCCTGCTCCGTTAATGCCATATTGAGATCATCCATCTCTTTCAGAACTTCTTGAACCGCTTCCAGCGTCTTTGCTTCGCTGCCATAATGTGTTTTCCATTCTGTCCAATGATCCTTGAAGGTTTCTGAGAGAGCAGTGTTGTGCGCTATTAATTCCATTTATACATTTACATAGAAAATAAGTTTAATCATTTAAAATTAAGTATTTTAGTTCACTAATAAATATGTCAGATCGTGTTTTATTTATTAGTGGTAGATGTCCTCATTCTAAAAAGGTTCTTATCGGCATACAGCAGTATCCTTTTTTGAAGCCTTTATTTAAGGTGGTAAATATTGATACGCAGCCGTATCCGAATTATGTTAAATCAATTCCAGCCATCCTGATAAATAATCAGGTTATTACAGGACAGACTGTCTTTGAATATTTCGGGAAATTGGTTGAGGGAAAAGAAGCACAAGAAGCAAGAGCAAAGCAGGGTCAACAGACAGAATCAGATCAAGGACAATGTAGGATTAATGAAGATGGAGAATTAGAGGGATGGTGTGGTGGAGGATTAGGAGGTTCATCGGTTGAATATTCAATGATTTCCGAAGACAATGATGATTATACAAAGCGCACTTACAAAATGGAGACCAATTATGATTTTCTTGAAGGAGCTTCAGATTCAATTCATTCTCAGGTGAAATCCATGGAAGAAAGTGATTCTCAATTATCTCAAAAAAGAAAATCTTTTGATAATGATCTCGAAAGAATGCAAAGAGAAAGAGGAGAAATGATGCAACAACAGAGTGGTCCAGGAGGACCTAGACCTCCTATGGCCCAAGGACCTGGTCCAAGTCAAGGACCTGGTTTAGGACCCGGTCAAAATATGATGCGATAAGAAACGCGTTAAATGATTTAAAAAATAGTAATCTCTTGATTTATAAATGGAGGAAGTTGAGAAACAGCTCTTTTCAATCTTTTCAAGTTTTATTCGTGATTTGTCCAAAACATATCCCGAAATTAAGAATTGTCTGTACAGAAATTATGAAGACTGCATCACAAATACTGATAAACCCATTCAAGATTTTCCCAAGCTTCAAAAGTTTCTTGATTTAATTCAGGAACATGAAAAATACATCACTGATAAGAATTCTGAGTTCTTTGATTTAGAGATTGATTTATTGGAGGAAATTTCATTTAAGAATCTGTGGGCAAAGAATATCTCTGGAAAAACACGTGAGACTATTTGGAAGTATCTTCAAACTTTTCAGATAATCAATATCAATTTGACATCCAATGCTCAATTGCAGGAAGCATTAAGTCAGATTGGTTCAGATACAGTCATGGAGGTTGATAAAAAGACTGCTAAGGATCTTAAGAAATTAAAGAAATTATCCAAAGATGTGAAAGAAGAAGTTCCTTCAGGAGAAAGTGAATTGGAAGATATGTTGGGAGGACTAATGGATTCTGGTATTGGAGCAATTGCGAAAGAAGTAGCGGAAACCATGGATGTTGAGAAAATGTTTGGTTCAGTGAATGAAAATTCTAATCCCATGGAACTGATGGCTCAGATGATGAATCCGGAAAAGATGGGTTCAATCTTTCAGAACATTAATTCTGTGATGGAGAAAAAGGTTGAATCCGGTGAATTAACCCAAGAATCATTGAAACAGGAAGCAAATGGCATGATGGGCAAAATGGGTAACAACGACATGTTTAAGAATATGATGGGTCAAATGAATCCTGAAGGCATGAATAATACCACGGAACCGGTTCAAGAACCAGCACCAGAATTATCAAGAGAAGAGAAGTCTAAGAGATTAAAAGCAAAGATTGCTGAAAAAAGAAAGAATAGATAAAAAGTCAAATTAAATTTTATCTACTATAGTATTAATGATAACAACACCTTTTTGGTATAATGATATTTCTGTTTTGTATGAAAAAGATTCTATTACAGAAATATTTCCTAGTAAGAGATTCGATATCTTAAGAAAATTGAATGCTATTGTGAGATTGTCTATTGCTTATACGCTGATAATGTATTTCTTGAAACGAGAGCAGAAATATTTGGTGATACCTTTTGTCACGATGGGCATTACATGGATCATTTGGTATAAACAGGAGGATATTCATACAGATAGTGTAATGAAAGAATCAATGAGTGATAAATTAGATGATTTAGTCAAGATTAATGATTTAAGTACGGAATGTCGTGTTCCAGATAAAGAAAATCCATTTATGAATCCAAATTTAGCAGATTTTGGATCGGATAAGCCACCGCCTCCCAAATCTTGTCCCAGTTACAACAATGTAGGTGTTCAGCGTAGAGTTGAAGAATTATTTAATGAGGATTTGTATCGCGATGTAAATGATATCTTTGGTAAAAACAATAGTCAAAGACAATTTTACACAGTTCCAGGCAATCAAGTTCCCAATGATCAAGGTTCTTTTGCGCAGTGGCTCTATGGAACTCCCAAGACATGTAAAGAAGGAAATTCTATTGCTTGCTTGTCTCAAATGGGGAGTTCGGGTGGGTCAACAGGTTCATCATCATAAATTGAATATTTGTAATTTCCTAGTTTTTTTATTGTTTTTTTATTTTATATCATATATAAAATGACAACAGTTGATTCATCTGTCGGATACAGTGGATATGTAGCAAACAATCCGGAACCTAATCTTCAGGGATGTGGAACAGCAGACACAAGCAAGAAGGATACCTTCAGTTTGTTTGATAAAGCAAGCATCAGAGCCGATCAATTAACCGTTGATTTAGATGTTATGCAGTCTCAGGGACCAGGTAATTATTATTTGGATAATCAGTTCGCCTGTGAATGTGGATTAAAGGAAGCGCAGAGTATTCAGACTTCTCAGCCAGGCATTCATTTGAAGGGTGGTTTTGGTTGGATTGCCGAGAAAGGATGCTTGGTTGATAATGATTCTACATTAAGACAGAAAGAGGATAAGTTAACGAATAAGAGAACGATTAATCAGGTAACCGAAAGATTATCTGCTACAACACCCAATTTGACCAAGGGTTACTATGACGTGGATGCTGAATCCGTTCTTCAGTCAAGCGATTTCGCGA
>CEWG01060062.1_pt1 | contig 12158 bp, 8 predicted proteins | sample 361411 | NCBI WGS metagenome assembly CEWG01 (sample SAMEA2622173, study PRJEB7988) | marine metagenome | biome: marine biome (ENVO:00000447); feature: surface water layer (ENVO:00002042); material: "saline water (ENVO:00002010), including plankton (ENVO:xxxxxxxx)" | depth 5 m | reverse complement strand
TTTATACATTTTATAATGGGGACCAATTGAAGGAATATCGAATATTTTACCTGTTATTTTAAATCCTAAAGATTTATAGAATTCAACAGCAACTAATCGAGCATTGCACCACAGAACATCACATTTTTTTTCTTTTAATAAAACAAATGATTCCTTCATTAGTTTTGTTGCAGCAGATTTTCTTCTAAATTTTGGATGAGTAGCCATACCTCTTAAACGATAACCGTTTTTGGTTTGCAGCTCAATATCATTTTCCGGATAAAATGTGCCAATTGAAATGATGGTATTATCCATAATTGAAGCTAGATGAAATGTTTCTATATCATTATCAAGATCATAATATGTTGTTTCAATTGGAAGGTTAGGTCTTAAAACTAAATTCCTAAGGGGTCTAATGTCTTTAGCAGCTACTACTTTTATGTCCATTACAATGAAAAATCGGGTATTCCGAAGTAGAATTCAAGCACCTTAATTTTAAATATATAATCATATTTTGCTTTAATTAACTCAGACTGAGCTGTTTCAAATAATTGTTGAGCCTGGAAATAATTTATTGTATTTAAAGCACCATTTTCAAATCTTTCTTTTGCGTACTCATATGCTGTTTTTCTAGCTATTTCTGATTTCTTTGCTGCTTCATATGATTTTATTGCCCCTTTAGCATCGTTTAACGCTTGATAAATAGTATTCTCAAGATCCATTTTAGTCTGATCAAGTAGGTTTTTGCTTCTTAAAACATTAAGTTTTGATTTCTTTATTCCAGCTCTAGAAGACCAGCCATTTATAATGGGAATATTTAGTTGTAATCCAATACTTTCCCCAGCATTTAAGTCAAATTGGCTTTTCAAAGAAGTTGGAGCGTCCATTATAACTCTTGAGTTATATGAATAATAAGCAGATGCTGATGGTAATAAAGCAGATTTTGAAATTTGTTGATCTTTAATAGCTATTTCTAAATTTGTTTCAGCAAGTTTAATATCATTTCTATTTTTCATAGCCTCTTCTAAAATTTCTTTTGCGTCCTTATTTAAAATGTCTGTTTGTGGTATTTCATAATTATCATCAGCAATATCAAAATTATCAGAATCCCCAAACATAAGAAGTTGACTAAGGGATAATTTAGATAATTGATAGCCATTTTCAGCCATTATAACATTTTGTTCACTAAGAGCAAGGTTAGCTTCAATCTCAAATAGATTCCCTTCAGGAATTACACCGTTGTTAAATTTTTCTTTTGCGTTCCTTAATTCCTCTTGAGATATTTTTAGTTGCGATTTCTGAACATCTAACTGCTCTTTATTAAAAAGTATTTGTAGGTATGAATTTGCAACAAGAAGTGAGATGTCTTCTTTCATATCTTCTAATTGATATTTTTTAGCAAGTAAATCAAGATTTGCCCTATGTAGCCTTCTAATATTTGCTAGTCCATTAAAAACATCTACTGCTACACTCATATTCATGGAGGAATTTTCGGTTGTTTGATTTTCTAATATTCCTGTAGTGATATTTTGAGTTAAACCAGTATTCCAACTATGGTTTCCATTAATGTTAAAACTAGGAACAAAATTTCCTATTGCAGTTTTTTTATTTTCAGTTGAGTTTAATAGATCTAAAGATGAGTTTTTAATAGAAATATTTTTTTCTATCGCCCTATCAATACAATCTTTTAGAGATAATTTTTCTTGTGCAAATGATGAAAATGAGAAAAATAATAAAAAAATTAAGATAGATTTATTGTTTTTTATTTCTCCCATCCTTTTATTTTATTTGGTTTTGTTAAATCCCATATTTTAACTTTATCGTCTTTGGAAATGCCTGAAATGACTTCAACATTAATCCCATCTGCCAAACCAAGTTTAATGTCTTTCCTTTCAAATTGCTGATCACCAACTTCTATTTCTACAAATGGTAATTTAGTTTCAAGATCATATTGTATTACAGCCTCACTTAATGCCTCAACATTTTCTTTTTTGGCCGTTATAATAGTTGCATTAGCACTGTAGCCAGCTCTTACTATATATTCATCATCTAAAAAGACTTCTCCTTCAATTTTAAATTGAACAGCACCCGCTTCTTCTATCCCTTTTGGGGCAATAAATTTTAGTTTTGCTGGATAAGTTTTGTTTTCAATAGCAGCAAGGTTCACTTCAAGCTCCATTTCCTTTTTTAATTTACTCACTTCTCCTTCATCTACTTTTCCTTCAAAAATCATAACATTCAAATCAGCTATTGTAGCTATTGTAGTTCCAGGATTAAATGTATTGGCTTGTATTACCTGATCTCCTTTTTTGACTGGAATTTCAAGTATTGTTCCTGTTACAGTTGCTCTTACATTTGTATTAGTAACACTAGAACCGTCAGAAGAACCAAGCTTAATTATTTGTAGGTCATTTTCAGAATTTTTTAAATTTTGCTCTGCTTGATTATATTGTAATTCAATATTATTATATTCTTGCTCGGAGATAATACCTTTAGAGAATAATTTTTTATTTCTTAAAAATTCTGTTTCAGCATTTTCTAAAACAAACTTTGCGTTTTTTACTCTCCCTTCCGCTCCATTTAACGCTTGTTCATCAGGAACAACTTTTATTTTTACAAGTAAATCACCAGCCTTTACTTTGTCTCCTTCTTTAACTAGTATTTTGTCAATAATTCCAGGAATTTGAGGTTTAATCTCAACTTCATCTTCAGGAATTACCTTTCCCGTAGCTACAATTTTTGTTTCAATAGTAACCTTACTTAATTGAGTTGTTTCAAATTTTGTTACATCTTTTTTATTTGATTTAATAAAGAAGGTTGATGCAAAAATTATTCCTAATATTAAAAATACTAGACCAAATTTTTTAAAGTTTTTCATAGTTTAAATTTTTTATTCATCTCTTAATGCGTCTATAGGTTTTGTACTAATTGCCTTTTCAGCTGGGATAAACCCAATTAATGTTCCTAGACTAACCATCATTAATAGTGCTGCAAAGATATAACTTAATGGCACTGTTGCATTTGTAAAAGGAACATCTTCTAAATTTTGAGTAGCCATATTTATTAGATATAAAATAAAAGCACCAAGTATAATTCCAATAGTACCAGCAATTAAAGTTAAAAAAACAGATTCTAAAATAATTTGTTTTCTAATATGATTAGGACTAGCCCCTATAGCTCTTCTAATCCCAATCTCTTTTGTTCTTTCTTTTACAGATATCAATAAAATATTTCCAATTCCAATAACACCGGCTAATATTGTAGCGATTCCAATAATTATAGAAATAAATGACATTCCGCTTGCAAAGTTTTTAGCTCGAGTAAAGAAAGAGCCTAAATTAAATGATCCTATTGCCCTATTATCTTCTGGATGTACCTTGTGTATTTCTTTTAATTTAATTTTCACCTTGTCTTCAACATCAACAATGTCAATATCATCATAGCCTGCAACTAATAAAAAACCAACGGCATCACCTGTATTATAAAGCCTTTTAAATGTTGAGAAAGGAACATGTATATCTCCATCATCATCAAAACTACCACCGCCTTGATCAAAAAACTTATGTATTCCTATTACTTTAAAATAGATGCCGTTTATATTTATAAATTGTCCAATAGGGTTTTCTTCATCTTTAAAAAGCTCCTTTTGTGTTCTTTCACCAATTACACAAACTTTCCTTTCTTCTCTTATATCTAATTCATTAATAAATCGTCCTCCTTCATAGATATCTTTTTGTGATACTACTTTTAAGATAGGGTAATCACCATATATATTATAAGTTCCAGATCTTGTTCCATTTGATATGTAAGCTCCTTGTGAACCAAAATTTCCTTTTTGAATTCTTGGAGCAATATGTTGAATTTCTGGAATTTCCTTTTTTAAAGTTTCAACATCGCTCAGCTTGATATTCCAATTCCTTCCTATTTTAAATCCAGAATAAGGTATGCTTGTGTTTTGGGTCCATACAAAAAGACTATTAGATGAAATTCTTTCAAATCTTTGCTCAAATCCGTTATCAACTCCCTTTGCAATTCCTGATAAAACTATATATAAAAAAATTCCCCATAAAACACCAATGATTGTAATTAGTGTCCGTAGTTTGTTTTGACTTATAGAGCCAAAAATTTCTTGCCAGGTATCTTTGTCAAAAATAGTATTCATTTATTTGTCTCTAAGAGCAACAATTGGTTTAATTTTAGCTGCCTTTCTTGCTGGTAAATATCCTGCTAATGCTCCAAAAAAGATTAGAATAATAGTTGCCCAAATAGCATTAGAGGTTTCTATATATGGACTTGAAATAAAATATTTTTCCATTAAACTATCTCCAATGCTATTAAGAATTAGTATTGCTAATACTAGACCTGCATATCCTGATATCATTGTTATGAAAATAGACTCTTGAAGAATCATTGCAATTATACTTTTTGGGGATGCTCCTATTGCTTTTCGAATTCCAATTTCTTTTGTTCTTTCTTTTACAACAAAAACCATAATGTTGCTTATTCCAATAACACCTGCTACAAGCGTTCCTATTCCAATGAATGAAATAATTATTTGTAATACTGAGGCAAATTGACGTGAATTTTCTTGTTCTTCACCAGTATTACTTATATATATACCTCGATTATCTTTTGGAGAAATAATTTTTAGATTTTTTATATATGCATCTAATTCATTCTCTAAGTTTAATGATTGGTCATAACTCATATTCTTATCATAAATTACAATCATCTGATCAACCTCATCATTATTTCTTATTCTCTGTTCGGTTGTGTAGGGAACATATAAATTTCTTTCTTCTCTATCTCCACCCTCATCTTGAAAAACACCTACTACCCTCCAACTATTTCCATTTTCATGAATGTATTTCCCCAATCCATTTTCTTTTTTGAAAAGATCTTCTTCAACTAATCTCCCAATTACAACATGTTTTGTTTTATTTAAAATATCTCCCTCATGAAGATATCGTCCTTTCATAATAATTGTTTTTTCTGCCTCTTTATGTCCAGGTGATACAGCTCTTACTTGATATCCATTTGCTTGTTGTTTGTAGGAGAATTGAGTATAATAAGTATTTCTAATTACAATATCTTCAATTTTTTCTTTAAAATTTTCTTTAATTTTTTTTACATCTTCATTTGTAAATTTTATTCGTCTTTTAGATTCATATCCTCGATATGGAATAGTGGTTGTGCTTGGATAAATTCTTATTGTATTTACTTGATCATCAGTAAAGAACATGGAAAAACTACTTTGGAGCCCATTCCCTAATCCAAATAAGATGATAAAAATTAAAATACCTAAAGCAACAGTAAATCCAGACAAAAATGTTCTGAGCTTGTTTTTTTTTATTGTATCAAATATTTCTTTCCAGCTATCTTTATTAAAGATCATTTATTTTGTTTTCACGTCTGTCATAATAACCCCATCTTTTAGCGTGATGATTCTTTTGCACATATTTGCAATGTCTTGCTCATGAGTTACTACCAGAATTGTTTTTCCTTCGTTATTGATTTGTTTAATAAGATCCATAACTTCTTCCGAAGTTGTTGAATCAAGTGCTCCAGTCGGCTCATCAGCAAGCAATACTTTTGGTTGCGAAGCTAATGCTCGTGCAATTGCTATTCTTTGCTTTTGCCCTCCTGAAAGTTCACTGGGAAGATGTTCTGCCCAATCTGCAAGCCCAACTTTTGCTAAGTATTCTAAAGCTATTTTTTGTCTGTCCAATCTGGATATGCCTTGATAGTATAGGGGCAGAGCAATGTTTTCAAGAGCTGTTTTGTAATTAATGAGATTAAATGATTGAAAAACAAAACCAAGAAACTTATTTCTGTATTTTGCTGCTTTTGTTTCATCTAAATCTCTAATTGGAACACTGTCTAGTTTATATGAACCACTATCATAATTGTCAAGCATTCCAATAATATTTAATAATGTAGATTTTCCAGATCCAGATGAGCCCATTATCGCAACTAATTCTCCTTCATTTATTTTTAAATCTATTCCTTTCAGCACATGTAAGGAGCTATTTCCAATAGGGTAAGATTTATTTAATTCCTTAATCTCAATCATAATTCAAAAAACGTAAAAGTTTTATTTATATTCTATTTTGGTTTAATGAAAACTTATTTTTTTTCTACCCAGTCTCCATGTTCTTTAATCAGATCAATTAAAGCATCCACAGCCTCATCTTCTTCAATGTTTTTTCTAACTATATTTTTTTCTTTGTAGAGAGTAATCTTTCCAGGTCTAGTTCCAACATAACCATAATCGGCGTCCGCCATCTCACCAGGACCATTTACAATACATCCCATAATGCCAATTTTTACACCTTTTAAATGATCAGTTACTTTTCTAATTTTTGCAGTCGTTTCTTGTAGATCAAAAAGTGTTCTTCCACAGGAGGGACATGAGATATATTCTGTTTTTGATATTCTTGTTCTTGTTGCTTGTAAAATTCCAAACCCTAATGAATTTACTTTTTGATCGGAACTACATTCTGGAGCATAGAGAAAAATTCCATCTCCAAGACCGTCTAATAGTAAAGATCCACAATCAGATGAAGATGATATTTGTAATTGTTCATCAGAAATATTTTTATACCTACGTCCAATGATAACAGGAGTTTTTAAATTATTATTAATTAGTTTAATAAAAAACCTTCTAAGTTCAGCTACAGCATTATTATTATTACTTTCTAAAAGTAGTACTACTGTATTATCTGTCCTTATGATATTAATTAAATCATCAGTTAATGCTGAATAATTAATTTGTACAAAATTTATTTTTTCAGATTTTTCTTTTACTTCTAGGTATTCATTTACTGTATAGCAAGGATATCCTTTTTTCAGATTTTTCCATTTATTATAATTGTAAATTATTCCTAAGGTTCCAGGAACTTCAAAGTCAAGATTATGATCCCCAACATAAACATAATCTGCTGCCATATCAGAAATGTGCCATTTGTCAAGAGGAACCGAATAGTTATAACCTAGAGCAAAAAATGAAGCAGGGGATATCTTTTTTTTGTGAGAAAAATCTGCTTTTATAATCGGAACACTTTTTCCACCAATATTAAAAACAGAGTTAGTTTCTCTTTTGTTATATTCAAAAGGATTAAGAGGATATTTATCTATTTTCTGAACTAAATTATGACTTTCATAATCATTAAAGTGAGTAAGTAGTTTTTGTGCTACTGGCATTTCAAATTCAGGTGCTTCTGTTAGTGAAACTCTAACAGTATCTCCTAATCCATCAGCAAGTAAAGCACCAATACCTACAGCAGATTTTATTCTTCCATCTTCACCTTCTCCCGCTTCAGTAACACCAAGATGTAATGGGTAGTTCATATCTTCTTTTATCATTTCATGAACTAAAAGCCTGTAAGCCTGAACCATTACCCGAGTATTCGATGCTTTCATAGAAAGAATAATTTCGTGATAGTCTTCATCTCTACAAATCCTTAAGAATTCCATAGCTGACTCTACCATTCCTTTGGGAGTATCTCCATACCTGCTTAAAATTCTGTCAGATAAGGACCCATGATTAGTTCCAATTCTCATAGCAGTTTTGTGCTCTTTACAAATCCTAACTAATGGAATAAATTTTTCTTTAATTCTATTTAATTCTTCTTGATAAGATTTATCAGTATATTCTATTTCTTCGAATTTTTTCTTGTCAGCATAATTACCAGGATTTATTCTAACTTTTTCAACAATACGTGCAGCTATTTCTGCTGCATTGGGTGTAAAATGAATATCTGCTACAATTGGTGTAGTATATCCTCTTTTGAGCAATTCATCTTTTATAACTTGTAAATTTTCCGCTTCTTTTTTACTAGGTGCAGTTATTCTGACAAGTTCACATCCAGCTTCAATCATTCTTATAGATTCTTCAACTGTGGCTAATGTGTCCATGGTATTTGCAGTAGTCATAGATTGTACTCTGATAGGATTATTTCCTCCAAAGCCAATTTCACCCACCATTACTTCTCTGGTCTTAAACCTAGAATAAGAAGTTAGGCTATTGCAGTATTTCATTATATCTTAACTACTTTTTTAAGAATTTCTTCAGTATTTGTAATGACTTTTAGCATATAAACCCCATCAGGTAAATAGCTTAAATCTATTTTCTTTTGGAAATCTCCGTTAATTTCTAAAGTGATTTTTTTCAATTGTTTACCTAAGCTATCAAGCAGAATGAGGTCTGTAATCCCATGAGAAACCCCCTTAATAGTTACTTGATTTTTAGCTGGGTTAGGATAGAAAGCCCAAGTGTCAATTTTTTCGTCTATTGATGTTGTGTTATTATTTACTTGAAATTCGTGATGGATAAACTTTCCAAAATCGCCTTCAAATATTTTAATCCAGCTCGCACCTATTTGTCTAAATCGAGCCATTCCAGCACCATCATTATTTGCCCAAAAATCAATTCCATCATCATCAGTGTCATTCATTAAAAAGGTATAGCAACCATCATCAAAAACTAGTGTGTCTCTGTACTGACTATTAATTAACAAACTTCCGCCATTTGCAGATTCATAAACTAAGTTGTCATTTCTATCAAATATATCCCAAGAAGTTTCTGATTGATTTAGACCAATACTACCACTGTTTGTTTGTAGCCAAAGTGCAAAGGTGTTATCATATGAAGGAACAGGATCAAAAGTTGAGTTAATATAGTTGTTATAGATGTTTTCATCAGTAGATTGATTAGGTTCACTTATTTCAACATAAAATTTATTGTCAGTACTTAATAAATTATTCCAAATACTGTACGGAGCGTCCAAAGTCACGGTATCTTGTTTCATAAAATCTAGACTCCCGTTCCAAATTTCCATTTCCTTAGCAGTAGAATTATTTACCCAGTATTCAATCTTTAGACTTGTCAATGTTGTTGACCCAGTATTTCTAATAATGATTTTTGGTTTGCCACAAGTAGGGTTGATTCTTGAAAATTTCACTTTGTTTGTTGGTGCAATAACATCAATTACTGAAGCATCAAGATTATGATTTGGAGCCTTGTAACTTACTAGTTGCGAGCTAACCCAATAATTAGATGTTCCAGATGCATTAGTAACTCCATAATCAATATTATGTATTTGTCCAGGTGTAACTAATGAAGTAATATCATCTTCTCTAATATCTGAAGCCTGACCTGGGCACCAACCTGCCCTGTCATATATCCAAGTACCTCCTTGGGGATATATTGGATTTGCACCACATTCCGTCCAAACACGCCAGGTATATTCTATACTTCCGCCATTTACATTTAAGTAATGATCTCTTGGAATAAATTCTCCTTCTTGTCCGTGTCCTGTGATCACTGTTCTTAATTTGTATGAGACTGCTGATGGGTCAAACAAAACATCTCTTGCTTCAAATGAGTTCTCATTTAAAATAGAAGTATATCCTTTAGATTGAGGTCTCCATATTTGCTGAATGTTAACTACATCTCGAGGGGGAGTTCCAACAATGAAATGAAATTTTATATCCATATCTTCTTGCCATTGACCACCACTTGTCATATTCATTCTTTTTAATCCTTTTAAAATAGGCGCAAAATCAGTAACATCAAAGTACCAAGTTTTTCCATATGTTCCCAAATCTAAATAAGCACCATATGGAGTAACAAATGACATGATTTGAAATGCCATTGGATATCTGTTGTAATAAGTTAATTCACCAACAATTATTGTGCTATCAACAGTAGTAGTGTCAGTAGATATTACCGCTCCACTAGCATCATAAGTATAGCTCACTGCATGCCAAAATGTATTTGATGAAACAACAGCAATACTATCATGTAGTAGTGAGTTATAATTTGAATAAATTGATCTTTCTTCTACTGTGTTTGGTGCAGCTAATAATGAGTCTAAGACCGTGATTGTAGTTGTAGTTGTATTATAATTCCCCTGAAAAATATTTATATAAGGCCTATAGTTTGTTGATGTAAAGAATTGAGAAATGTTTTCTCCTCTTGATGATTCCCAAAGAACATTTCCGTTGAAAATTGCAGTTTGGTTGTTGGTTGAATTGTCAGTAGCTGTTGTTCCTGTACCTTCATTAAATGGATAATAAGCTACTAAATTATTATAATCAGGATGATTATTGTCTATTCTTAAATTCATCCAGTTATTGATTGTGACTGCATCAACTTCTTTGTCAAATATTCTAAACTCTTTAATCTTTCCATCCCAAAAATAACCTGTCCCTTTTCCATTTGATGCTAATTTCAATTCTTGAATATCTATTGGGGCAGTTTTGTTATTTCCACTATGCCAAAGCACCCCATTTAGGTACATTTTCATCTCACCACTTGTACAGTTTTTTGTAAAAGCCCAATGGTTCCACTGCGTTGAGAATTCATTTTGTGATGCTGCTTTATCAATTCTGTCATAAGAGCCAGCATTATTACCGCAATCCCAATATACTCTGCTATTGCTCCAAGGAAAATGAATATTTAAATTTCTAGTTCCATTTGCATCCAGACCTTCCAAGATGGTGCTGTTGTAAGGAAGTGTCCCTCCATCTCCATAAACCCAAAATGATACCGTTACTTCATTATTAATTGATCCTAATGAGCTATGTGGAATCACAATTGATTCAGCTTGATTAACATCAATATTGTTGGCGTCACTTGAATATAATCCAGAATTAAATCCTGTTGAATCACCTGAGATTAGTGTTGAGTTTGAGCTTATAGCATTCGTTGTAGAAAATTCTATAATTAAGTTTGATGTGGAATCCCAATGAAAAGGAGTGTGAAATTGAAGCCTGTTTTCTCCATTTATAAAAGCTACATTAGCGTGAAAAGTTTCAGTAAATCCATTTAAGTGAGGGTGGTTAGCATTTAGCACTGAATCAGTAGTTAGTTTTAGTTTTATTTTTAAAAAGTTTGCAGAACTAGATCCAACACTAAAAATAGACATGCCATCAATTGAATCATTATTAAGCCCTAAGCTATTAAGTTCATTAGCATGATAAAGGAATTGTGATTTGCTAGATATATTGTCTGTGTCAATTACATAGTTAAGTTGATTTGTGCCACTTCCTATTTGAGTGGTGTCTTCGCTAATTATGTTATTAATTATTGTGTTTTGTTGATTAAACTGATAGTAATTATAAACAGGATTTATACTGTAAGGATAAATATTGCCAGAAAAATTTGAGATTAGATGACTAGTTGTTTTTGCTTTGATAGAGTCAACTCTACTTGAATCATGAATATTAGTATGGCAGCTGTAGTCCCATGCTCCGCATCCAATATTGTTAATACTCCCACTTGTGTTTACAACATCATCTTTACACCTCATATTATATGACATGATAATCTTTTCATATGTCATTGAGTTATTTGGAAAATTTATCATGGTGTCTCTAGTTGTGCTAGAGTAATCAAATGTTTGAATGGTGATGGTATCACCAGGGCTTTGAGCACTTGTTGATATGCATAGCAGAAGTAATACTATTGTGATGGAATTCTTTAACATGCTTGGTAGGATTTTTATCTTCAAATTTAATTTTAATTTTCAACTTCCGAAACTCCCCCTGAGACAATTAATTTCATAATATCTCTTGATGGAGTGTCAATAGGAGTTAGGTTTTTTTTGTCTACTAAAAAAACATTTCCTGAAAACGTTAGTGAATGAGGTATATATACTAGAACCTTATCACTATTAATATTTAGGTTTTGTAAGTCATCATTAGTAATAAACCCAAATCTTTCAATGGATGAGTTGTCGTATATTTTGACAAGTACTGCCTGATCAAAACCTTTCTTGTTTCCAAAAAATGTATTCATTAAATCTTTTACTGATGAATAGATTGTTTTTAAAAGTGGAGCTTTGTCTAGAATTTTCTTAAATAAAGCATTAAATGGAGATGCAATTAATTTTGACCCAACCATTCCAATTATTGTGATTAGTGCAAAAAGAACAATGAGGCTAATAAAGGTGTTTTTAATTGGTAAAATATCCGCAATCTTATTAAGAGCATACACAACAACAAATATTGTTACGCTAATAGGAACAATGTAAAGTAGTCCCTGCAGGAAGTAGTTTAAAATTTTTTTCATGATTTCTAAATAAAATTAAAGATAATAATCTTCAACAAAATTTGCATGCAGATTAGTTTTAAAAAAATGTTTTACATAAAGATAAGATTTAAGTTTTTAATTT
>CEWG01225142.1_pt1 | contig 12160 bp, 14 predicted proteins | sample 361411 | NCBI WGS metagenome assembly CEWG01 (sample SAMEA2622173, study PRJEB7988) | marine metagenome | biome: marine biome (ENVO:00000447); feature: surface water layer (ENVO:00002042); material: "saline water (ENVO:00002010), including plankton (ENVO:xxxxxxxx)" | depth 5 m | reverse complement strand
AAATTGAAACTTAAAGAAGATGAAGCAGGTAATAAGATTAGCGAAGTGCGTGGTATTAGAGCAGGTTGTAAAGTAATGAAGACTCGTTACGCAAAACCGTTTGAAGGTGTACAAGTTAAGATTCCTTACGAAACAGGAATGAATCCATATAGCGGATTGGTTGACTTGCTAGAGAAAAAAGGCATGTTAGTAAAAGACGGTAATCGGTTAAAATATGTAAATTCTGAAGGCGAAGAAATGAAAGAATATCGTAAAGTTTGGGAAGCAGGCGGAGACGTGCTTGACAAAGTTATGATGGACTTTACTGCCCGAGAAAACTCTGTGATGGAAAATGAAGAATCCGAGGTAAATACCGAAGACGAACCAGTAGCTATTACAGAGGAATAATAAATGGATAATGCATCACAAATCGTTGACACTTGGCTGTTGTATAAGGAACATGCTGATAAGAAACACATTGAAATTTGTGCGGAAAAGTATGTAGACTTAATTGCAGATTACGGTGCTTCTGATATGATCTTAAGAGAATGTATCGGAAACTGTGATTACCTTGATGACGCTATAAGATATTACTTAGATATAGAAGACGATGACGATGATTACATTGACAATGACTGGGATGAATAATGGGTTGGTATAGTGAAGTTTCACGAGATGTGTCTAAGATACCTGACGCTATTGCACATTATGAAAAAGAATTAATTGAAGCTCGCAAAGAGTGTCGATTAGTAGGCAATGTTGAAAAGTCATCTGCCGCCATGCCCGGTATTGTTGAACATCGCTTTAATCAATTACAAGAAATTGAAGCAATACTAAACTACTTAAATATTGAGCTACGTAGATTGCGTAGTTCATATTTTAAGAAGTATCTTGAAAACTATCAACGTGCTCTGTCTAGTCGTGACGTAGAAAAATACGTTGACGGCGAGGCAGACGTTGTTGATTATGAAAAGATTATTAATGAATTTGCACTCATGCGTAACAAATGGTTAGGCGTACTTAAAGCACTTGATCAAAAACAATGGCAAATAACAAACGTTGTTAAACTTAGAGTTGCAGGTATGGAAGACGCATCATTATAATATCAGAACGATTTTGGAGCATTAGGGTATATGTTAAATAGTACTATTAACATGAGGACGTATTAATGTACCAATTAGCCAACGGGTGGTATGTACCAGATAATGAACAAAAAATAACTGGACATGTAAGCCACAATCCAGACAAAGAAAGTCCAACATATGAGAGTAGAGTAAGAGAACTTATAGTAGAAGCCTTACCTTATTTTGGCACATTTGTTGATGTTGGTGCTAATATAGGAATATGGGCTTATCCTTTTTCAAAAAAATTTAGTAAAGTGATTGCTTACGAACCAAGTCCGCGTAATCTAGAATGCCTATATAAAAATGTAGAAGGTGTTGAAATACATGAAGTAGGTCTTGGTAATATTAGTACTACTTTGAATTTTGTAGATAGTATAGACAACTGTGGTAACGCACATATTGTAAACAAGAAAAAGAAACATTCTTACGAAATACAAGTAAGAAAACTAGATGACGAGAATTTACAAGAATGTAATTTAATTAAAATTGATGTTCAAGGATACGAATGGCCAGTAATACAAGGTGCAATGACAACTATTGAGAAATTCACACCTTGGGTCATATTTGAGCCTAACCAAGACGTAGACGATATGGTAAAATACTTTAAGAGTATAGATTATAGTCCGTTACGTTGTAAAAGTAAAACATGTTGGGTATTTGCTCCCACGTCAGGACCTAATGCACCAAACAGTGCTTACTTTGGTGTAAATCAATACTTACAGCAACAGCAGATTATAAAAGACTTGTATTATGGTATTGCCTGAAATATATATCACAGATGAATCAGACGCTATAGTAGGTGACTTTACAAATTCTTTTGAAGATGTAAGGGCAACAACTTTTGCAGATCTTAAAAATAATCAAGACAACATACCTGTAATATTAAGAGGATTAACTGAGCGTAAAGTAATACGTTTGTGCGAACAACAAAATAGAGATTACTATTATATTGACACAGGATATATGGGTAATTTATACAAGCGAAAAGATTATCATAGAGTAGTAAAAAATAATGTACAAAATATGATTCCAAAATATGATTTACCTGCAGATAGATTTTTACAATTACCTCATGCAGTATCGAACTTAAGATTTAAAGGTTGGAAAAAATTTGATGGACCAATACTTGTTGTCACACCATCTAGTAAGCCTTGTATTTTTTATGGTATAGATAGAGATCAATGGGTTGAAGAAACAATTACAGAAATAAAAAAATATACTGATAGAGAAATTATTATTAGAGATAAAGCAGGTAGAGTGCAACGTGTTGGTGATAATAGTGTGCCAGTGCAACTAGTAAGAGAACAAATACATTGTCTAGTTACATATAATAGTATTGCCGCAGTTGAAGCGATTAGTACAGGTGTTCCAGCAATAGCAACTGCACCAGGAGCGGCTGATGCACTATGCACTAAAAATATTTCAGACATAGAAACACCTTTTTATCCTGATGAAGCAAAAGTATTAGCATGGCAAAACTGGCTAGCATACTGCCAATATACTCCTCAAGAAATGAATAATGGAACTGCTATTGCACTAATAGAAGAAATCAATGCAACTTCATAAAGAATGGTATTTGCCAGACCAAGACAGAATCGGACATAAAAACATAGACAATGGTTTTCCTTGTCATGTAGTTTTACCACAAGCATTAAAATATGTAAAAAAGTTAAACAGAGCTATAGATGTAGGTGCATGGATAGGTGATAGTACACTATTCCTTGCAGAAAGATTTAGTCACGTGATCGGTTTTGAAGCACATCCAGATACTTTTGAATGTTGCGTGAAAAATATGCAAACAAGAAATATAAAAAATGTTACACTTAATCAAGTTGGATTGTCTAACAAAATAGGTGAACTACAATTTCATCGTAGACTAAAATCGTCAAACTCTGGTTGGTTATCAAATAAAACTCCTCCAAAGGACATTACTACATTACCTCCAATCAAAGTAAAAACTATATCTCTAGATACTCTTGATATTCCAAATATAGATTTTATTAAAATAGATGTCGATACACATGAAGGATATGTAATTGCTGGTGCTTTAAATTGGTTAAAGAAAACACAACCTGTTGTAATGATCGAAAACAAAGTAAAGGCACATAATAGACAGTATGATGATATGCCTAATCCAGATATTTTATTACGCAATCTTGGATATAAGATGATACAAAAAATAGATAAAGCAGATTACATATATGTACCACAAAATTATAACAAGTCTTAGTCACGAATATTTTGAAAACGGAGCCAATTTCAATATAACATCTTGGGACAAACGCTTTCCGAAAAATACAGAAATTCATGTTTATAGTGAAAGTGTAAGCTCGCCTAAAGGATTTAGTGATAGGGTTATATGGCATAACCTATATAAAGAATGTCCAGAGCTAGTAGATTTTATAAAAAGGTATAGAGATAATCCGCACTACAATGGATATAAACCTGATAAAAAAGGAAACATAAAATATAGTTACAAATTTAATGCTGTAAAATTTGGACATAAGATATTTCCGTTGTTTAGATTTTTACATAGCAATAAAGATATAAAAGCATATTGGATAGACGCAGATGTGTATTGTCCAACAGAAATTCCGTTACTTGTTTTAGATAAATGGATGCCTAATGATAAAATTGTAAGTTACTTAGGAAGATACGATAAACATAGTGAATGTGGATTTTTAGGTTTTAATTTACATCAAAAAGCAGGACAGGAATTTGTACGACATTATGAAAAATATTTTTATAATAATAATCTAGACAAATTAAGAGAAACACATGACAGTCATGTTTTTGATGTTGCAAGAAAAACATATGGTAACATAGGATTGTTTGAAGATCTAAATGCAACTCGTACAGATGATAAAGCACCATTCAATAGTTCTGTACTAGATGGATACTTGACACATGCAAAAGGATCTGATAAAGATAGATTGATAATGAAAGCAATCAAAAGAGATAAAAATCTACAAGCAAAACTACAAACAAAAACATTTAGATCAGATATTCACAACAAGTAAAAAATTTTATATTTGCCTTACGTGCAGTTTGTAATGGATCTTTTGTAAACATATACATATTGTTAAACTTACTACTCCATGATTCTATAGTTACATTCTTACCTAATAACATACCCCAATAGGCACCATGATATGTATTTGTAATAATATTTTTATACTGTGCAATTTCACACAACCATTCTTGTAATTCATCTTTATCAGCAACGTGTCTAATTGAATCGTATTCAGATCTAATCTTAATTTTATTATGTGCAATAGTAATTGTATCTTTAGTGGGTTTTATTTTGATTGCAACATCAAATGCAGGATGCATACAACTTGCACAAGGCACCCAATCATATCCTAAACCATAATCACGTAAACCTACCTTTACAAAATTTTTCATATAAGACGGTAGTGTAGATTCTTGTGGAACATTTATCAATTGTGATTTCTTTACATTGTCAGGATAATTATTGTGTCCTGCACCCCATAAAATAACTTTATTTTTTTGTGTAATTTCTTTTATAGTATTATGCCATTTTGGCCTACCTAATAATCCGCCTCCACCTAAAACAATAGTTTCATTTGTAACAAAAGATTTCAAATCATTTATATCTAATACTTCACTACCTATGTTAAAATAATGACTAGGTCTTGACCAGTAATCTCCTGGATTACTTTTATCGTTACGATGTATAATGATTGCCATAAAACTATTTACGTATAAACTGCGTATATAAATATACATATGAAACATATTGTACTCGTAACAGGAGGATTTGATCCTTTACATTCAGGACATATTGCATATTTCAAAGCCGCTAAACAGTTGGGTGACGAGTTGCACGTAGGTGTAAACTCCGACGAATGGTTAATCAATAAAAAAGGTAGACCATTTATGCCATTTAAGGACAGAGCAAGTATAATAGAAGAACTGTCTATAGTAGATAAAGTTATAAGTTTTGATGATAGTGATGGAAGTGCATGTGGTGCAATATATAAAACACTAGCAACAAATAGTAGATGCACAATTACATTTGCTAATGGTGGCGATAGAACTGAAGGCAATATACCAGAAATGAAAACTTATGACGGTATACTAGATGTCAAATTTGCTTTTGGTGTAGGTGGAGGCGATAAACAAAATTCTAGTAGTTGGATACTTGATGAATGGAAAACACAAAAGACAACACGTGATTGGGGTTACTGGCGAGTGCTAGATGACAAACCAAAAAAAGGTTACAAAGTAAAAGAACTTGTGATTCATCCTAATAAAAGTTTAAGTGATCAAAAACATTTCAAAAGATCTGAGCAATGGATAGTGCTAGAAGGCAAAGTAAATATGGTTACGGAGTGGAATGGCATTCCTGACAGGCAAGAACTTATACCGCATAGTACGCCTTATGAAATAAACAAAGAGGTTTGGCACAAAGCAAGTAATGTAGGTAACGAAGATGCTCATGTCTTAGAAATTCAATGGGGTGAATGTTACGAAGAAGATATAGAAAGAAGGGATTAATGAATAAAGTTTTTATAGGATACGATACAAGAGAAGATATTGCATATCAAGTTTGCAAACATAGTATTGAATCCAAAAGTTTAGATGCAGATGTACGTCCGTTAAAACAACAAGAATTAAGAGATGCGGGTTGGTATACAAGACCTATTGATAAATTGGCAAGTACAGAATTTACATTCACACGTTTTCTAATACCTGAATTATGTAACTTTAAAGGTTGGGCTGTGTTTATGGACAGCGATATGATTCTTACAACAGATATAAAAGAATTATTTGATCAAGCAGATGACAAGTATGCTGTAATGTGTGTTCAACATGACTACAAGGTTACAGAAACTACTAAAATGGACGGACAAAAACAAACCATATATCCACGTAAAAATTGGTCTAGTATGGTGCTATGGAATTGTGGACATCCTAGTAATAAAGTTGTAACACAAGACTTTGTAAACGATCAAGAATTAAATGGTGCATACATGCACAGATTTAGTTGGCTTAAAGATGAAGAAATAGGTAGTATTGATCATACATGGAACTATCTTGTAGGCGTATACAATGATATTGAAACACCTAAATTAATACATTATACAGAAGGCGGTCCGTGGTTTGAAAATTATCGCAACTGTGAATTCCACGAACTGTGGAAAAATGAACTACAGGAAATGATGCATGGTTGATATGCTATGCATAGATCCTGATGATGAATTAGTAAGTTGCATAGCAAAAGGAACCAATTCTATTTTTATAGATAAAAAAGATCTAAAAAATTATGATGAAAAAATACCTGTGTGTTTTAGAAGCCTTACCAAAAGAAAATTAATGCACAAGTTAGAAAAAACTAATAGAGATTACTATTATATTGACAACGGATATATGGGAAATGCTCACTTAAAAAAGTATTGGTTTAGACTTGTAAAAAATGATATACAACATATTGGCAGATTTCAAGAAGTTCCTAAAGATAGATGGGACGGTATGGTTTCTGTTGCACCTTGGTTAAAATATAATGGTAGAAGAGAAGCACCGAAAGATGGTAATATTTTGTTAGTTACACCTAGCGGTAAGCCATGTCAGTATTACGGAATAGATAGAAATAAATGGGTAGAAGACACTATTTCAATCATATCTACATATACAGATAGACGTATCATAATAAGGAACAAAGTAGTAAGAGGTAACAGAATAAATGAACATAGCATAGGTGCCCAATGTGCAAAAGATAATATCTGGGCAGTAGTAACATATAATAGTATTGCGGCACTAGAAGCAGTGCATTATGGAATACCTGCGTTTACAATGGCGCCCCACGCTGGAGATATCATTTGTAATACAGATATAAGTAAACTTGAAGAACCTTTTTATCCAGATGAAATTTTGGTGAATAAATTTTGGCATTGGATAGCATATTGTCAATATACACCATTTGAAATGACGAATGGCAAGGCAATGAGAATACAGAAGGAATACAATCTATGAGTCTAAGTGTACATGCATATATGAAAGGTATACCTCCTGGAAATTCAAATCCTGAAAAACCTAAACTATTAGAATATTTTATAGAAGGTGTAAACAGAAGCGGAGATAACGGTAAAGTTATAACTAACTATCATCATTATCCTAGTGATGTAGCAGTATTGCAAGGCTTTGTTCATCCTCAAAGTAAACATGTACCTCATTTGAATTTACGTAGAGAAGTTTTAGAATATCAAAAAAGTAAAAATAAAAGAACAATAATTGCAGATGCAAACCTATTTTTGTATGCAGATCCAAAAAATTCAAGAACATATTTAAGATATAGTTACGATGGAATATTTTGTGATACAGGAGAATACTGTTGGGACAATCCTGATCCTAAGCGTTGGGAACAAATACAAAAAGACATAGGAATAAAATTGCAACCAAATAGAAAGCAAGGTCATCATATTTTAATTTGCTGTCAAAGAGATGGTGGTTGGAGTATGGAAGGCAAACATGTAATACCTTGGTTACATCCTATGATATTAAGAATCAAAAGAGTTACTGATAGACCTATACGTATTAGATTACACCCGGGCGATAAAAAAGCAAAAGATCATGCATTAAAAATTAGTAGACTAGGACATAAAAATGTTACAGTAAGTGAATTAACAAAACCAATAATGGCAGACTTTCAAGGAGCCCAGGCAGTAGTAAATCATAATAGTAGTCCAACTGTTGCCGCCGCTATTGAAGGAATACCTGTATTTGTAACAGATCCTTCTAGAGCACAAGCAGGTCCTGTAGCACATACGGATTTGAATGAGATAGAACATCCAAGATTGTTTGATCGAGAAACATGGATACAACGTTTAGCAATGTGTCATTGGCGTTTAGACGAATTAAAATCTGGAGCATGTTGGCAACATATGAAAAATTGGGCAATACCAAAATGAAAATAACAGCAGTAACAACATTTCATCAACCAGGCTTAGTAAAATATGGCCAAAGGTTTATTGACAGTTATGCAGATAAAGTAGATCCTAAGATACAACTTAAAGTTTATGCTGAAGATTGTTTGCCTGAATCTAAAGGCGGACATGTTGATATATATGATGCAAAGTATAACCTACATAAATTAAACAAATTTAAAGAACGTTGGGGCAATGTTCCAAAAGCAAATGGCAAGTGTCCTTGGCCAGAAAGACGTCCACGTGACCATCATAAAGAATTTAAATGGGACGCAGTTAGATTTGCTAACAAAGTATATGCAGTTTTTCATGCCGCCCAAGATAAAGAAACTGACTGGTTAGTATGGATAGATGCTGACACATATGTACATAAAGAATTAACTTATCCAGAATTTGCTGAACTACTACCTAACGATAAATGGTTAACATTTGTAGGTAGAGGTAAAGATGCACGTAGTTGGCCAGAGTGTGGATTTTACGGAATGAACTTGAGACATCCTATGTGTATACAGTTCCTAAAAGAATTTGAAAGGTTTTATGAAGATGCCGATAATGGTATATTTGAATTGGAAGAATGGCATGACAGTTATGTGTTTGGACACATACTCAATCAATTAAGAGCTATTGATGATAATGTTCTAGACTATACAGCAAACATTGTTAACAGGACTGCCAAGACAGGAGGCGGAGGACATCCGTTAATAAATTGTGTTTTAGGTACATGGTTCGATCATATGAAAGGCGGAAGGAAAGATTCTGGTAAAAGCCTAGCAAAAGATCTTGTTCAGCATAGACCAGAAGCATATTGGAATGAAGTTTAACTTACATGAAAGATTTGGTGCCCTTAATAGCAAGCCTGTTTTTAACGCCTTTCGTGATGGTGCTTTGGCTCTCGGTCATGATGTTGTGCTTGATGGTGATGATGGCATTGATGTCATTTGGAGTGTTCTTTTTCATGGCAGAATGGGCGGAAACAAAGATATATGGGAAAGGAACCAAAGAGAAAACAGACCAACAATAGTATTAGAAGTTGGCGGTATTAAACGTGGAACAACATGGAAGGTAGGACTCAATGGGATTAACAGAGACGCTTTTTTTGGTTATGATGGCAACGATGATACTCGTAGCATTCAGCTAGGACTAAAACTATTACCTTGGCAAACACAAGGTAAAAATATTTTAATATGTGGGCAACATGATAAAAGTCTGCAATGGACAAACATGTCACGTATGAGTAATTGGTTCTTAAACACATATGATGAAATACGTAAGTATACAGATAAGCCTATTATATTTAGACCACATCCTCGTTGTAGATTAGAACACATAGAACGTGGATTACATAATGTAACTAGACGGGAGCCACAATATATTAATGGTACTTACGACGATTTTGATATGGGGTTTAACGATATATTTGCTACTGTTTCTTGGAGTAGCAATCCTGGGATTCATTCTATCATCAACGGTGTTCCTGCTTTTGTTGGCCCTAGCAGTCTTGCTTATCCTGTAGCAAACGACATTAGTAATATGGCTAAAATATTAGATCCTATTCGTCCAGATAGGCAACAATGGCTTAATGACTATGCACATACCGAATGGACAGTTGAAGAAATTTCTCAAGGAATACCTATTAATCACTTGACATCTAAGTTAAATTAAAGTATAATAGCATTATGTTTAAGGTAAAATCTATCGAGTGTTGTCTCGAAACTCTTGTATATGAACCTGCTTTTGTTATAGAAAAGCCAGATGTTACTATACTTACGAGTATTGCTAGGCAACTTAGAAAAGGCACAGCTCTAACTGATAGACAATATGAATTAGTTAAAACTAAATTATTAGAATATAGAAAGCAATTTGAAAAACAAGATATAGATATAGACAAATACGTAAACGAATTACGTTTGCCATTAAGAGAAATAGATAGAAGTCATTGGCTAAGAAAACTTAATGATGTGTTACAAATACGTTTTCCTTTCAGCAAAAAAATTATAGACAGGATTGAAGAAATAAGAAGAATTGATCCTAAAGTACATACGTACAAAGAACATACACATACATTTCCTTACACAGAAAATTATCTTTATCAATTAGTAACTATTGCAAAACGCTTTGGTGAAAAGTTTGAAATAGAAAATGAGTTACTTGAAACTTATGACATGCTTACTTTGATGCAAGAAAATAGAGAAGAATATGTGCCAGGTGTATACAACTATCAAGTTAAAAATTTACCTGAAAAAGGATTACAATATTTAGAAAAAGATTGTGGCGATATTAGAGAAAATATAAGTTTATATTATGACAGAAGATTTTTATATGGTTTGCATATATTCGATGAGCAAGAAATTGAAAAAGATTTAAGAAACTACACAACATTAACTAGTAAAATTATACAACGAGAACTACCTAATATCTTTATTGCAGAGAAAAAATATAATCTTAATAATGTTGTAGATACTATATTAGAATTAAAAAGATATCCTATAATTGTAATTTTAGGTAACAGCTCTATACATATGTTAGAAGAATTTTATGAAGCAAGTAAAGGAGTAATACCTGCAGAAGACCATAGTGTCTTGTTTAGATTAGATAACATGGATCAAGCAAGTAAAGATTTTAACAAATATATACAGGCAAAAAAACTTAATAATTCGGTTGCAAAAAATACCAAAATAGTGTATATTAAAGATAATAAAGTTCCTAAGCCTTTAGTTGTTAGTGATTTTAAGCCTGCAATGTGTATAACATTTGCAAACTTAGGTCCTTCAGCTAAGAGTAAATCTTATGTAGAAAACTTAGATTTGTTGTTACATTATTACGATGAAATGGGAATGATAGATAGATATGCAAATAGGAACTTTGAGATAGTATAATGGCAACATGTAAATTAGTAATTGAAGACGAAGTAAATATTAAACTAGAAGGACTAGAAGTAGATGTACGCAGGAAGCTCGCTAACGCTCTTAAGTTTGAAGTGCCATACGCTAGATACATGCCACAATATAAGTTGGGAAGATGGGATGGCAAAGTTGCTTTCTTTGGTATCGGCGGTTCCGGTTATGTTAATCATCTCAATATTATTAGTGATGTATTGGCAAAAAATAATGTTCAAATAGTTGACATTGAAGATAAACGTCATCCTATACAATTAGATTTTAAAGATATACAAGAAGATTTCTGGGGTAATAAAACCTGGCCAAAAGGTCATCCTGCCGAAGGCGAACCAATACGATTAAGGGATTATCAAGTAGAAGTTGTAAACAACTTTTTGCAAAATCCTCAAGCATTGCAAGAAGTGGCTACAGGCGCTGGAAAGACTATTATCACTGCTACACTATCGAAGATCACAGAACCATATGGACGTAGTCTAGTTGTAGTCCCTAATAAGAGTTTGGTAACACAAACCGAAGAAGACTACATTAACTGTGGACTTGATGTTGGCGTATACTTTGGCGACAGAAAAGAGCTAGGCAAGACTCATACAATTTGTACTTGGCAAAGTTTAAACATACTTGACAAGAAACATAAAGACGGTTCAGCCGTATTGAGTCTTGCAGAGTTTTTAGAAGGTGTAAGCACTATTATTATTGACGAGGTACACCAAGCAAAAGCAGAAGTGCTGAAAAACTTACTAACAAGAAATTTAAGAAATGCACCTATACGTTGGGGACTGACAGGTACTATACCTAAAGAAAAATTTGAATTTGAAAGTATTCATGCAAGTTTAGGACCAGTCATAGGTAATATAAGTGCAAAAGAATTACAAGATAAAGGCGTTCTATCACAATGTCACGTGAATGTTGTTCAATTAATGGATACAGTATCGCATAGTGATTATCAATCAGAATTAAAATATCTAGTTACAAATAAAGAAAGAATGGAGTATATAGGCAAACTTTTAAACAATGTAAAACAATCAGGCAACACATTAATACTAGTAGACAGAATATCAGCAGGAGAAACACTTGCTGAACTTATACCAGGCAGTACGTTTGTCAAAGGTGATGTAAAGTTAAAAGATAGAAAAGAAGCATATGATGAAATCAATGAAGGCACCAACCATGTAGTAATTGCTACTTATGGTGTTGCGGCTGTTGGTATAAACAT
>CEWG01125679.1_pt1 | contig 12160 bp, 8 predicted proteins | sample 361411 | NCBI WGS metagenome assembly CEWG01 (sample SAMEA2622173, study PRJEB7988) | marine metagenome | biome: marine biome (ENVO:00000447); feature: surface water layer (ENVO:00002042); material: "saline water (ENVO:00002010), including plankton (ENVO:xxxxxxxx)" | depth 5 m | reverse complement strand
GGTTCGGGTCTCAAAATCAATATCGTATTGCTGTCCTTCACAAACCTTCAAGGCGGTTTTACTGAACAATGCTGTCAATTCTTTAAACTGTTTTGCATTGTAGCCTTCAAATAATTTATAGGCCATTATAAGCATTGCATCTCCAGATAATATTCCAGTGTTTAAATTCCATTTTTCGTGCACGGTTTTTTGACCTCTACGCAGTGGCGCCTTGTCCATTATGTCATCGTGAATCAAAGAAAAATTATGAAAGACCTCTATCGCCAAACCAGCATCTAAAGCATTGGAAACCTCACCATCAAAACAGTCTGTGGTCATCAAGGTTAATATGGGACGTAAACGCTTACCTCCCAATCCAAGAATGTATTGAATAGGCTCGTATAAGCTTAAGGGGGCCCGCTCTTTATTGTAAGCCTCTAAATGAGCAATAAATTGAGACTGGTAATGCTGTATAGCTTTCATTTAAACAAAAATAACAGATTTACATTTATAAACCGTCTAAGGTTCAACAAATGTTAAAAAAATGTAAAACTTTAGAAACTTTTATTGTTTTTTAAGTTTCCTGTGTTATATTTACAGTCCTTTTTATGAAAGCAAAAATTATATCAAAATCTGAAGAATTGTTTTTAAGTCTCGGCTTTAAAAATGTGACAATGGATGAAATAGCCAATGCAATGGGTATATCAAAAAAAACTATTTACGCTCATTTTTCTAATAAGGTAGAATTGGTGCGTTCGGTGACTTTTTCTATTCTCGAATACATTCATAAAAATATTGAACAGATCAATGAAAATGCGGTAAATCCTATTGAAAAGATGTATGATATAAATATGTTCATTATGCATTATTTAAGAAATGAACGCGGTTCTGCTCAATTTCAACTCAAGAAATACTATCCCACTATTTTTGAACAACTTGAAGTCAAAAAGTTTGAAAAAATGCATTCTTCAGTTGAAAACAGTTTAAAAAAAGGAATCGAACTAAAGCTTTTTAGAGCCGACATTGATGTGGCATTTATTTCAAGAATTTATTTCATAGGTATGTCGGGAATTAGGGATACAGCCGTTTTTAAAGAAGATCAGTTCAACAAAAATTACTTGATGAATAGTTATTTAGAATACCACCTTCGCGCCATTGTCACTGACAAAGGCTTTAAGATTTTAAATAAGCACATACAAAAAAATAAGCCCTGAAATGCATAAAGTTTTTGCCCTTTTATTTTTTTCTTTTTCTGTTTTTTCACAAAATGAAACCCTGGTTTTTTCATTAGAAGAGGCCATTGACTACGCGTACTCAAATAATAAACTGGCATTGGACAGTCAAAGTGATGTCCGTATGGCGGAGCTTCAAAAATTGGAAACCACAGCCACAGGGCTCCCCCAAATAAGTGCAGACATTTCCTATAATAATTGGATTGAACAGCAAATTTCTCTTATCCCTGCTGAATTTTTTGGCGGCATGCCAGGCGATTTTATTGAAGTGGCTTTTGGAACCCAGCAAACGTTAAATGGAACTGTTACCTTAAAACAAAAATTGTTTGATGGCTCTTACCTTGTCGCGCTTCAGGCTTCTAAAGTCTATTTAGAGATTTCAAAAAACGCCAAAGAAAAGACGCTTAGCGAACTAAGAAAAGTAGTAACCAATGCCTATGGAAGTGTCCTTTTGGCGGAGGAAAATATTTCAATTTTAGATGCAAACATTGCAGTCCTTGAAAAGAGCATTACAGAGCTTCAAAAGGTCTATGAAAATGGTTTGACCGAAGTTGAAAACATTGAACAGCTTCAGTTGACCCGCGCTGGTTTGGTGAGTGCCAGAAATTACAATGCTATTCTTAAAAACTTGGCTTATGAAATGTTCAATTTAACCCTTGGGCTTGACATTGATACCCCAGTTAATTTGAAAGAACGAATGGAAGATTTGGTCGTGAAAGTTTTATTGTCTCCTTCGGAAACTTCAAATAGTAGTTTGGAGAACAACGTTGATTACAAAATTGCTCTCAATAATGTGCGTTCCAATGCGCTGTTATTCAAACTTGAAAAAAGCAAGGCCTTGCCTACAATAAATGCATACATCAATGGTGGCTACGCAGGTAACAACAACCGCTTTAATTTTCTAGATCGCTCCCAGAAATGGTTTGGTGCTTCTTTATTTGGAGTCAATATGTCGATCCCCATGTTCAGTTCCTTGGGAAGATCGGCAGCGACACAAAAAGCTAAAATAGCGCTTGAGAAGTCGGAACGAGCGCTTGTCAATACACAGCAAGAATTGAAAATTAAAATCAAACGGGCGCAAAATGAATTGGCCTTTGCACAACAAGACTTAGAAACCAAAAAACAGGCCCAAAATCTAGCCAAACGTATCGAAGAAAAAAACCAAATAAAGTTTTTTGAAGGCTTGGCTTCTAGTTTTGAACTCAGTCAAGCACAAACGCAGCTATACACCGCCCAAAAGCAATATATGGAAGCCATGCTTTCAATGCTAAAAAAGCACATTGCCTTGGACGTATTGTTAAACCCTAATCCAATAAATTAAATGAAACTCCGGATGAAAAAAATATACGCATATGCCACTCTAGTATTGGTAAGTTCTTGCGGTAAAACAGCGAAGCAGTCCGAAAACCTTTTAGAGCTTAACAGCAAAAAAGAAGTGTTAATTGAACAGATTGACAGCTTGAGTCAGCTGCTTAATTCGGTGGAACTAAACATCTCAAAATTAGATACAAACAAGCGTTTAACTGCCGTTAATACCATAAAAGCCCAAAGGAAACTGTTTCAACATTTTATTGAAGTTCAAGGCACAGTCGAAGCAGAACAGAGTGTCGAACTATACCCAGAAAGCAGTGGCAGCATTACAAACATATTTGTCGAAGAAGGACAAAGCGTTTACAAGGGCCAAACCTTGATTCAAATTGACAATTCAATTCTAAAAACCAATATGGCAGAATTGCAAACGCAATTGGAATTGGCCAGCACTACATATGAGCGTCAAAAGCGTTTGTGGAATCAGAACATTGGCAGTGAAATTCAATTTTTACAATCAAAAGCTAAAAAAGAAGGGCTCGAAAATAGCATTGAAAGTTTAAAGGCCCAAGCGAAAAAACTTAAAATTTCAGCTCCTTTTTCAGGGACTGTAGATGAGGTGTTCTCTAAAATTGGTGGCCTTGCAACCCCAATAACGCCTGCGATTCGCTTGGTAAATCTAAAACAAGTCCATGTAGAAAGCGAGGTCACTGAAACCTATCTTAAACACATCCAAAAAGGAACTGAGGTTGAGTTGTTTTTCCCAACCATTGGTAAAAACATAAGCACCAAAGTTAGCCAAGTTGGAAATTATATCAATCCTAACAATCGCAGTTTTAAAATTCGCATTAATGTGGATAATCCAAAAAATGAATTAAAAGCAAATTTATTGGCGGATCTAAAAATCAATGACTTCAAGCAAAACGGCATCGTCATCCCGACCAAATTAATTCAAAAGGACCGCAAAGGAGATTCCTATGTATACACCCTAAAAAAAGAAAAGGAGAGCTATTTGGCAGAAAAAACCTATATAGTAGAAAAAATGACCTATTCTAATGAATCCTTCATAGCAGATGGCCTTTTAGAAGATGCGCTTATTGTTGACAAAGGTGCGCGATTGATCAAAGCCAATGAAACTGTAATTCTAGCAGAATAATCAAACCATGGGGACTAAAAAATTTAAAGAATTTAAACTTTCGTCTTGGGCAATTTCCAACAAATCGACTGTGGCGGTCATTACCTTCATCGTAATATTGGGGGGATTGTTGTCTTATATGAGTATGCCAAGAGAAAATTTTCCAGAAATCATTGTTCCTCAAATATATGTTGCAACACCCTATCCTGGAAACTCAGCGCTGGATGTTGAAAAATTAATTACCAAACGCCTGGAAAAAGAAATCAATGCCATTACGGGAATTGATAAAATCACATCCAATTCGATCCAAGGCTATTCAAGTATCAAGGTGGAATTCAATTTTGACATAACACCCTCTGAAGCGCTTCTTAAGGTAAAAGACCGTGTGGATATTGCAATGGCGGATAAAGATTTTCCAAAAGATTTGCCAACCGAGCCTAGCGTAACAGAAGTGAATTTTAGTGAAATGATGCCTATAATGAACATCAACCTTTCGGGAGATTTTTCTATGGATCAATTGAAAGACTATGCCGAATATCTGGAGGATGAAATTGAAGCGCTTACAGAAATTTCTGGTGTAGATATTCGTGGCGTTCAAGAAAAAGAGTTGGAGGTGGCTATAGACCTATACAAAATGGAAAGCTCAAAAATTAGCTTTACAGATGTAGAAAACGCCATTGATTTCGAAAATCAGAGCATTTCAAGTGGAGACATCCTAGAAGACGGTACCCGAAGGAACGTTCGCGTAGTCGGTGAGTTTGTGGATCCTTTAAAGGTTAAAGACATTGTTGTAAAACGTGAAAAGGGCAATATTGTTTACTTGAGAGATATCGCAGATGTGACTTTCAAAGAGCAGGAAAAACAAAGCTATGCTAGGGAGTATTTACAGCCTGTGGTTATGTTGGATGTCAAAAAACGTAGTGGTCAAAATTTATTGGTGGCGTCTTCTAAAATTGATGAAATTATAAAAACTGCAAAAGCCAATGTCTTTCCATCAAACCTTGTTATTTCCAAAACAAATGACCAATCTAACGACACTAAAACGATGGTGGCAGACCTTGAAAATAGCATTGTTTTGGGAATTATCTTAGTCGTCGCGGTTTTATATTTCTTTTTAGGGTTTAGAAATGCACTTTTTGTTGGGATTGCGATTCCGCTTTCAATGTTATTATCCTTTATAATCCTAAGCTTTCTTGGGGTTACTCTCAACACCATGGTGCTGTTTTCATTGGTTATCGCTTTGGGTATGCTTGTAGATAATGGAATTGTTGTTGTAGAAAATGTCTACCGCTTAATGGACAAAGGCCACTCGAGAATTGAAGCTACAAAAAAAGGCGTTGGTGAAGTCGCCATGCCCATCATCGCATCTACGGCTACCACGCTTGCTGCTTTTATACCACTGGTATTGTGGGATGGTATTGTTGGGGAATTTATGCAATGGCTGCCCATTACACTGATTATTGTATTGAGCTCTTCCCTATTTGTCGCATTGGTAATCAACCCTATGTTGATTTCACTTTTTATGAAAGTTATTCCCAAAAAAGAAAACAAATTAACTTTTATTCACACACTAGAAAAATCCTATCAAAAATTCCTGAGTTATGCCTTGAAGGGCAAAAATCCTTATGGTATTCTTGCGGGTACATTTTCCTTACTTTTCTTAGCCGCTGGTTTAATGTATCTATTTCCACCAAAAATACTCTTCTTCCCTGATACCGAAGCAAAGCAAGTCTTTGTTTTCTTAGAATACCCCATTGGAACAGACATTGAAGAAACAAACTTGTTATCCAAAAGAATTGAATCTGACATAGAGAACCATATAATGCAATACGAAACCAACGGAGAGAACTTTCTTGTGACCTCCGTTATTGGTCAAGTTGGAGAAGGAACGGCCGATCCAAGCCGAGGACAAACTGGAGGAAACACCCCTAATAAAGCAAGAATTACGGTTGATTTTGTAAAGTTTCAGGACCGAAAAGGCATCAGCTCAGAACAAGTACTTAGGGACATTCGAGAGGTCATTCAAGGTTATCCCGGCGTTCGAATTGTCGTTGACAAACCCGCTGATGGTCCCCCTACGGGATCTCCAATCAACCTTGAAATCAAAGGGGATAATTACGAATTGATACTAGAAACCGCCAACAACCTTAAACAATTTATTGACAGGGCCAACATTCCTGGTATCGAAGAATTAAAATTGGATATTGATCAAGGAAAACCAGAACTGTTGGTACAAGTAGACCGTCAAAAAGCAAGGCGTCTTGGTATTTCCACGGCACAAATTGGAAGCAGTCTAAGAACCGCGCTTTATGGTAAAGAAGTTTCAACTTACAAAGACTTAAAAGACGACTACCCTATCAATATCAGGCTTAAAAACGCATTTCGGTACGATAGAAATGCATTGATGAATCAGAAAATCACGTTTAGAAATCAAAGCAGTGGACGCATCAAACAGGTACCGATTTCAGCGGTGGCCAGCACCCAAAACAACAGCAGTTTTAATGCAGTCAAACGCATTGATATGGATCGTGTGGTCACGGTTTACTCAAACGTACTGAGCGGCTATAATCCAACCGATGTCAATGCAAAAATTAAAACCTTTATTGAAGATTTTGAGGTTCCGAAAGGCCTTGAAATTAGCTTTACAGGCGAACAAGAAAAACAAGCTGAAGAAATGGCTTTTCTAAGCAAAGCACTTTTGATTGCAGTACTCTTGATCTTTTTAATTTTGGTCGCCCAATTCAACTCTGCAAGCACCCCAATTATCATTTCAATATCCGTTGTTTTAAGTTTGATTGGTGTCCTTTTTGGATTGCTTATTTTCCGAATGGATTTTGTCATTCTAATGACAATGATAGGCATCATTTCACTGGCTGGTATTGTCGTTAATAATGCTATTGTATTGATTGACTACATCAATCTGACTATCAAAAGAAAGCGCAGAGCCCTCAATTTAGACGCCTCGGAAAAACTCACAAGCTCACAACTCTTAGAATGTGTGGTTGAAGGTGGTAAAACGCGCTTAAGACCAGTGATGTTAACTGCTATCACCACCATCTTAGGTTTGCTCCCCTTGGCCTTGGGTATTAATATCAACTTCAAAACTTTGGTAACAGAACTGAATCCAAACTTTTACATCGGTGGTGAAAACGTTGCTTTTTGGGGACCAATGGGGTGGGCCATCATTTACGGCCTTACATTTGCAACTTTTTTGACCTTGGTAGTGGTCCCTATTTTATATTACCTCATCAATAAAATTAAGACAAGACGCATGAATGTTGCAGCCTAGATGCTGTTGTTTTAGTTTAATAATCTTAAATTTGTACATCAAATAGAATGACATGTATCGAACGCATCACTGTGGCGAACTAAACGCTTCACACATCAATCAGACTGTAACACTTTCTGGCTGGGTCCATAAATCCAGAGACAAAGGATTTGTAGCTTGGGTAGATTTACGCGACCGCTATGGCATTACGCAATTGGTCTTCGATGCCGATCGAACGGATAAAAATTTGATGGAATCGGCCAGGGGCTTAGGGCGCGAGTTTGTCATTCAAGTGACTGGGACCGTCATTGAACGCGCTTCTAAAAATCCAAACATACCTACAGGTGAGATTGAAATTTTAGCAACTGCCCTAACAGTACTCAATACCGCAAAAGTGCCCCCTTTTACCATAGAAGATGAGACCGATGGCGGTGAAGAATTGCGCATGAAATACCGTTATCTAGATTTGCGTAGAAACCCAGTAAAAAACAAACTTATCTTTAGACACAAAGTGGTCCAAGAGGTTAGGAACTATTTATCCTCTAAGGAATTTATTGAAGTTGAAACCCCCTACCTCATCAAATCAACTCCAGAAGGTGCAAGAGACTTTGTGGTGCCTAGCCGTATGAATGAGGGACAATTTTATGCCCTTCCACAATCGCCACAGACCTTTAAGCAATTGCTCATGGTTGGCGGTATGGATAAATATTTTCAAATTGTAAAATGTTTTAGGGATGAAGATTTACGAGCTGACCGCCAGCCTGAATTCACCCAAATAGACTGTGAAATGGCCTTTGTGGAGCAAGAAGACATTCTTAATGCCTTTGAAGGGTTGACCCGTCACCTCCTAAAGACCATAAAGGGTGTTGAAGTGGATGCATTTCCACGCATTTCTTACGATGAAGCTATGAGAACCTATGGGAACGACAAACCCGACATTCGTTTTGGGATGAAGTTTGGTGAGCTCAATGCCATCGCACAGCACAAGGATTTTAACGTCTTTAACAAAGCAGCGCTTGTGGTTGGTATTGCAGTTCCAGGTGGAAACAAGTATTCTAGAAAAGACATTGACAAGCTGATTGATTGGGTCAAACGTCCACAAATTGGGGCCCTTGGTATGGTCTATGTGCGTTGTAATGAAGATGGCAGTTATAAATCTTCTGTAGATAAATTTTACGATCAAGACGATTTGGCCAAATGGGCTAAAGCAACAAATGCCAAAGCTGGCGATTTGATTTGTGTACTCTCTGGAAAGACAAATGAAGTTCGTGCACAATTAAGTGCTTTGCGGATGGAACTTGCAGGGCGTTTAAACCTCAGAAACCCGAAAGAATTTGCCCCTTTGTGGGTGACCGATTTTCCACTTTTGGAATGGGACGAAGACACCCAATCCTATCACGCCATGCACCACCCCTTTACTGCCCCTAAATCAGAACAAATTAGTTTATTAGATTCCGATCCTGCAGCGGTCAAAGCCGATGCCTATGATTTGGTGTTGAATGGGAATGAAATTGGAGGGGGGTCGATTCGTATTCATGACAAAACCACCCAAGCTTTGATGTTTAGACATCTTGGCTTTACTGAAGAAGAATCAAAGTCACAGTTTGGGTTTTTGATGAATGCTTTTGAATATGGTGCACCGCCACATGGTGGGATTGCCTTTGGACTGGACCGCTTGGTCGCAATTCTTGGTGGACAAGAAACAATTCGAGATTTTATCGCCTTTCCTAAAAATAATTCTGGTAGAGATGTCATGATAGACGCCCCCGCGCCCATTGATAAAGCGCAGTTAGACGAATTGGGTTTAAAAACAAAATAACACCCCCATCCAATGAAATATTTAATTTGGTTTCTTTGCATCTCAGCCTTCGCTTCAATAGGGCTTGGGTTTGCCATCCCTGACTCAGACACCATAGATCCTATAATGAAGGCGGAGGAAATTGCCATGTCCGAGAAGCTTATTGGATTCGGTGTTTTGGGCCTTTTTTTGATTGTATTCCCCTTGTTCTCTTATTACCGATGGAAAGATAAAAAAATGGCGGACTATATGCTCACCGAGGAAAATTTAGATAAGATGCGGGAATATAATGAGGCCAAAGACTGATTAATTTAAGTTTCGTTTCTCCACAAAAAACCGTTTTAATAAATCGGAAGCTTCTTTAGCTAGTACGCCTCCCTCCAGTTTTGTTTTAGGATGTAATTTTGTACCCATGGCCCTGCAACCCCGTTCTTTATCTTCTGCGCCATAGACTACTCTTGAAATCTGACTCCAGTAAAGCGCGCCTGCACACATTTGACAAGGCTCCAAAGTCACATATAGCGTACAATTGTGTAAAAATTTACCACCTAAATAATTTGAAGCCGATGTGATGGCCTGCATTTCGGCATGGGCAGTCACATCATTTAACCGTTCTGTTAGATTGTGTGCTCTGGCAATGATCTGCTGATTAACAACAATGACAGCGCCAACGGGGACCTCTCCTTGCTCAAAAGCCAATTCTGCCTCAACTAAGGCCTTTTTCATAAAATAAGCATCGTCTAATTGAAAATTCATTTTTAAAACTTTAAGCCCTTAAATTTTTTGTAAGTTAAGACCGCTTTGCTATCAGAATAAGAAGCGATTACGGCACAAACGCCCATGAGGCGATTGTACAGACTTGGCTGTGTAAAATCAAACTCTGAAGGCAATATTTTGAGAAGAAGTTCATCGTAATGGCTGCCTTGATCGTCATAACAATTATTGACCGCCGTGGCAAAGCGCAACAATAATTCGTTGATGACTTCAAACCCTGAAATTTCTTTGTCTATCACCTCTTTAGAGTTGTAAATGCGATCAATGCTCAGTTTGATAATATCATCCATTTGAGCTTTGTAGGGGCTTTTGTCTAAAAGTGAACATTCAAAACTACCCTTTAGCAAGGCTTCCTCGTTGCGGACAAAAAGCGCAACGGCCTCGTCAATTAAGGTGCCTATGGCCAAAGCGCGTAAATAGCTGACTCTTGATTTTTTGTTCGGTAGCGCATTGTATTTCTCCGTTTGAATGTTGCCCTTAACCAGTTTAATGAGGTATTCTAGCGCAAAGTCTTCTTCAATAAGACCTAAATTAATGCCATCTTCAAAGTCGATGATGGTATAGCATATATCATCCGCCGCTTCTACCAAATAAGCCAAAGGATGTCTGGAAAATTGGCTTGCTGATTTCCCTTGACTTTTTAACAAGCCTAATTCCCTAGCGACATCCTCAAACATAGCCGCCTCGCTTTGGAAAAAGCCATATTTTTTATAGGCCACATGAGTGCTGGACTTTTTGGGTAAGGACGCTTTAGGATATTTTGTAAAGGCCCCTAAGGTGGCGTAGCTGAGACGCAGCCCCCCAGGACGGCCTTGCAAATCTTGGGTTAAGATTTTAAAACCATTGGCATTACCTTCAAAATCACAAAGATCTTGGTATTCTCTAGCGCTCAGTTCTGATTTGTAACTTTTACCTGGGCCAGTTGTAAAAAAATGCCCAATGGCCTTTTCTCCAGAATGGCCAAAAGGTGGATTTCCAATGTCATGTGCTAAAGCGGCAGCCGCTACGATGGAACCAAAATCATTGGGTTTATAGCCATGAACCTCAGCAAGGGCGGGATGCTTTTCTAAGACTTTTTCCCCTACTTTCCGTCCCAATGAACGCGCCACAACGCTCACTTCTAAACTGTGAGTCAGTCGGGTGTGCACAAAATCAGTGGAAGACAATGGAATAACTTGGGTCTTGTCTTGAAGACTTCTAAATTCTGGTGAGAAAATAATACGGTCGTAATCTACGTCAAACCCCAAGCGGGTTTCGTCTTGTTCGTTGCGCAAGCGTTTGTTGGTATCCCCCTGTCTTTTTAAAGACAATAATTGCTCCCAATGCATGATGTCAGTCATGGTTGCAAGATACTAATTTTCAGTGTTAAGTAAATGTTTCTAGACTGTATAACTTTTGAAATATAAATAACACTTTATTAAACTAAACGTAAAATTTAATTAATCGATAATAGTGGCAATTGAATGTAGTTTTGAAAAAAAATTAACAACAACTAAAATGAAAAATTTAAAATCTTTATTAGCATTTGCGCTTTTAATATAATGAATGTTCAAACATGACTGCCTTGGCCAGGCAGTCTTTTTGTTTATTTAATTTTTACATAACATTCACTTAACATTTGATTCGCAAATTTGTAATCGACAAAAACTAATAATCTAAATCAAAATGAAAAACAAGCTAGTTATTATAGTAGCCATTCTTTTTACATTCAACTTACAAGCACAAGAAATTAGCGATACTTCCTTTGGTAAAGGATTGATTAATTTCGTTGCAAAAGACAGTACATTTAGCGTAAAGTTTGCCCCTCGTTTTCAAGTTAGATCAATGTCGTCATGGGATCACAACGGCGATATTTATGGAAGTGGAGAACACAACTTTATTGTCAGACGATCAAGACTAAAATTTGATGGGTTTGCTTATAATAAAAATCTTATTTACAAGATTGAGTTAGGCTTGTCAAACAGAGATATTTCTGGTGCTAATGATTTTAACCGTAATACTCCTCGTTACATTTTAGATGCTGTTCTTAAATGGAAATTTGCTAAAAACTGGGAATTTTGGGCAGGGCAAACAAAACTTCCTGGAAACGTTGAACGTGTCGTTTCGTCTGGTAACTTACAATTAATTGATCGTTCTTTATTAAACAGTCGCTTTAATATTGATCGTGATTTAGGAATACAATTACGTCACAAAACAAAGCTTGGTGATAACTTCCTAATGCGAGAAAAATTATCATTATCTCAAGGAGAGGGTAGAAATGTAAGTGAAGGAAATGAAGGTGGATTACAATATACTGCTAGACTTGAATTGTTGCCATTTGGCACATTTAAATCAAAGGGTGATTACAGCCAATCAGACTTAAAGCGCGAAGAAAAGCCTAAACTTATGTTAGGCTTTACTTACAACTTTAACGAAGATGCTGTAAGAGAAAGAGGGTTTTCTGGTGATTACATGATTCGAAACGATGAAACAATATACGGAACTAATCAGACAACAATTTTTATAGATGCGATGTACAAACACAATGGATTTTCGTTCATGGGAGAATATGCCAAAAGAACTGCTGATGACGAGATTGCGACAGAGTCAGATGGACTTACTCCTACCGGGGATATTGTGCTAACTGGAAATGCATTAAACCTACAAGCTGGATATTTATTTGACAA
>CEWG01049887.1_pt1 | contig 12181 bp, 11 predicted proteins | sample 361411 | NCBI WGS metagenome assembly CEWG01 (sample SAMEA2622173, study PRJEB7988) | marine metagenome | biome: marine biome (ENVO:00000447); feature: surface water layer (ENVO:00002042); material: "saline water (ENVO:00002010), including plankton (ENVO:xxxxxxxx)" | depth 5 m | reverse complement strand
GATTACAAAAAAAGGGACAGTCTAGAAACCATAAGGACGTCTAAAGTTTATTTGGATTCTGTTGATGAGGTGAGTAATAAATTTAAAATCGGAAAACTTTTTAGTGGGTACACTTTTAATGATTCTTACAACAAAAAAAGTTTTGGCATTTCGGGGCCAATAAATGGCCTCTCTTTTAATACGGTTCAAGGCTATAACCTTTCTTTGGGTCTTAATTTCACCAAGCGTTATAACGATTATAAAAATTTTATTGCCTTTAGCGGCCTCTTTAATTATAGCTTTGAAACGGAGCGCTTCCGCGCTGGAGTCAAGGGGACTTATAAATTTAACGCCATCAACAATGCAGAGCTTAGTGCAAGTGCTGGTACCAAAACAGAACAATTCAATAGTGAAGAACCAATTTCGAAAAATTTAAATCAAATAAGTTCTTTATTTTTTGAAAAGAATTTTATGAAACTATACGACAGAACCTTTGCGAAAGTCAATTATAGAATGGCACTTTTTAATGGAGTTAGTTTTAGTTCGAGTTTGTCTTACGAAAAACGCAAAGCGCTTTTCAATACAACAGATTATGTGGTATTTCCAAAAGCGGATGTGAATTACAGCAGTAACAACCCCTTGAATCCAGATGGATTTGGAACTGCTGCATTTTCAAATCACAATTTGTTAAAATTTAACTTGGGCGTTGGAATTCGGTTTGGAGAAAAATTCATGAGCTACCCCGATTTAAAAATCAATATCAGCAACTCGGATTATCCAAAACTATTTTTAAATTATACCAAAGGCTTTAATGCTAGTATTTCTGATTATAATTTTGACCAATTGACTGCTCAACTTAGACATGAGGTTAATTTAAAATCGATAGGAGTTTTTGATTACAATTTAATGGGTGGCACTTTTTTTAAGAATAACAGCCTCTCTTTTATTGATTTTAAACACTTTAATGGCAATTTAACCCATATCAATACCAAAGGAAATTATCTGAATAGCTTTAAAAATTTACACTATTACGACTACAGTACAGCTAGTGATTACTTGGAATACCACGCAGAACACAATTTTAAAGGCTACGCATTAGGTAAAATTCCTTTAATCAACAAACTGAACTACAATTTAGTCATAGGCATGCATGGAATTTCCAGAAATGCTGCTCATCCCTACACTGAAATGAATGTTGGTATTGCCAATTTAGGATGGAAAAAATACCGCTTTCTAAGATTAGATTATGTGCGTTCTTTCGCAAGAGGAAAAAGCGACGAAGCCTTGATGTTTGGACTGAGTTTTTAAGATTTATCTTCAAGCATTGGAACAAATTTGAAGTTCCCAAATTCATGTTTTTCAAAGTTCTTTTGACCACTGCGAATGTAAAGTGTCATCACTTGCTCTTGCTCTCCAACAGGGATTACCAAACGCCCCCCAACTTTGAGTTGGGCTAACAAGGGTTTGGGCACAAAAGGGGCCCCTGCTGTGACCAAAATTCGATCAAAAGGTGCCTCTTCTTTTAAACCTTTATAACCATCACCAAAAATAAGACGCTTTGCCACATGGCCAATTTTTGGTAAAAATAAACTCGTTTTTTTAAACAATTCTAACTGACGTTCAATGCTGTAAACTTCCGCTTCCAAAAGGCATAAAACTGCAGTTTGGTATCCACTACCAGTTCCAATTTCTAAAACTTTGTGGTTGGGCTCAACTTCTAAAAGTTCTGTTTGATAGGCCACCGTATAAGGCTGAGAAATAGTTTGGTTGGCAGCAATAGGAAATGCTTTATCTTGATAAGCATGGTCCAGAAAACTAGAATCCATAAACCAGTGTCTGGGAATTGTCCGAATAGCTTCTAAAACTGCTTCATTTTTGATGCCCTTTGAAATCAGAGTATTAACGAGTTTCTGCCTAAGGCCCTTGTGTTTAAATGAATCTATCAAATCTGTTAAATTTCATTTTCAAAATTAAGTAAACAATGTTGAGATTAAAATTATAATGGGGAAAGAATTTTAAAAACTTAAGGTTTTGATTCATATTTATTTAGAATACCATTAAAATATTTAATTTTGTACAAAATTAATAAGATGCTAAAAGTAGGCGTATTGGGTGCGGGTCACCTTGGCAAAATTCATTTAAAATTACTTCATCAATCTAAAAAATATGAGCTTATTGGATTCTATGATCCTGATATCGCGATTGGTCAAAGCGTGGCCAAAGAATTCAAATACACCTATTTTGAGCAATTAGATGCCCTTATTGATGCCGTGGATGTGGTTGATATTGTGACCCCTACATTGTCGCATTACAATTGCGCCATCAAAGCCATCACAAAGGGAAAACATATTTTTATTGAAAAACCCATTACCAATACTGTTGAAGAAGCCGAGCACATTCGTCTACTAGTTTCAGAAAATAATTTACGAGGACAAGTAGGGCACGTAGAGCGTTTTAACCCTGCCTTTAAGGCTGTTAAATCTGAAATTAAGCACCCAATGTTCATCGAAACGCACCGACTTGCAGAATTTAACCCGAGAGGTACTGATGTCCCAGTTGTGTTAGATTTGATGATTCACGACATAGACATCATTCTTAGTGTGGTAAAATCGCCTGTGCTTTCTGTGCAAGCCAGTGGGGTCTCCGTAATCAGCGAAACTCCAGACATTGCCAATGCCCGAATTGAATTCGAAAATGGTTGTGTCGCTAATTTAACAGCCAGTCGTATTTCTTTAAAAAACATGCGTAAGAGTCGTTTTTTTCAAAAAGATGTTTACATCAGTGTTGATTTTCTTGAGAAAAAAACAGAGGTAGTCAAAATGAAAGATGCCTCTGAATTTCCGGATGATTTCGACATGATTTTACAAAATGCTGAAGGGGTCAAAAAACAAATTTATTTTGAAAATCCTAAAATCGCTGCAAACAACGCTATTTTGGATGAACTCGAAACTTTTGCAGAAGCCATTGAAAATAACACAAAACCCATAGTAACACTGCGTGATGGAGCCAATGCGCTAAAAGTTGCGCATCAAATTATTAATTGTTTCTAAAATTTAACTTATGAAAAATATGGCAGTGATTGGAGCGGGAACGATGGGCAATGGAATTGCACATAGCTTTGCGCAATCGGGCTACCGTGTAAATTTAATTGATATTGATGAAATAGCATTGAACAAAGCACTTCAAACCATTTCAAAAAATTTGGATCGCATGCTTGAAAAAGGCGTTATTTCAAATGACCAAAAGACAAGCACAATTAAAAATATTAAAACCTATACTGATATAAACAAAGGGGTTGAAAATACCAGTCTTGTGGTTGAGGCAGCAACCGAAAATGAGGCAGTTAAAATTCAAATTTTTAAAATTCTTGATGAAACTAGCCCAAAAAATACAATTTTAGCCACCAACACCTCCTCCATTTCCATTACCAAAATAGCGGCTGCAACCAAACGGCCTGGTAAAGTTATTGGCATGCATTTCATGAATCCCGTTCCCATTATGCCACTTGTGGAGATTATCAGTGGATATAATACCGATAAATCAGTTACAGATTTTATTGTAAAACTTACCAAAGAAATCGGTAAAACTCCTGTTTTGGTAAACGATTACCCCGGGTTTATTGCAAACCGAATTTTAATGCCGATGATCAATGAAGCCGTTGAAGCCCTTCAATGTGGCGTGAGTGGTGTCTTAGAAATTGACAGCATCATGAAACTAGGTATGGCGCACCCTATGGGACCTCTTGAACTCGCAGATTTTATTGGTTTAGACGTTTGTCTTTCCATTTTGGAAGTTATGTTCAAGGGCTTTAAAAACCCGAAATATGCCCCCAATCCCTTATTAGTGAATATGGTGAAAGCCGGTAAACTTGGTAAAAAATCAGGAGAGGGTTTTTACAATTATGCCAAAGAAAAAAAAGCAATTGTCCCAGCCAACAGATTTATAAAAATTTAACCCTCAAAACCTACAAAGTATGACGCTCATCAATCCTTTTTGTGCCGTAAGGCCAAATGACTGTATTTCTAATAATTTTAGCAGTAAATCTTTTGAACTTTACAATCCAGAAGAGATTGAAGATATTTTAAAAACCAATCCGCATTCCTTCTTACAGATTATCAAAGACAATATAAACCCCAGAAAAGAATTATCCAATTCCAAACGCTTTGAAAACGTTAAAAAAAATTACGACCAATTTAAGTCAAGTGGTCTTTTAATAAAAGACCAAAAACTTGGTTTTTACATTCAAGAACTGAACCTAAATGGCAAAACTTATAATGGAATAATTGCAAAAGCCAATCTCAGGGATTACAAGATAGGACGCATTAAGAAACATGAAAATACCGTAAAATCTAGGGAGTTGGTATTTAAAAAATACTTAAAAGAAACACGTTTTAACGCGGACGCCGTTTTATTGATCTATAGAGATCAAAAGGCGATTTCAGACCTCATTAAAGCGATCAAAAACCAAGAGCCTACATCCGTAATCTCTATATCTAAAAATGAAGTTCAAAAATTATGGTATGTCGCGGAAGATTCTCAAGTAAAAAAAATAACGAAAGTATTTGAAAGCGTTCAAAACTTGTACATTGCGGATGGCCACCACAGAACTGCTTCTTCAATGTTGCTGTCTGATGAAGAGAACAAAGCACAAAAAGCGGGTTTTATGGCTTTTCTAATTCCTGAAAGTGAATTGCTTGTACAGGAGTATAACAGAATGGTGACAAATTTGAATGGGCTTTCAGAAAAAATATTTTTAAATAGATTAAAATTAAAGTTTAATGTTGTACCCTGTAAATCTTATGATTTGTGCCAAAAAAAAAACGGTTTTTGCATGTATCTTAAGGGCCAATTTTATTCAGTATCTTTACAAGAGAATTTTATCAACAGAGCCTCCCCGCTTCAAGCGCTAGACGTCTCTATTTTGCAAGAAGAAATTCTTAAACCAATTTTGGGAATTAAAAATACAAGAACAGATAAACGCCTTCATTATGTCTCAAAAAATGACAATATGAGGTGGATAAAAAATGAAATTGACAGACAAAATTATGCTGTTGGTTTTGGATTGAAACCTATAACTGTGAACCAGCTCAAGGCAATAGCAGATGCCAAAATGACAATGCCACCAAAAAGCACTTATATTTATCCAAAATTAAGAAGTGGATTAACCATTTATGAATTTTGAAATGACCCTAGCAGATAGACTTCAAAAATTAAAAAAATCCTTGCCCGCATATGTCACCTTGGTAGCCGTTTCCAAAACCAAGCCTGTAAGCGATTTAATGGAAGCCTATAAAGCTGGCCAACGAGTTTTTGGCGAAAACAAAGTTCAAGAAATGGTAGGTAAATTTAATGAAATGCCAAAAGACATTAAATGGCATATGATTGGTAATTTACAGCGCAACAAAGTGAAATACATGGCTTCATTTGTACATTTGATACACGGTGTTGACAGTATAAAATTATTGAAAGAAATCAATAAACAAGCGCAAAAAAATGAACGTGTTATTGAATGCTTGCTGCAAATCAAAATAGCGTGTGAAAGCACTAAATCTGGAATGTCTTCAAAGGAAGCTAAAAACTTGCTAAAGAGCGATGATTTTAAAGCCTTGAAAAATATCAAAATTACGGGGGTTATGGGAATGGCGAGCTTTACTGAAGATAAGATTCAGATTTCAACAGAATTCAAAAATCTAAAATTAGCGTTTGAAACATTAAAACAATTACAAAAAAACATGGGTGTTATTTCCATGGGAATGAGTGGAGATTACCCGCTTGCGATTGAATGTGGCAGCAACATGATTCGGGTAGGTAGCCTCATATTCGGGAACAGGCAATACACATAAAACTTACAGAATTTACGCAATAGTAGACATAGAAACCACTGGTGGAAAGTACAACGAAGAAGGCATTACCGAAATTGCCATTTACAAGCACGACGGAAAACGCGTTGTTGACCAATTTATTAGCCTGATAAATCCCAAACGCCCCATCCAACCTTATGTCGCAAATCTGACCGGAATTTCTAATAAAATGTTGCGTTCCGCACCAAAGTTCTTTGAAGTTGCCAAACGGATTGTTGAAATCACCGAGAATTGCGTTTTAGTAGCGCACAATGCTAAATTTGATTATAGAATTTTATCACTGGAATTCGAGCGCTTGGGTTTTAAATTTGAACGGAAAAATTTATGTACTGTAGAATTGTCTAAACATCTGATTCCCAATCTTCCTTCCTACAGTTTGGGAAAGTTGGTTCGCTCTTTAGGAATTCCAATGAGTGACCGCCATCGCGCTTCTGGAGATGCCATGGCTACCACTAAATTATTTGAGTTATTGCTAAATAAGGACCTCGACAAACAGATTGTAAAAGCCTCGATTCGAATGGAACCCAAGCGACAATTGGAACCAAAATTGGTAGCTATTATCAATTCACTTTCTTCTGTTACAGGTGTATATTATATGCACAATGAAGCGGGTAATATTATATATATCGGAAAAAGCAAAAATATCAAGAGTCGAATCAATCAGCATTTTGCGAGTCAAAATTCAAAATCTAAAAAAATTCAATTGGAAGTTTCTGCGGTTACATTCGAAGAAACTGGGAGCGAATTATTGGCTTTACTCAAAGAAAGTGCCGAAATAAAACACCACAAACCCAAGTTCAATCGGGCGCTAAGACGTACCATTTTTACACACGGCCTTTTCAGCTTTAAAGACGAAAATGGATACATCAATTTAAAAATTCAAAAGATTAAAGGAAATCAAAAGCCTATTACCACCTTTGCTAACATTCAAAAGGGTAAAAGCTTTATAAACAAAATCGTTGAAAAACACAGTTTGTGCCAAAAATTATGTGGGTTATATAAATCAAAAAGCAGCTGCTTTGGCCATACCATTAAAGAATGTGAAGGGGCATGTATTGGAGAAGAATTGGTGGAAGACTACAATATAAAAGTTAATAAAATTATTAAATACTACAGTTTTAAAACCAAAAGTTTACTTCTTATTGATAAAGGCCGAAATCTTGATGAACGCAGTGCTGTTTGGGTTGAAAATGGGGTTTTAAGAGGTTTTGCCTATTTCAATTTAAATTTTCAGATTTCAAACATTGATGTTTTATCAAGCCTGGTTACCCCATTAGAACACAACAAAGATGCCCAGCACATTCTCCAGAGTTATATGAGGCGTCACAAAAGATTGAAAGTCATTGCCCTAGAGGACTAAAGTTTTTTAGTATTTTTGATTTATGTCTGAACCAAAAACCAAACTAAATTTGTATAAAATGTGGACTGATATTTCATTATGAATAAATTTATCATTTCAATTGTTGGCCCAACAGGTATTGGAAAAACGGACTTAAGTTTAAAATTGGCGGCCCATTTTCAAACAGAGATAATCTCTGCCGACTCCCGCCAGTTTTTTAAAGAAATTCCCATTGGTACAGCAGCTCCAAAAAATGAAGAATTGGCATTAATTCCACATCATTTTATTCATAACAAATCCATCACAGATAACTACAGCGTGGGGCATTACGAAAAAGAAGTTTTAGATTGTATTGAAAAACTGCACCAAAAACACGATGTTTTAATTTTAATTGGAGGCTCGGGGCTGTATGTTAAATCCGTTTTAGAAGGCTTGGATGACTTCCCTGAGATAGATTCAAAGATTCGCGAGCAATTAAATTTAGAGCTCAAAACAGAAGGCATTATGGCCTTGCAAAAAGAACTTAAAGCCAAAGATCCTGAAACGTATGCAAAAATAGATTTAGAAAATTCTCACAGAATAATCCGGGTCCTTGAAATATGTAGAGGTGCAGGAAAACCTTACAGTCAGTTCATAAACAAGGATAAGGTTAAAAGAGGCTTCACCCCTATTTCAATTGGTTTGGATGCAGCGCGAGACATTGTTTATGAGCGCATCAATAAAAGAGTGGATCAGATGCTCAAAAACGGCCTGCTTAAAGAAGCCCATACTGTCTACAAACACAAAGGGATGAATGCACTAAATACCGTTGGTTATAAAGAATTATTTGAACACTTTGCGGGTAACTGGACCTTAGACTTTGCAGTGGAAGAAATCAAAAAAAATTCACGCCGTTTTGCCAAAAGACAATTGACTTGGTTTAAAAAAAATAAAAATACGCAATGGCATGATTATCAAACTCCTTTTAAGATTATCCTGAGTGAAATCAAAACAGAAATTTCAAAGCTATCTAATCATTAATTACCAATCGGAATCCTTCGCCATGAATGTTTAAAATTTCAACTTTTGGGTCTAGTTTTAAATATTTCCTAAGCTTTGCTATATAAACATCCATACTTCTTGAAGTGAAATAGTTGTCGTCTCTCCAAATTTTGGTCAATGCGATTTCACGTGGCATCAAATCATTGACGTGTAGTGCCAAAAGTCTTAAAAGCTCGTTCTCTTTTGGTGATAGTTTTATTTGTGTATCTCCTTGTATTAAAAACCGAAGCTTGGAATTCAACTTAAAACTTCCTATTTCAAATTCAAATTGCTTACTGTCTGCAATACTTTCAACTGTTTTTCGTTGAATAATAGCTTTAATTTTCAACAATAAGACTTCACTATCAAAAGGTTTATTTAAATAATCATCAGCACCGATCTTGTAGCCTTTTAAAACATCTTCTTTTAATGATTTCGCCGTGAGAAAAATAATTGGCACTTCTTTGTCCTTTTCTCTAATTTCTTGTGCTAGTGTAAAGCCATCCTTATAGGGCATCATTACATCTAAAATACAAAGATGGAAATCTGACTTTTTGAACTTCTCAAAGCCTTCCATACCATTTTTTGCTAGCACGACTTCGTAGTCGTTAATTGTTAAGTATTCCTTTAAAACAGTCCCAAAATTTGGGTCATCTTCTACCAGTAAAATTCGTTTTGTGATTTCTTCCATAGTGTTATGATATTAGTGGTAATTTAATGGTGAAGGTACTTCCTTTCCATTTTTCGCTCTCAACAGTGATGACGCCTTGATGATTTTCAACAATTCGTTTCACATTTGATAGACCAAGGCCGTGGCCTTTAACATTGTGAACATCGCCTGTGTGTTCACGATAAAACTCTTCAAAAATTCTTCCTAGGGCTGATTTACCAATTCCAATGCCTTGATCTTTTATGGACATCAAAATATTATTTCCAATATTTTCTGTAGTCACATCAATTCTTGGAGGGCCTTCTGAATATTTTACAGCATTGTCTAGAATATTGACGATGACATTCGTGAAATAAGACTCGTTGGCAATAATTGAGCATTTAAATGCTTTAAAATTGGTTTTGATATACCCATCTCTACTTTGTACAATTAACTCAACATGGGTTATGGCGTCTAAAATTAAATCGTGAAGCTGAAATCTGTCTTTGCTAATAATTAATTGTTTTTTTTGAAGTTTGGAGATGCGAAGTACATTTTCGACCTGAGCGTTCATCCGTTTATTTTCTTCTTTTATCATAGAAATGTAGGTATGTACCTTTTCTTTATTGTTGAAGATTTTTGGGTTTTTAATAGCATCTAAAGCCAAGCTAATTGTCGCAATTGGTGTTTTAAATTCATGTGTCATATTGTTGATGAAGTCTGATTTCATTTGAGATATTTTACGCTGGCGAATTAATTGATAGACGGCGCTCATATAACCAATTATGATAATTAAAGTGAAAACAAGAGAGAGCAATGTGATGACAACAATATCTTGTTCTTCTTTCGTTTTGAGAATATTATTTATATAATAAGCTTGAACAAATACAATTCCGATGAGCGATAAACTCATAAGAATAACCAGTACTGAAAATAATTTTTTATTCACCTCGCAAAATTAGAATATTTGGGATAATTTTGGATATTTTTAACTTGCTATTAACTAAAATGTTAAAATTTTAGAAATTATAAGTTTCTTTGTGAATTGTATTGTGAATGTCATAAACCTGTTTTTGTGTATCATCCAAATCTACATTGATAATCACAAAGTCTGATTTCGCAGTTTTTTCTAAATCTTGCAATTGGTTGGACATTAAAGCCTTAATTTTTGCTAAAGAAGCTTGATCTCTCTCAATAATCCGTTGTACACGCATCGACTCTGGGGCGGTAACGGTTAAAATATAATCAAATTGATTTTCCGCAGCAATTTCAAATATAATAGCAACTTCTTTGACAACATAAACTGAGGTCTGTATTGACAGCCATGAATTAAAATCCAAAGCCACCTCAGGGTGCACCAGCGCATTTATTTGTTTTAAAAGCACCTTGTTATTAAAAATCTTTTCAGATATAAATCCTTTATTTAATTGATTTTGCTTGTAAGCATCTTCTCCTAAAAGTTGCTTTATCTTTTGCTTTAAATCTTTTGATGATTGCATCAATGTTTTGGCGGCTTTATCCGCATTATAAACAGGAACCTCAAGTGCCTCAAACATTTTAGCAACGGTTGTTTTTCCACTTCCAATTCCGCCAGTAAGCCCTAAAACTTTAGTCATTACTTTTTTTAATTACATACTCTAACTTATTTATTTGAAGTGATGCGTTCTTGACTGTTGTTGGATAGGATTCTAAAATTGGTGTTAACATGTTAGTTGAATTATCAAGTTTATTATAATCGCACGAAACAACAAAATCAGTAGCATCAATGCTGTTGTAAGAACTCAAGTTTGTATAAAATACAACAGGGACTTCTTTTGGGAAAATTGACAGACTAATGGCCTCGGGTAAATTAATTACACTTACTGGTATGTTTAATTTACCTTCCGTGAATTTATCAACTTTACCTTTGACTTGAACAAATTTATTTGAAAAAATTAAATTTGGTGTGATTTCTAATGCAACAGTCTGGTTAATGTCTTTTTTTACGTCTTTAAGTAAAAGATTTGATGTAATAACACTAGAAATAGAATCCAACAAAATTTTAGGCCCTACAACTGTGATGGAGTCTGGATGACTTTTTAAGTCATTTAAAAGGTCATAACCTAAAGCAAATTCAGGAGTTGCACGAACAACTACTGGGATTTTCTTTATTGATTGAACATCGTAGGAAAATGAAACCGTATTTGGAGTAATGGCTTCAACGACAACATCACTATCAAAATAATTCAACAATATTAAGTCCTTGGGGTTGGTACGCCAATAATAGGAAGAGCGGTCTTTTTCCAATTTGGTAACATCAATTTCAATAGCTAAGTCCTTAAATGCATATTTAAGCATATTAAAACCTTGAGTTTTAATAGTAACACTGACATAATCGGGCTTTTTTTTAGTCAATATTTCTTGTGTGCTAAGTTGCGTAGGAATAAGTTTTAATCGAAGCGTTTGATTCAATTGATTTGATAATTTTGCAACCATTGATATGATAAAAGCCAAAACTAAAAATAGTACAAACACATTAAAGCGTTTGATCTGAATCCAGTTTATTAAAATCGATTTTAACTTCTGTATCATTTAGGATTTAAAAAATAGTTTTGGAAAAAGAGTCGTTTCAGGTTTTCGAGATATTTTCAACTTTAGGGTAGATTTCAGAAAACCTAGTCCATAGCCAGAAAATTGAATCAAAATTGCAGGCATACACAAAATGCTTACAATAATATTAGCCGTACTTTTCAATGCCATCATAAATACTGTCAAAAAATAAGCACCATATATATACAGCCCCCATTTAAAATCATAAATAAGCAACAGTAAACTAATTAGAAATACGACTGTGAAAAACGAAGGAAACCAATATGCAGTTTTTTTTGAATGCGGGTACCATTTGTTTAGAATTGGCCGTACCTGTCCAAACTTGTAAACTTGTAGTAAGAAACTTTTAAAAGAAATTCGACGCTTGTGGTAAACATAAGCTTTAGAAATTAAGCAAAGTTTATACCCCATGTCTTTCAATCTAATTGAAAGATCGGGGTCTTCACCTGGATGAATGTTCCCAAATCCACCAGAAGCTAGAAAAGCTTCTTTTGAAATCCCCATATTAAAACTGCGAGGCTCATAACCATCAATTTCTTTATCTCCTCCTCTAATCCCTCCGGTTGTAATTTTAGAAGTCATTGTGAAGTTGATGGCTTTTTGAAGTTCTGAAAAATTATGTTTAGCGGCATCTGGACCACCAAAACAATCTACATAATTTTTCTCTAAAAACGATATAACTTCTGTAAGATAGTGTTTTGGTAAAATGCAATCGCAATCCAGTACAATAAAATAATGCCCTTT
>CEWG01044234.1_pt1 | contig 12185 bp, 12 predicted proteins | sample 361411 | NCBI WGS metagenome assembly CEWG01 (sample SAMEA2622173, study PRJEB7988) | marine metagenome | biome: marine biome (ENVO:00000447); feature: surface water layer (ENVO:00002042); material: "saline water (ENVO:00002010), including plankton (ENVO:xxxxxxxx)" | depth 5 m | reverse complement strand
GACGGAAATTCCATGACATCAACATCAGATGAACGATTAAAGACAGAAATAGAATCATTGGATGATCCCACCGAAAAACTAATGCAGTTGAAACCATGCACATATAAATGGAAAACACAAGAAGACGATAAAAAACATATAGGATTTATAGCACAAGAAATAGAAGAAGTGTTGCCAGAATTGGTAAATGAAACGACTTATCCAAATGGAGCTTCATATAAAGGAGTAGCAATGAGTGATTTAATCCCCTATTTAATAAAATCAATTCAGGAACGTGAAATAAGAATCAATAAATTAGAAAATAAATAAGCATAAAAAATTTAGGATTATATCTAATAATATAATAACTATGAGATTTGAATTAGTTATTATATTAATAGCGGGGTTTATAATGGCAAACATATACACAGATGGGCGATATGTAAGATTAATGATGACTTGGAAAAAATATTATCAAATGGTGGGAGTTGCGTTTGGAGCACTAATGTTGTATATATTATTAAAAAATAATCCATTACGTGCTCAACAAATAGTTTCAGCATCGAATGATTATATAAAATATTTACCAATAGATAGAAATACATCAAATATAATATCACCAATTTTAGATTTTACTTCAAAACAACAATTCACAAATAATCAACATAATAGTTTAGACGGAGGTAATTATAATTACCCAATAGTATCAATGACACAACAAAATGCAGAAAATCGAATTGTAAATTCAGGAAAAAAAGCAACGAAGCGTTCAGTAAGTGAAACAAAAAAGAAATTCGTAGCAGCAAGACAAGACTGGAATTGTGGTGATTGCAAAAATCAGTTATCGGCATGGTTTGAAGTAGACCATAAAACAAGATTAGAACATGGTGGAAGTAATCATGTAGATAATTTAGTAGCATTATGCCGAGAATGTCATGGAAAAAAAACAGCAATGGAAAATTTATAAAAAGAGAATTATATTTTATGATTTTTAGATAAAATATAATAAGACATTATAATAAGTATGGAAGATATATTAAATGGAAATAATAAAGCAACATATGCAAATGTAATATTATTCATAATGATTTCATTATTGGCAGTTAACGATATGAAAGAAAAACCAGAAAGAGAAAATGACCCACATAGAAATAAAACGAAAGAAACGATTCGAATGGTATTATCAATATTATCAGCGGTCCTCGTGTTTTTGTATATAGTGGTATCATTTACAACAGGAAATGTAGCAAGTTGGACAAAAAATTATTACATATCATTATTAGTAATAGGTATAAGTTATGGTAGTTTGTTATTAAGCGAGTATAGTTTATTTAATACAATAATGTATGGTTTATTGATTTTAATAGTAATAGTAGGATTAGCAATGTTTTTCAGTGTATTTGTAAATTATTTGAAATCACTACGAGGAATAGTAGGATTTATAGTTCAATTCATCTTTTATATTCCATGTATGTTATTAGATTTAATAGATTATTTGAGAAAAGATGCGAGTGCAACACCAAATAAAGTATTATTATTGTTTTTTATAGAATTAATATTAATTACTTTATACTTGTATTTACCCAATCTTTCCGTAAAATTATCAATAAAAGATGGAATCAGTATATTAGAGGATTATAAGTATTTGCATGAAGAAAATATATTACCAATATCAGAGCATGTTAGATTAGATACGTCAAACGTAAAAGTAGCAGATATAGGAGAATCAACAGTAAGAACAAATTATGCAATGTCAATGTGGACATATTTAAATAACTATTCGATAAGTTCAAGTGCATATAATAAAGAAAGTTTAATATTTGATTACGGAAATGGAAAGCCTAAGTTAACATATTTTAATGATGAGAATGAGCCAACAAAGATGGATACATATAGATTTTACTTCTCAAATAATACAACAAATAGCAATACAAATAGTAATACTAATTATTACGAATTAAAAATGCCAAGTCAAAAATGGAATCATATAGTATTTAATTATAGTTCAAAGCACGTTGATTTATACATAAACGGAAAATTAGAAAGAACATTTTATTTTAAAGAAAATGTGCCAACATATAATTTAGGTGATGTAGTAACAATTGGTAGTGAAAATGGTTTAAGTGGAGCAATAAGTAATATTAGATATTATCCAAAGACAATATCATCTCGAAATGTGGTAAATATTTATAACACATTAATGAATAAAAATCCTCCAATAAATAATTTATAAGTATTTAATATATAAATGAATTTAGTTGTTATAATTTTAGGAGTAATAGTAATAATATTAATATATGTATTAATCCAATTTTTTATGGAAGCATCAGTAGAATTAGCAGCAACTGCAAATTTAAATGATTCAATAAATGGAATCCCAATAAAGAATAATCCAACAAGTTCTCGTTATGCTTATGGTGTATGGATATATGTAAATTCATGGAATATGGGTGGCATAAAGCCAATTCTGGCGAGAAGCAATAATTTAGCATTAAGATTAGATGAGAATTCACCCGTTTTATTGTGTGATATTACAATGAATAATGATGAAGTAAAAACAATAGAATTTACAGACAATTTTCCATTGCAAAAATGGGTTCATGTATTAGTAAATGTAGATAATCAATATGTAGATTGTTATTTAGATGGAAAATTAATAAAATCAGGAAGAGCCTACATAGAAAGCAGTGATGGAATAGTAGTTCCAAAACAACCACCAGCAGGAGGAAATAGTGGAGTAAACTTGCAATTGGGAGGTTCTGCATGGGACGCATACGTAGCACGTGTAAAACATTGGTCAAATCCAGTAAATCCAGAGGAAGTATGGTCAACATATATGGATGGAAATGGACAAGGAGCAGTAGGTTCATGGTTATCCAAATATGGTTTAGACATATTAATTAAAAAAGATAATATGGAACATAGAAAATTAACATTAATATAAGTTTTTAGTTAAATCGTTTTATATTTATAATATATAAATATAAATATAAATATGAATTATCAACAACCAACAACAACATCAACAAATATAGAACTACCAGAAGGAATGAGAAATGTTGGAGATAATATATCAAATTCATTTCAAAAAATGACGTCAAATATAAATGAATCTATACAAGGGTTTTCAGAACAAGCGACAGCATCAGTAGATACTGGAACAGAGATAACAAATGAGTTTTTAACAACAAATACGTTATTTGCCAAATTCGCCTTTATAATATTAATAGTAATCGTGTTTATGTTTTTATTGAGTTTAGGAGTATTACTATTAAACTATTTTTTTGGACAATCAGACAGTCCTTATTTAGTAAAAGGTATGCTGGACGGAGATGAATCAACCACCATTGCACAAGATCCTACAAATAATGAATCTGTTTTGGTATCTCGTTCAAATAATGAAAGCACAGGTATGGAATTTACATGGTCAACCTGGATTTATATAAATGAATTAGATTCAGGACCAGAATATAAAATGTATAGAAATATATTTAATAAAGGAAATAAGACGTATGATATAGAGGGTATATCAACAGTTTCTAATGGTCCAGGTTTATATTTAAAGCAAATGACTCCAGACGCAGCTACAACTGATGTAAATACTGCAAGTTTATTTATGATAATGGATTCTAAAACAGGAAGAGAGAACAATCATGAAAATTCATTAGAAATCAAAGATGTTCCATTAAAAAAATGGGTAAATGTAATCATGCGTATGAAAAATACAGTAATGGAAGCATATATAAATGGTGTAGTATCAGGACGCCTACAATTCCGTGAAATGCCAATGCAAAATTATTATGATGTTCATGTATGTCAAAATGGTGGATTTAATGGAAAAATATCTAATTTAAGATATTATAGTGAAGCTCTTACTATTTTTGATATAAATAATATTGTAGCAGCAGGACCAGATTTACGAAAATATAAATTTGAAATACCAACATCTACAACATATAATTATTTATCAAATATGTGGTATTCAAATAAATTATATTAAGTCAATAAAATATTATATATTTGATATTTATAAACTCATTAAATATATAATGGAAGATTGTAATAAATTTATTTCACAGCGAAGAATGTGGTTAACATATTCAACACCACCAGTTAGATATGATAATTTAGCATCGTCTCCTTATCCAGATTTTACAAGTGAACAATTAAATATGAGGCGTAAAGTAGAAATATTAAAATATAATAAGAATAGATTATCTAAAAAAGAAAGAGAAGCTCTAATTTCACGAGGTAATTATAGAGGAAATACAATATTTTGTTCAAATGATAATATAGTAGTGCCATCATCTGCAGCAGGAGTTCCAGGTCCAAGTATAGATTTATTTGAAGATAAGAACGTGCCATTATATATGTATGCCAGTAATACATCTACAAATGCTATAGTAGCAAGTGAAAACATAGAAGAATGGACAAATATTGTATTACCAAATATAAATATTCCTTCTGGTTTAAATAATATTACAAATTATGCTTCATTAATAATACAAAAAGCTATTAAGAAAAATAGTTATGTATATACTTATATAGCACCAATTACATTTAAATTACAAGGAACAAATATACCAATAATTGCGAATGGAAATAAAATTTCAATAATATTGAATAATATAAAAACAAAAATATTTTATAGTAGTTCAGAGATTGCTGTAAATAATTCTTCAACAGTATTAGACTCAACTGAAATGGAAATAGTATTAAATACAACTGGTTCAACAGCATTTTCTTATATAGCAGAAATATATATTGGATATATAACAGTGTCAAATATAGGACTGCAAACAGTTCCAGGACAATCATTTAATTTTGGTTTAACTTATAATGCAAGTATTAACACAGATAATTTAACAGATTCTACTACAATTATAAATAATACAACTTTTTCAATATGTATGAATATAGATGATACTTATAATATAAATAGTGCAAATAATTGTACAATAATATCACCAAGTGTATCAAATAAAAATAAAGGTATATCATTTACAGGGGTATAAATACCATAATTATATAAAGAATATAAAAGTTTTTATATAATAAGAAATATAAAATGAGTCGAACTGACCAAATGATTACTGTTCAAAAAGAAGGATTAGAATTATTTAAAAAAAAGAATGAAGATTATGGTGATGCGTTTGCGAAGTATGGAACAATCGGTGTATTAATGCGTATAGAAGATAAAATTCAACGTTCAATGTCAATAACAAAAAATGGAGTAAATTTAGTTAATGATGAAGGTATTCGTGATACATTGATTGATTTACATAATTATGCAGCAATGGGTATTATGTTATTGGATGAGAAGGAGTCTTAACATATTTATCTCTACAAATAGGGCATTTTTTACATTTTGCATAACATGCACTGCATATATTATGAAAACAAACAGGGATAATAATATTATCAGTTGCAATTGGGTCTAAACATACAGGACAATCTTCTAATATATTATTTTTTTCATATATTATTTTAAAATTTTTTTGAATATTTACAGAAATCATATTAATTCTATTTTTATATCTGGTTTTAACTGCGCGTTCATAATCTACTATAGTTTCTAATTCTTCAACTTCTTCCATATAAGATTGTATACGTTTTTCGTAGTTTTCAATACATATATTACGATTATGAATTTCATTAGGATAAGGATATCTATCTTTATAATAAACAACTTTAAAATTTAGAACAGATATTGGCTCTTCAGAAGGAGTAGTAGTAATATATATATATGAATCAGTATCGTAATATGGACTAAAATAATTATCCATATTTCTAATAAAGTCGCTTACTGTAGGTATATTACTATTATCAATAGGATTTAATTCTAAATCATGCAATTGATAGATAGTAAGTGTATATGCATGTCTATGGTTAATTTTATTTGGAGTAATATTTCTAATAGAATATGGTATATCAATATTATTATTTTTCCAAGTATTTATATATTTATCAAATTCAATTCTAAATTTTTGGTCCCTTGTTAAATTCGGCATTTTTTATTAATAATAAAAAAACAGTATTATTAATATCAATTTTTTTATGCATACATTTGAAGCCATACATTTCCATCTTGCCATTTTATTTTACGATTAGCTATATACGCATAATAAATAGGTCCATGATTTTTAATTTTTTTCATAGAAAAATCAACGATTAAATTATATTTTTCTCCTTTATGTTCAAATACTGGTTTTTTTTCAGCAGTTGCCACCCAAGAGCCTTTTTTACCTTCATCTGAACCATAAGCCCCTTTTATAATATAATTATTCCTATCAGTTTTATTAACGATTCTTAAACAACCACCGTGATTTGGGTCGTAATAATAATATAAACTTTTTTCCATTTTATATATATACATATTTAATTATGGGTGAACGCGCGTAGGTTTACTAAATATAGCACGACCTATAAGAGCTACAAATACCCCTACAACTATAAATATTCCTTCCATAATATATTGAATTATTACATTATATTAAATATTCTATAATGTAATCAATTTTATACCGAATTAATATGATTAGGATTTTTTAAAGTTAAAGGAGGTTTATGCACTTGATGAAGATAGCTACGTTGATTACCAGTAATATAATTAACATCATTATTGACATCTAAATTTAAAAAAACTTTTTGTTCTAATTCTAATACTCTTTTTTCTAATATTCGTATACGTTCCTCATATTCACAAATAGTGCTGGAATTATTTCCCATATACAATATTAAAATAAATAATCATGTAAATTATTACGACGGGTTTTTGATTTTATAATAGAAGCAGTAGTTCTTTTTTTAGTTTTATTATTTTTCTTTTTTAGAGGAGATTTGATGTTAGCAGATGAACCAGGAACATATTTTAAAAACCACATTTGATAATCCTTTGAATTAAAATCAACTTGTAAGTCTTTGAATTCCTTAAATTTGTTTGCTTTTTCGGAACGAATATCTTCTAAAGATTTTTGATTACCATAACAAGTAATAGTAAATCTTTTTAATATACCACGGTCAGTTAATTTATTTTTTTCAATAACATCAAATAAGTATTTTGATAAACATAATAAACGGTTTTTATCATAAGAAGAAATGTTTGTATATAAGAATGCTAAATAGAAGGAAAGAATAGTTTCAATAGTAGCAATATGAATTTCTTTACCATCTATCTGAATTTTATTATAACTATGGCAAGCAATAGGTTTATAAATAAAAACATGGCTATTTCCATCAATAGTAATTTCATAATGTTCAGGTATGATTTCACCAATTTCTTCGTGATGAATTACTTTTATTTTCTTAAAACCTTCATCTTTTAGTTTTTCAGTAATAATATCAGCACAGTGGCTGGGGTCTTCAGATAAAACATCAAAATTTGGAATATTCTTAACAGAATCTGAAATATTTTCGGGCATATACTTTGAATATAATTGTGTGGAATAACCTCCAAAAAATACAACACCATTATCAATAAGGGCATTTTTTAAAACATTATTTAATTCACCGTTTAAATTTTTAGATTTATTCATTTTAACTTTATCACAATTTTCTACTTTTAATGGGTGATGCTTATTTAATAAACTTAATCGTTTTAAAATTTTTTCCCAACGAGAAACGTCGCCGTCGGGTCTTGATAATTCTAAATACATAGACATACGTAAAAAATTAGGAGGAGCATAATGTAAACCATTTATTTTGATAACATCTTTTGAAATACTATTATAAATTTCGGGGTGTAAAAAAGTAATATCGGCAATTGGAATAAAATTAACAAAAACTTTAAATGTGCCGAAATGTAAACCAGATTTTGCTTCTACGTCAGTATATCCATTTTTATGATAAATATCAGCTAATTCTTTAGAATCATCAATAGGATTTGCTGAAAAGAAATCATAATCGGGTAATTGTATATCTTTTTTATAAAATTGTGCAAATTTTGGTAGAATATTATTAATAGCAGTTCCACCATAACAAATTAATTTCTTTTTTCTTATAAAATCTTCAACTATAGTTAACATTTTTTTAACATCAGCATTATTCACTTTAGCAATACCTTGTTTTTCTTCAGTAACATCAACCGCATGTCGCAATACAGCTAATTGACAATCTTCAAATGTCATTTTATCATTACATAATTTATTATTAAACTTTGGTTTAACCATTAATATATAAAAATTATCTTATATATTAGTTATTTATTTTTTTGTGCTTTCTTTATGAATTCTTTGAAAATAAGGAATAGCAGCAGCTAAAGGAACTATACCACTTTTATTATCATTGAAGAAAGTTTCACAATCTACTAAATTATTATCTGGATTGCTATATCGATAAGCTATCATTTGAGCGCCAAAATTAGTTACTAACTTTTGCATATTAGGATTTTGTTTTGATTTTTGGATAGGCAATACTAATTTACTGGAAATAGCAGTAGTAGATATTTCATCGTCTTTAATTAGTGGTGGACTACTTGCTTGATTTTCAATTTGCATTAAAGAATATAAATTAATAGTTTGACTGCCACTTTCAACATTTAAATAGTTCGATAAATCATAACATTTTACATCACTTCCTTTACATTTAGCATAATCTTTATAATCTCTGTGAATAGTTTTATCAATTACAATAACTATTTTACCCATAAGCTGTTCCAGTTTAGTTTTATTATTAACTTCACCTTGATATAGTTTAATTTTCAATATAGAATCAATTAATTTTGAAATGGCACTATAACATTCAGTATCTTTTGTCTTAATTCGTAAATGAATAAATAAAGGGTCTTTTTTATTAGGAGAATTACCAGAAAAACAATTACTAATTATTGTAGTAAATACACTCTCTAAAGTAATATGATTATCTGTAGAAAATTGTTTAAATTCGGGGTCAGTAGATTCAGCAACAACTGGTAAATAATTATTGCCAACTTTTGTATAAAATACTTCAAAATCTAAAAGACGACAACCTCTTGATAATACAAATTTAATCATATCTTTATTGACAGTTTTACCAGTAGTAGCAGAATTTAAAGATGCCTTAATACAATATTCTTTTAAAGGCATAATACTATATTTTCTATCAATACTTTGGATTCCGCCAATATTTAAAAAGTTTTTATTTGAAACAATTGAATTAAATTCATCAGGATTCATTTCACCAACCATATTTTCTTTAATAGATACAGTATTTATCTGGATATTGCAGTATAATTTATAAAAAACGTAAGATAATATCATAAAAATGATAACATATACAATAATTTCCATACGATTCATATTTATATATTCTATATATAACAAATATAATAAAAATATATTATATAAATATAACATTGAATTATGGCAGGAGGATTACTAAATATAATTTCTGTAGGAGATAATAACGTTTTTTTAACAGGAAATCCATTAAAGACCTTTTTTAAAGCTGCATATGTAAAATATACAAATTTTGGTATGCAAAAATTCCGTATAGATTATGATGGTTTAAGAGAATTACGTCCATCCGAAGAATCTGTATTCACATTTAAAATACCAAGATATGCAGATTTATTAATGGATACCTATATTGTAGTAGGATTACCCGATATATGGAGTCCAGTATATTCACCATGCAGTGAAACCAGTGGAAGATGGGCACCATATGATTTTAAATGGATAAAGGATATTGGAACACATATGATAAAAGAAATCACAATTCATTGTGGTGGAATGAAATTGCAAAGATATACAGGTGAATATTTGGCTGCTATGGTAGAACGAGATTTTAGTGAAGAAAAAAAGAAATTGTTTAATGAAATGACTGGTAATATAGGCGAATTAAATGACCCTGCCTATGCACATGGTCGTTCAAATGCATATCCATCTGCATCATATACAACAAATTCTACAGGTTCTGAACCATCTATTCGTGGTAGAAATCTATATATACCTATTAATTCATGGTTTACATTATTAAATAGCTGTGCATTTCCTTTAATTGCATTACAATATAATCAATTATCAATTACAGTCACCATGCGTCCTATACAAGATTTATTTCAAGTAAGAGATGTTTTTGATTATAGTTATTCATATCCATATGTTAAACCTGATTTTAATGAAAACAGATTTCAAATGTATCGATTTTTACAAACACCACCAAGTGGATATGTATTACCAGAAGATTATGAAAATAAGATAAATACTTGGAATGCAGATATTCATTTAATGTCTACATATTGTTTTTTATCAAAAGATGAAACTCAAAAATTTGCAGCACAAGACCATGTATATTTGGTAAAAGATGTGTTTGAACATAAGTATGAAAATATAACTGGTTCAAAAAGAGTTAAGATAGAATCAAGTGGTATGATTTCTAATTGGATGTGGTTTTTTCAAAGAAATGATGTTAATTTACGAAATGAATGGAGTAATTATACAAATTGGCCGTATCATAATTTACCTTCTAATGTTAGGTTAGCACCATTACAACCTGTTCCTGGAACAGAAGGAACATTAGAATATGGTTTAGGAGTGCATCCTATATCAAAGCAAAATACAGGAATTACTATTACTGGTGATTATCATACTGAAAATAGAAAAGAAATATTGGAAACTATGGGTATAATATTAAATGGTGAATATAGAGAAAATTTAATGGTCAGAGGAGTATATGATTTTATTGAAAAATATACACGCACAAAAGGTTTTGCAAAAGAAGGAATTTATTGTTATAATTTTTGTTTAAATACAAGTCCTTTTGAATATCAACCATCTGGAGCTATTAATATGAGTAAATTTAATAATATTGAACTTGAAATAAACACATATGTGCCTACAATAGACCCTGTTAATTCAAATTTTGATGTTATTTGTGATGATAATGGCGAAATAATTGGTATGCGAAAATCAAATTGGAGACTGTATGAGTATAGTTATAACTTGACTCTATACGAAGAACGATATAATGTTTTATCTATAGTTAGTGGAAATTGTGGTATGTTATATGCCAGATAAAGATATGTTAATATGATAAATATATTATAAGAATATAATATAATATATTTATTTTTATACATGGATACATCGAATAATCAATATAATAAATCTGCAAAAAAAGCTTTTAGTAATAAAAACGAACATAATTTTCAAACAGCTAATATGGAAAATAAATTAAAAAATATTAAAAAAAGGAAAGTGAAGAACAACTTTAAAAATATAGAAACATTTAATATTTTAAAAAATGAAGAGTATGAAATAGTAAATACAGATGAAGTTATTAAAAAAAGAGGTAATGTAGATAACATTGAATCATTTAACACGATGAGTAGTATATTTACAAATAATATAATTGAAGGTAATGAAAGTATGAAAGAAGAAGAAGAAAAAGAAGAAGAAGACAGTGAAAATAAAGAAAAAGAAACAAGTTTATTTGATATGGGTTCAACCCCAGTAAAAACACACGCAGAGCAAGTTAAAGAACAATGTGAAGAAACCGGTGAATGTGGAGATTATTGTGAAGAAAATCCAGGAGAATGTGAAGGTCAAGATACAGTTGAGGACCCAGACAAGGTCGATTTAGATTGGAGAGAAGAAATGGTTAAAAATATAGAAAATTCTTATGGTAAGTTTGTTGATGCAAATAAGAAATTTGGAGAAGGTATTGCAGATGTTCTTTCAAATGGAAATGCTACAGATGAAGATAAAAAATTAATTAGAGAATATACATCTACATTATTTTCTGCTATTTTAGCAGTTCCAGTTTCATTTAATTGGTACTATGTTATGTTTTACGCATTAGACAATACTGATATTGAAGTAGCACATTTAGATATAAATAAATTAAAAGAAATCGGAGAAGATTATGGTCTAATGAAACTTTTTTTATGGTTTTTTCAATTTGCGTTATTTTTCCCTTCTATATTAGATAATTTACTTACAATTCAAATACCCAAATATAGTTCATTATTATTTAATGGCAAAATATTATACATTTTTGTATATTTAGCCAGTTTTCATTTTATAAAAAATTTAGCTCCATTATTTAAGAACTTTTTAGTAGCAATAATAAGAGACGCAACTGGTAGCACACTTATCAACTTAATGACAGGAATAGTAGTAGTATATTTTGCAGTACATGCAATTGAACATTATTCAGATGCTTTATCACTATTAGGATTGATATTATTATTTGTAAGGTTTATAACAATTATTCTTATTAGTGTCCCA
>CEWG01117379.1_pt1 | contig 12217 bp, 13 predicted proteins | sample 361411 | NCBI WGS metagenome assembly CEWG01 (sample SAMEA2622173, study PRJEB7988) | marine metagenome | biome: marine biome (ENVO:00000447); feature: surface water layer (ENVO:00002042); material: "saline water (ENVO:00002010), including plankton (ENVO:xxxxxxxx)" | depth 5 m | reverse complement strand
ATATATATATATATATGTTTATTGATGCTTTAATTGGAGGTTTAGGTGGTATTATATCAAGAACTTGTGTTGCTCCAATAGAATTGAATAGAATACAAAGACAAAATTATTTTATACCAAATGCTAATTTAACAGATGTTTATAAAAAAGAAGGATTTAGATTTTTTTGGAAAGGTAATGGTGTAAATTGTATTAGAATTTTCCCTCAAATTGCTGTAAATTATTCTGTATTTAGACAATCTAAAAATATTTTTAAAAACACTTTTGAAAATAAAAATACTGTTAATTTTGTTTCTGGTTGTTTTGCTGGTTGTGTCAGTATGATTTCAACATATCCTTTAGAAACTACCAGAACTTATTTATCATTACAAACAAATAAAAATAAATATAAAGGAATTTTAGATGCTTTAAGAAAGATTCCTATTAGACAATTATATCAAGGTTCAAAAATGAGTCTTTTGGGGTTTGGTGGATATAGTGGAATACAATATAGCTCATATTATTATTTTAACTCTATCATTAAAGATACATATTTTGATTCTAAATTTATTGGTGGAGGATTAGCTGGGTTATTTTCAGTTAGTATTACATATCCTACTGATTTAATAAGAAGAAGATTACAACTACAAGGCTTTGATTCTTCTGTACCCAAATATAATGGCATTTGTGATGCTATACGCAAAGTATATAAATATGAAGGATTTTTTGGATTTTATAGAGGATTAAGTATGACTTACTTAAAAACTGCTCCTGCTGTTGCCATACAATTTGGCACCATAGAACAATTAAATAAATTATTTAAAAATCAAGATAAAGATATTTAATATTAAAAAATTGAAATTAGTTTTTATAATTATATTATAATTATAAAAATGAATCCTGCTCCACTTTTTAGACAACTTGGTGGTCATCATTGGAAAAAAGGTATTATTGAACATTTAAAACAACAGTATCCAAGAGAAAGAACTATAGTATGCAGTTACTATAATGGTTGGAATTATATTATTGAAGATACTCCTAACAATCCTCAATCCTTACAATTAAAAACATATTTCATTAATTATAATAATAATAATTTAAACTTTGAATCCGATAATTTCGAATACCAATTAAATGAATACATTGATACTAATCCTTTATCCGTAATGAATGTTAGAACTGCTACTCGCCCATTTAATAACTTATAAAATATTATTAATTATTAAATGTCCATTTACTCTCTTAATTTAAATAATTTTAAGCAAGATTTTTCTATTAAAGGAGATAATAAAAAAATATATGGAGAAGTTCATACTCCTTTTAGTCTTATTATAGATATGTTTGATATGATACCCAAATCTTTTTTTAAAAATCCACATTTTACTTGGTTAGATCCTTGTGCCGGAAAAGGATATTTTTCAATTATTTTATATAAAAAACTTTTCATGTCTTTATCAAATATTATTATTGACCCTATTGATAGACATACTCATATAATTACTAAAATGATTTATATTAATGAAATTAATCCTGAATTTATTCCACTCCTTAAAAATTTATTTGGAGAGAAATCTAATATTTCTAATAAAAATTTCTTAAAAATAAATGAAAAATATAATTTTATTATTGGTAATCCACCATTTAATTGTAATGGACTTATCAAGACACCAACACAAAAAGGTTCAAAAAAATTAGATGGTAAAACTATTTGGCAATCATTCATTAAACATTCTATGTCTTTATTAAAACACAATGGTCATCTTCTTTTTATTACTCCATCTATTTGGATGAAAAATGACCACCCTATTTATCATTTTATTAATCAATATAGAATTATTAAAATTAAAACTATGAATAATACACAAACAAATAAAATATTTAATAAACAAGCTCAAACTCCAACTTGTTATTTTTTAATACAAAATAATAAACCTAATAAATATTTACAAATTTATGATGATACTTATAAAAAATATATAATATACAATAAATTATATCTATTATCCATTCCACTTTTTGTTCCTTCTATTATTCAAAAACTTATACCATATTCAATTAAATATGGTAAATTAAAGGTTAAAAAAACTAATATGAGACCTGGATATAAAGGTTTAAAATTATCACCAATTTTATGTAAAGATAGATCTTATCCAAATATTAAAACATGTAAATTAAATTATTTACAACCACAACTTGTTATCAATTATTCAAATATACCCTGCTCTTATTTTAAGAAACCAAAATTAGTATTAGCACACAAGATGCATGGGTTTCCATATCTTGATTATAATGGAGTCTTTGGAATATCTAACAGAGATAATTATGTTATTTTGAAAAAATCTTATGAAGATTTTATAAAGTTACATAAATTTCTCTCCACAAATTTTATTAGAACTATTTTTGAAGCTACAAGATATAGAATGAGTTACTTAGAAAAATATATATTTGACATGATACCAGATATCACTAATATAAACGATTTTCCTGATATTATTACAGATGAAACGATTTGTGATTTTTTTCATTTAGACGATTTGGAGAGAAATGTTATTAACACTTTTCATAAAAAATATTTATCATTATAAAATATATATATGGCTGAAATAGAGATACTTAGAGAACAACTTAAACAAGCAAATAATTTAATTAATCAATTAGTAGCTTCAAATAATGCTCTTGCTGCATCTGCTGTTGCTGGAGCTGGAGCTGCAACCGGTGCTGCCGGTGCCGCAGTTACTGGTGCCGCAACCGGAGTTCCAATGGCTAATGCAACAGCTCTTCCTATGGCTAATCCAACAGCTCTTCCTATGGCTAATGCAACAATACCTTCTATGAATCCAGCTGTTTCTGGAAATACATCTGATAATTGTTCAGAAGCTAAAGGATTTATTGAAAAAGCTAAGTGTCAAGCCAAAACTCGCGCAAAAGCTATGGCTGGGCAAGCTATAGGACAAGCTACTGATATGGCAAAGGATAAAGCTATGGGTTTCGCACAAAAAAAATGGGATGAAAATAAAGGAGCCATCATAGAAAAAGGAACCTCTGCTGGAATGTCTGCTTTAAGTTCTGCTGGTAATCAATTTAAAAATATTACTGGTATGGCTGCCAAAGAACAAAAAAAGAAGATTAAAGATACTATATTACCCTTTTATGAAAATGATGGTCCTTTAAAACAATGGCTTGATAAATGGTCTAATAATTTCACTGAAAGAGTAAAAACTTATATTGAAAAAGAAAATTTCAAAAAAAATATAAAGGAGGCTTTTGATGATGGATTATCGTTTATTACTGAAGAAGAAGCTGATGAATTTGATAAAATTAAACTTGATGGAAAAAGATTAAGGGAAAATTTAAAACAAGATGATGTTAATTTTTATTTTGAAAAATTAAAAGTTGATTCAAGTAGTGAAGATAAATCTTGGATAATTTTAAACTTAACGGAGGATATTTGGAATGAATTTGTTAAGCCTGACCCATCCAAACTACAACAATTATCAGCATCCGCTTCTTCATTGAAAGATATCGCATCCACAAAAACTGAAGGTATGAAATCTTCTTTATCTAATGTAGCCCAAAAAGCTGAAGGTATGAAATCTTCTTTACCATCTAAAGAAGAAGTACAAAAAAAAATCAATGAATTTTTAGCTGATGCAAGAAATAAATTTACACAAGCTAAAACTAAATATAATAGTATGAGACAAGCATTTAATAAAAAAGTAGAAGAAAGAAAGGCTAAAAATGAAGAAAGAAAACAACAACAGTTAAAAATTAAGCAAGCATTAGAAGAAGCAAAAATGGCTCAAGAAAAACAAGCAAAAGAAGCCGCGATTAGTAAGTTAAAAATGCAAATACAATCTTTTGAAGAAAGTATTAAACAAAAAGATGTAGAAAAATCAAATATTGAGGAAAGTAAATCAGCGTTCCAAAAAACTATTGAAGAAAAAAATACAATTATAAAAGAATCTGTTGATAAGAAATGTACTGGTATGCTTTCCAAGATGGGTTTTGGTCTCCGAAGATGTAAAGCTGCAAGAGAAGAAGAAAGAAAAAAAATTCTTGAATCCATTGACCAAATAAATCAAGATATAGTTAAAGCTGACCAAGAAATAGCTGATATTGAAAATAAAAAAAGTGAATTTACAAATATGATTCAAGAAGCAAATGAAGAGCTTAAAAAATTAGAGGGACAATCAATGCAAGGAGGAAGAAAAAAACGTCGCAGAAAAAAGAGAACTAAAAAAAAATCACTGAAGAGAAAAGGAAAACGAACCCGAAAGAAAAATTGAACTGAATTTATAATAAATATAAGTTATTATAAATAATATATAGTATGTCTTTGAAGCAACATATGATCATATCAAGGTTGTTGGCTTTGGCCAGTGAATCTAACCAAGCAACTCGTGTAGCTGCGGCGATTTGTGCCGGCAGTAAAATTTTAAGTATGGATGTTAACAATCATCGTAATAAATATGGACGTGATATTCGGTGTTCAGGACATGCTGAAGTAGCTGTCCTGTATAAGTTCTTCCCTGAGGCTTTCCGGGATAAAGGAAAAGGGTCGTGTGTTTTATGACCGTAAATTCCGTAGAAAAATGCGAAAATTAACTATATATATAGCACGACACAGACATTCTACAGCACATTCTGCTCACTCAGAACCATGTTCTCATTGTGCAAAAGAAATTAAAAGAATTGGAATAAAAAAAATTGTTTATGTTGATAGTTATGGTGAAATAAATAAAAGTTTAACCGATAAATATCATACTGATTACGTTTGTCCAGGATATAAAGAATATGCAAAACAAGGTGTTAAGGTTGATTAAAATTGAATATAATAATAATTAATATTTTTTTATTAGATATGAAATATGATTTTATTATTGGAACTGTAAGATTTAATAATAAAACTTATATTGAAAACTTAAATTGGAAACACAAAAAAGATTTTATTGGTTGTGCTTATGGATTAGATAAAAAAATACCTTCAAGCATCAATAAACCTATATATGTTATAGAAATGAATAATACTGTAAATAAAATTATGGGTATCGGTAAAATAAAAAATATACAATCAAATAGAACTCGTATGTATAAAGAAGAAAGATATAATAGATATCTTTATAAAGGTCAATATTTTATTAGTAGATTAGATATTATTAAAAATAAAGAAAAAGGAGATATTGTATTAAAATTATTAGAAAATGAGTTATTTCGAGGACCAAAGCATTTTAAGAGGGGACAGGGCTGTATTATATTTCCATGGGAAAGAATAGCAAGAATAGGACAAAAAGCAGAAATTAAAAAAAAAAGAAAATATAGATGTAGTAAATGTGGATTGATAGCAAAAAATCATATATGTAAAAACAAATTAGTGAAAGTAAAAAAAATTGATAAAAAATGTAAAATATGTGGTAAAGTTAAAAAGGGACATATTTGTCAAGGTATAAAAAAAAATATTTTATTGGAAAAATATATTTATAATTGGTTTAATAATTTGTTTATACAACAATACCACCTACATTCACAGTAGCGACTACTGGAGCAGGAGGATAAATTAATCCTCGCTCACTAATATCCTTTTTTAATTCTTCAATACAACCTTGTTTTTTCCAATGACACATCGTATACCGTCCATCTATAACTTCAATAGCCTGATTATAATTTTTACTAATTTTACATAGTTCTATATTACAATAAATACGAACTTTATTTAATTTTATAACATTTTCGTGAATAGTTTTTAGACAAGTAATTAGATTTTGTTTTGAATTTTCTATTTGTTCATCTGTTTCATAATCAAAACAAAAGTTATTATTCCTTGAAAATTCATAAGCTGTATTATTAATTGTAATTAATACTTCTGTCATCACTGCACCCATTAATTCATATACATTTAATGCTGTATGTTTTTTTTCAAAAGCTTTATTTCTTTTCATTAATGTTTTTTTCATACCATCTTCAGTGATTTCTTTACAAATAAATTTAATTCTTAAATCTTCATTTTCTACTTCATGTTGGCAATCTCGTCTTAATCTATCCAAAGTAACATGTTGAAGATGCATTGCACCTCTATGCATATTGTAAATTGTGTTTTTAATTCCTCTCCAAATTTTTTTAGGCTTTCTACCAGGTGCAGTATATCTAATCCAATCTTCATTATTATTAAATAAATTTTGAATAACATCCTCACCTAAATATATAAAAGTAGATGTTTGTCTTACAGCATTCATAGACTCTCGAATATTCTGGAAAGTTGGCACTCCACCACAAATTTGAGCACCAGGATTTTGAATATTATTATTGTTATCTCTTTGCCATGCATAGAAATGCGGATTATGAATTACACCATTTACTTTCAATCCAGTTCGCCAAGAAAATGCTACGTGACAACTTGTGCACCACATTTGGTCACAACCGGATATTTTATAAATACGAATTCCACAACTTGGACAAGCTCTGGTTTCCTTTTTAATAGCTTCAGCAGAAGCCAAATCATCTTTATTACACTTATGTTCTTCATCATTATTTTTTATCGCAAAACAATCAGGACATACTTTTGTATTACAAACACCACATTTCCAAGAAGTAGATAAATATCCTTCACAATCTCCTACTGGACATTTTTTAATGAATTGTTTTCTTTCTTTTATATAGTGTGAATTTTGAATTTTTCTATCTCTTTCTCTTATCTTTTCTTCTAAACGCCATATTTGAACTCGATATTCTTCTATTTTTTTTCTATCTTCCCAATTTTCTTTTTTCAATGTTTCAAGATTTCTGTACCTTACTACTGCTGGCATTGTTTCTGGAAATCTTGCCTTTTCTGTTTCAAATAAAATATCTTTACGATGATTATTATATTCTTTATTAAAATATGATTTACCAATATTTTTTTGAGTAAATTCTCTGTCCCATTCACTTTTACATTTCATACAATGAGCTTTAGTTGTACTTTCCATCAAATATACTCTAACACATTTTCTACAGACATTTAATTCACATTGACCACATGTTATTTTTTTATGAGTTGTTTTTGTAAATGTTTCACAACATACTTCACAATCAAGTTGTTCTGTAGTTTTTGATTCTCCCTGGGACATATTAAAGTATTTGATACAATTTATTATTATTATTTTTTTGTTCAATTTTATAAATAATTTTTCTTTTTACTTAATAAAATTTTATACAATAATATATAATGAGTGATAATGAATATGATGCTGATGAAATCCAAGTTACAGGAACACAAGAAGATTATCGAAAATTTCAAAGTAACAGAAATGAAACAATGTTTGCTATACAAGAATCAAAATATCAACAAAAAAAAACAGATTTCGATGTTAATAATTATGATGTTGAAGAATTAGCTGCTATTTTAAATTTTAAATATGTGCCTTTAAATGAAGGATTAATAAGAGATAGGATAAAAGATATGAAACAAAGATTTAAAAATAAAGCTGTATATTTAAAATTTTTTACGGATGTAGAAGTCAAATTAGTAAAAAATTTAAAATTATTTAACAAACAAACTTGGAAAGATGTATATACACATGATGATAGTAGTGCTGCTCAAGCATTAGCAAATCAATACCAAGAAAAGCTCAAAGAAGATATAGAAAATAATAATAATCAAATGTTATTGCCTGAAGATGAATTAAATGTTGTTATTGGGAGACCAAAAGTAGATGCAAGAGCTGAAAGAGAAAATATACAAGGAACTATAAATGCTAATAAAATATATACCTATGAAAGAATAATTAATTTTGATTCGACATTTCGTCAAATTTTACCAAGCACTTCTCATAGTTGCGGTGGTGGAACTGTTACTGTTGATGAAACTAATAGTGAAGATAGATTATACAGTGCTACTAATTATATTGCACATTTATCTGAACCATTAACTAATGTTGTAAATATTGAAGTAAAAAGTGTAGAGATTCCAAAAACGTGGTATGTTTTTTCAGAAAATTATGGCACAACATCTTTTCAAGTTGAAACACCTACAAAAAAAATAACGCTCACTATAGAAGAAGGTAATTACAATCTTATTTCTGGTGATGAAAATAATTTAATAACGGTTTTAAATAATGCAATATCAGTTCATAATGATTTATCGAAAAATGATGTAGGAACTGATATGGCTATTGAATTTGTTTATAAATCTAATAAACAAAAAGTAGATATAATTAATAGATTTCGACAGGATATATCTTTAAATTGGTATATTCCTGATATTGCTGGTTCTTGTGGTGGAAACGGAGCTGGTAGTAAAGTTGATTATAATTTAGGTTGGTTACTTGGATTTAGAACTACTTTTACATTAATACCTGGTCTTTCAACTTATAATAATATTTATGGTCAAAGTTTAGTAGATGTTAATGGAACAACTTACTTATTTATAACTCTTGATGATTTTAATAATAATAAACCTTCAAATGTTGTTATTGCAGCAGCAGAACCAGTAACATCCGGATTTTCATTACCTTCATATTATAATGACCAAACAATGAATACCAAATTTGGTAGAGGTACTTACTATCCAGGACGAGATGGTGAGCCTGGATATGAATGTGTAGATGTAGCAGATGAAGATAATAATGAAAGAGGTTGTGGGACAGCTGATTTAAATACTGATTTAAGAAGTAATTTAACACAGAAGCAAGAATTTTCTGTAAATCAGTTGCTTCAAGCTCAAGGAGAGTCTTCGGCAGATAGATATGGTTCTCCTGAGCCAACAGATCTATTATATACTATAAATGATTTAGATAGAGTTGATTGGAATACTACTTTATCTTATACTAATACTGAAGGAGAAAATCAAAGAAGATACTTTGGTCCTGTTAAATTAACCAAATTTAAAATTAGATTAGTAAATAATAAGGGATTTGATGTTGATTTAAATGGTAGAGATTGGTCTTTCAAATTAAAAGTTACACAACAATATCAATATTAAAAACTCCAACAACAACATGTTGTTCTTTCATAATTATTATCATCGTCATAAGATTTATCTTCCAGTTTGCTATTTTTAAATGTATGAATACCTTCGTATTTTTCTTTATTTATATCTATTATATTAAAAAATGGAATTAAATAATTTTCTATATGTTTATCATTTTTTATATCTATTTCCGTATATAAAAAATTATATTTAACACAAAATTTATCAATATCAGTATGTGATACTGTATTATTATTCTTCGTCTTATTTCCTATTAATAATTTACAGTATAAATTATTTTCAGGATTTATTTCATATAATTCATTTAACCAAAAATTTAAATCTTTAAATGATTTTACATTATTTAAATCAAATACAAAAATAAAACCTGCTACATTTTTGTAATAAGATTGTAGTATAGGTGCGAATTTTTTTTGTCCAGTTGTATCCCAAATTTGATATTTCATCATATTATTATTTAATCGTATTGTTTTGGCAAAGTAATCAACACCAACTGTTGATTCATATAAATGTGAATATCTATAATTACATAATTTATTTGCAAATGATGTTTTACCAACACAAACATTACCTAATAAAACTAAACGAATTTTATAATCATACATTTTTATATTATTAAAATATTTTTTAATAATATAATATAAATGCCAAAAAGAAAAAATAAAACAAAAAAAATAAAAAAAAAAGAAGAAATATTAGGGTTTGGAGATATACCCGAAAATGAAAAAAGTATATGGAGAATAGATAATTTTGGAAAAAGAAAAGTTATAGATGCAGATACTTATTTAATCAGAACTTACATTGATAATAAAGGATTAGCTACCGATTTTAAAAAAAATACAAAAAAATTTAAATTAGCCTCTACAGAATTTAAAAGAAGATTATATTTACAAATAAAATTGTCTCCATCCTCTAAAAGGCTATTTTTAAGAAAGATAAAAAAAAATTATAGTTTAGATAAAATTAAGAAAAAAATCGATAGTATGTCTATTGAAAAAATACAAAAGATGTATTTAATCTTACTAAAAAGTCAAAAATTAAAAAAATCACGAAAAAAGTAATTTATCAATAGTCGTTTTTACACAAAATACTCTATGTAAAATAATACCTGCTATAAAACAAAATACTAATATTAAACTAAATTCTGTTTCTTCCATTATGTAATATTGAATAAACTTTGCTAATACAAATGTAAGTAAAACATCCATTATTGCTATATCAAATACCCTATAACTATGTAGTCCTTTTTTTGGTTCTCCTAAAATATCTTTATATTTACAAAAATACCACATATATATTAATTCAAATGTTTTAAAAATTCCTTAAAATCATTCCATTGTTCATTTAATTGATAATCCATATCTGTTGTAAAATTTTTTATTGTCCCTAACATTTTATTATGTCTTGCTGTCATTGTTTTTGTTTTTTCTTTAATTAATGTTTTTATTTCCTCATTTTTTGTATCAAAACATTCCATATTTTTTAAAATTAATTTGCATATTTTGTGTGCTAATTTAATTTTACCTGGATTATCTCTTATAAAATGTAAAAATATTATTGGCTTACCAGAACAAAATTCTAAACAAAAATCTTCTCTATTTGTAACACCTGATTTTAAACTTAATAATATACCATATTTGAAATCTTCATTTGATTCAATATCTTTTTTAAATTTTACTATCTCTTTCTTAGGCACATTTTTTTTATAATTTTTTGATTCTATCATACCTTTTATATCATCTTCTAATGTAAAATCTCCTTTATGGTCTTTTGCATGACAATCTACTATTTTTGCTTTTGGGAATTGTCTTATCAATTCATTATATAGCCAATTTTCACCTTCCTGTCCTTTTTTGGCTGAATTTTCCTTAAATTCATTTACTATTTCTACCTTTTTTCTATATTCATCTAATTTTAATTCATATTCTCTTCGCATCCCTTCCATATTTGTTTGATGTTCTCTTTCACGACTTATTTTTTCTTCATAGTATTTTGATTGATTTTCCATTCTTGTTGTTGTTAGTTTTTCTAATTTTAGTTTTACTACTCTTAATTCATCTTCTAAACTTTCTATTACATCTACATATCTTGTTTCATATTTGTGTTTTGCATCATTAAAAATATTTTCTCTTAATTTTCTTTTCTCATTTGAGTGTTTCATTTCTATATCTTGTAATTTATTTTCTAACTCCAATAAATTTTCTTCTTTTTCTCTTAATTCTTCTTCATAAAAATTTTTTAATTTCTCTTTTTCTATTTTATTCTCACCTTTTTTTAATTTTATAAACTTATCTTGTGCTATTTCTAACAAATGAGCACCCAGATAAATACTATTTAGCTGTTCTTCTTTATTTAATGATTTAAATTTAATTAATCTCTTATCATTTTCTGGATATAAAAACTCATCATATACTATTTCTGCTTCATCATCCATTTATTAATAAATAATTATTTAATTTCTTTAATAGGTTTAAATAATTATTTTACTTGGACTCACTTACCTCCATTGTTACATTCTGGGTCTCCTCTGCTGGTGTACCTCCAGTAGAAGCTGCTTGTGCTGGACGCATAAACTTCTGGACACACTCCCATGCCTTTGCTGACTCCTGCATTGTATACACACCACGACGCTGTGCCATATTAAGTAATGCTACCATTACATTAAGTGCTACATTCTCATTTGTAACATCTACATCAACTACATTTACCTGTCTGGTCTCCCCCTCCTGCCCCTGTGTGGTAGCTGGGGCTGCTGCTACGGATGCCTCTTGACTTGCCATTATATATATTCATTAACCTAAAACCTTTTTAAACTATTTTAATTTTAATAAATATAATATACATGAATTACATTTTAACAAGTTATAATTTAATAAATAAATCAAATAAAATTTATAATATTATTAATAAGTTTAAAACAAAACACAATAATAGATATATGGACTTAACAACTCGAAAAGAACGTAGTGATATGATATTAGAACCTTTGCAAGTTATGACTCAACTTGCTCTATTATCTCATTCACCTATAGGAACTAAGGTCAGTGTTAGTGACAATATTTTACAATTACATCCTCCTTCCTTTTTTCAAGGAGCATGGAGATGGTATAATAGTGATGGAAAAGATGATTTATATTATTTGTTTCACGCCATTAGACGATATTATAAATGGTATAAAACTGAAGATAATAAAATTTTTACTTATATTTTAGAATCTGCTATAAGAGGTATAGAAAAACTTATTGTTACTTATTCTCAAGCTGAACAAACATCTAT
>CEWG01077724.1_pt1 | contig 12251 bp, 14 predicted proteins | sample 361411 | NCBI WGS metagenome assembly CEWG01 (sample SAMEA2622173, study PRJEB7988) | marine metagenome | biome: marine biome (ENVO:00000447); feature: surface water layer (ENVO:00002042); material: "saline water (ENVO:00002010), including plankton (ENVO:xxxxxxxx)" | depth 5 m | reverse complement strand
CAGTGGCAAATTTAATTTTGCAAAATCAAGATAATGATTTCGCTGGTTTAGTCTTATCTGGGGATATTGAATCCCTTGTACCAATTCAAGAGGTGTCTGATATTTCATCATATAAGTTGACTAGAGCCACTTCAGAATCAGGTACCACGGTAACCTTTAAAGTAAGATTAACTGTTCAGCCCACCTCAGAGGTTACCTTTTTTATAACATCAGGAGATATATCTGAGATAGGAGTTTTAGATAATCAGATATCTTTTACCCCTGAAAATTGGAATATAGATCAAGAAATTACTATTTACGGTGTTGATGATATTTTATATGATGGAGACATAACAACAAACTTATTTTTATCAGTAGATGCCTTTACTTCAGACATCAATTATAAAAAAACAGAAAATATCATTATCCAAGCAACTAATTTGGAGAATGATATTGATGCGGATGGAGATGGCCTTCACCATTACTATGATAATTGTCCTGATGTATTTAATCCTAATCAGGAGGACCTTGATCTTGATGGAGTTGGTGATTTTTGTGATCAAGATATAGATGGAGACGGAGTAACAAATCAACAGGAAGAAATTGATCAAACTGACCCTTATGAGAATTGTGATTTTCTACACAGCAGTATCAGTCTAAATATTACTTCTCCAATGGATTGTGACAACGATGGGGTAACAGATGAAATAGATTTAGATGATGATAATGATGGAATACTAGATATTTTGGAAACAGATGCTGATTTCGATCAAAATGGAAAGGTTAACAGATTAGATTTAGATAGCGACGGTGATGGTTGTAATGATGTCATCGAAGCCGGGTTTCTTGATCCTGATAGTGATGGCTTATTAGGAACAAGCCCTGTGTCAGTAGATGAATTTGGTAGAGTGATCTCCGCTGAAGGATATATGTCACCTTTTGATTTAAATAAATCAGGAGAATTCGATTTTCTTGAAGTTCCCCAAACCATCAAAATTACTATGCAGCCTCCTCCTTTAATGGTTGTATTTGTTGGTATGGATATGAGCATAAATATAGACATAGATTCAGAGGATGATGAATTAACCATTCAATGGCAAATTTTACAACCTGAGACTAACTCCTCTTGGGTCGATTTGCAAGATTCAGATATGTTTTATGGAGTAAAAACTAAATCGCTTAAACTAATAAATCCTACTGAAACAACAGTGAGTTGGAAATTTCGCGCTAAAATAAGTTCTAATGCCTATAAATGTGGGCCTCTAATAATTTCTCAAGAGACCAGTTTTGATTATCAACCTTTGGAAATTCCTAATGCCTTTTCCCCAAATAATGATGGAGTTAATGAAAAACTCATAATTACAGGGCTTGGAAAATTCCCTCAACACAAATTCACGATTTACTCAAGGTGGGAAACGGTAGTTATTCAAGAGGCACCCTACAAAAACGATTGGGGAGGAGAACAAAGATTAGGTTTTCCAAAAAATGATGGAGGAGATCTTCCAGAGGGCACTTATTTTTATATATTGGACCTAGGAAATGGCCAGCTCCCTTTTAAAGGATTCATTTATTTAAAACGTTAATCTTATACCTTAACTAATTTTTCTGTGAAAAAAAATCTTTGGAAAATTTTCACTATACTATGGGCTTCAATTATTATTTATCTCAGTTTTTTCACTACCCATCAATCAGAGTCATCTAGAATTTTTGAACATCAGGACAAAGCAGGGCATGTGGTTTTTTACGCGGTTTTGACTTATGGACTGATTAAGGTATATAGGCAGGAGATTATTTTACAACAACCCTCAGTTATCGCCTCAATAGTTAGCTTTATTTTTGGAATTGTTATTGAGTTTATCCAGCATTATATTACAACCAATCGAGTGGGATCAATCATGGATGTCTTGGCCAACGGCTTTGGAATCATACTTATTTTAATACTTCTAAAGAGGTATCCAAAATTATTCTCAATTAAGCCATAACTTTGACTCTATGCAACTCAAGTTTCACAAGGTATTGCTCAAAAAAAAATTCCCCTTAGTTATAAGTCGTGGTGTCAAAGGGGATTCCTTTAACTTATTTCTTTCTTATGAAAAGGACGGTGTTACTGGTTGGGGAGAGGCTGCCCCTGGAAAAAATGAAAATGCAGGATCAGTTGAAGAAATTGAATCACAGTTGAATATTTTGATAGCTAAGGGAATAGAAAACAATTCACTTGAAGAGATTAATAGAATAGCTAAAGAACTTTCGATTGCTCCGTGTGCGACCGCAGCTTTAGATATCGCAATTTGGGATTGGAAGGCCAAAAAAAAAGGGTTACCCTTACAACGATTATTAAATTTTCCTCCTCCTTCAGTTCCAACCTCTATAACCCTTGGCATCAACTCAGCTGATGTTGTTAAAGATAGAATTCCACTTATGCTAGAAGGAACAACGATTAAATCATTAAAAATAAAATTGGGATCTCCTATGGGAATCGAGGCAGATCAAGAAATGTTTTCACAGGTTATTGAAAGCACCCAAAAATACAATATTAAAATCCGAGTCGACGCTAATGGAGGTTGGAACACATCTGATGCAATTTATATGATGAAATGGCTCGCAGATCTGGGTGTAGAGTACATTGAACAACCCATAGAGGAGGGTAAAGAAGAAGATTTGAAATATCTTTTCCATAATAGGCCTTTGCCTATATATATTGATGAATCCTGTCGATATGCTGAGGATGTTACGAAATGGGCTAAATATATAGATGGCGTTAACATGAAATTAATGAAATGTGGAGGAATAACCGAAGCATTAAATATCATTCAAGAGGCTAAAAGACATAAACTTAAGACTATGATTGGATGTATGAGTGAATCTTCTGTTTCCATTGCAGCAGCTGCTGCAATTTCTGGAGTTGTTGACCATATTGATCTTGATTCACATTATAATCTTAATCCGGATCCATCCTCTGGTGTAAAAATGATAAATGGGGTAACAATACCTAATTTTGTCCCTGGGCATGGGGCAGTCTTAAAACCTTTGTATTATGCTTAAAAAAACCCAAAAAGTCGCGATTTACATGCAAGGGTTTCTCCATAGTGATTTTGGAAAAATGGGTATAGGGATTATAAGGTATTTAGAAAATCCAATCGTTGGGGTAATTGATACTGAAAATGCAGGAAGTAATATTAATATTGAACATGAAATAGATAGAGATATACCTATTTTTTCCAGTTTAGAGGAGGTTTTAAAAAAAGGGGCAGAAGTATTGGTTTTGGGGATTGCCCCTTCAGGTGGAAAAATTCCAAAAGATTGGCTGCCAATAATCAAAGATGCCATCAATAAGGGAATAAGTATTATCAATGGGTTACATGATACTTTAGGTGACCGTTTCAATAAAAAAATAAAAAACAGGGAAAATCAGTGGATTTGGGATGTTAGAGTACCTAAAATTAGTTGCGAAATAGCCACAGCAAAAGCATCAAAACTAACTAATAAAAGAGTTTTAATGATAGGAACAGATATGGCTTGTGGAAAAATGACTGCTGGATTAGAGATATATCAATGGGCAAAAAATAATAATATCAATTCAGGGTTTGTAGCCACAGGTCAAATTGGAATTACTTTGATGGGAGAGGGAATCCCATTAGATGCAATCAAAGTCGATAATGCTTGTGGAGCAGTAGAGCAAATTGTATTGAATCATAGCGATAAATCTCTTTTAATTATTGAGGGACAAGGATCGCTTTTACACCCAGGTAGTACAGCCACTCTCCCTTTAATGAGAGGCAGCTGTCCAACCCATATGATTTTGTGCCACCGTGCAGATAAGTATACTTTGAGAAATCTTGAAACGATTAAAATACCTCAGATTAGAGATTTTATAGCGTTAAATGAATCAATAGCTTCTGCTTGTGGGACCTATGGAAGCCCAAAAGTTATTGGAATTGCATTAAATACTTCAAAACTTTCTAAATCAGATTCTTTAAAATATATTCAGAATTTGGAAAAGCATTCAGGATTACCTGTCACAGACGTAATTAGGTTTGGAGTTAATAAAATAGTTCAGAAACTTATCTGATTTACTTACAATGGTAATCAGCGGCCTTTGTTGCAATTTGATTATTTGGTTTAACATTTACTTTATAACCAAGCGAGTTTGCCCAACCTTTGGTAGCCGAGATTAACTTACTAGATTTGAAATTTTCGTCGCTATTATAATCCATATCTATTTCCACCCTGACACTTATCTGGTTTGTTAGCCACTCTGCAACATCGATACTCATTTCAGCTTCTTTCCACAAACGTGACCACATATCTTTCAATAAGGGCTCATTTTTTTTACTTAGAATATAGTGCACCCCTCTGCTACCGTATCGGTAAGCGATGACAGTTGCATATCTTGTTTTTTTTCCAACATTTTGAGAATCGGAACCAATATGAATCTCAACATTTGGATAATCTTTCAGAATTTTTATTGTGTGTGCAATTGGGTCAATGCGTTCTCCTTTTATGTTTTTAAATAGTCTCATAAAAAACCCTAATATAACTAAGCTGTATAAAAAAATGGTTTTATTTTTGGATAAGCTTATGTTTTACGAGATAATCTTTAATATTTACAACACAGGGATCTTAATCTTTTGGTTATTACTTTTAGTATTTCCAAAAAGCAAAACAACTCAAAATATTACTAATTACCCATGGATACCCCTTGTAATTGCTTTTGGATATATCTTTTTTTTAAGTACTTCAGAGGGAGCTTTTTCTGCTGATTTTTCCTCTCTTTCTGGTTTGACAGAGATGTTTCAAAATGCAAATCCAAGAGGAGTTGCAGCAGGATGGCTTCATTATTTAGCTTTTGATTTTTGGGTAGGTTGTTGGATCTTAAAAGACAGCCAGAAAAAGGGTATAAAACATATTTTTATTATTTTGCCAATGATTTTTACATTCATGCTTGGTCCAACAGGAATATTGATTTATACATTAGTACTTCTATTTCATAAAAAACTAATTCAAAACTAATATTGACAACATCATTCTTATTATTTTCTCTAGCAATTGCAGTCGGATTTGGAGCACTAGGCTCTTTTATTGCTAGTAAAAAAGGCCGAACTGAGAGGTTTGGATTTATTATTGGATTTCTATTTGGTTTTTTTGGTACCATAGGATTGCTTTTAATGAAAGACCAATCAAAAAATGATCAATCCCAAAATCGATTAAAATAACTTATCCCAAAGAATCAAACCAAATTTAACGCTCAATCCTAAAGTGAAGGGATATAATGCGAATAGCCAGATAAAATCAAATGTAGATAATGATGTACCATTATTAATTGTATTTAAAAAGTCGTACCAAGTTTTGAGACCAATTTTAGACGCGATAATATTGGCGAGTATGGCACTTATTAAAATTATAACACCTATAAAGTAGTATTTAATCATTTCCTAACCTAACCTTTTGTATTTTGTCAGCGTGAATTTAATAAAGCTATTAAAAATTTTACTTTTTATATTATCTGCAGCTTCTTTTTATGTTGTATATCTAATGTATACAAAACTTTCGTTTATTGATTTTCCATATTTTTACGGCGGTTTGGTACTATTGTTAATCGCTGTTTTTATAAAAACAAAAAGTTAGCTTCTTACTCTTTCACTAAGATATAAGTTGCACGTACCCCAGTAGCAAGATTCCATTGATTTGATGCAGTCATATTTCCATATTCGTCATATACCCTTACTTCGGCTGTATTAGGACCAGACTCTCCTTGATTCAGTGCAACGAAATCAATCTTATTAAAACCATTAACTAATTCTAAACTTAAGCCTTTAAAACGCTCCATTAATAGTACGTTTGGTAAAACAACTTTATCATTGTGGAGAATTTTAACTCGGTCACCATCGGGATATTCATGATCTCTGAAAATAATCCTCGCCTTACCACCATTAATTCTATAGTCTCCCATATACTGGTTGGATTTGTATTTATTTGGGTCTTTGTTTTGCTCAACACTTTTTCCATTTAACTTTGACAAGTAATAATCTCCAGGGTCCAAAAACTTTTCTGGATTCTCCATAATTATATTCTCTCCTTCATTAAAGTTAGGGTCGGTCATATCAATTGGAGCCTTTTTCAAAAAATCTTTTTGGAGGTATTGACTTTCCTTTGGCTGCTTATACAGTGGGATTCTTTTTTCATTTACATCATTTGGAAATTTAAATGAAGGATTATTATTTTCAATTTGTCCTGATAGGTTATTAGTAATTAATATTATAAAAAAGCATTTTGCTATATTAATTAGGAGTTTAAATTTTCTAAACAAATAAAAATCGTGTTTAAAGAACATTAATTTTAAATTAGTTATACAAACGTATTTCAAAAATGTTAAAACAAATCGTGGTTTAACATTATTTTTAATATAAATGATTACTTTGTTTTAATATTATTAGACTATGGAATTAGCGATAATCGATTGGGTAATTATAATAAGTTTTTTTTCAATTTCATTAATTATTGGAATTTGGGTTTCAAAAAGAGCCGGCTCTTCAAGTGGAGAGTTTTTTCTATCTGGGCGTAATATGCCTTGGTGGTTATTAGGGATATCTATGGTAGCAACAACTTTTTCAACAGATACACCTAACCTTGTTACTGACATTGTCCGAACGAATGGGGTTTCGGGAAATTGGGTCTGGTGGGCATTCTTGATTACGGGTCTACTTACTGTTTTTGTTTACGCAAAATTATGGCGTAAATCTAATGTTAAAACAGATATTGAATTTTATGAGTTTCGTTATGGTGGATCGCCAGCAAGTTTTCTAAGAAAATTTAGAGCCTTGTATTTAGGTGTAATATTTAATGTTATAATCATGTCTTCTGTCACCCTTGCTGCTATTAAAATTGGAGGTATCATGTTAGGGTTGGAGCCTTGGCAAACTGTAATAAGCGCTGGTCTTATTACTGTTATATTTAGCACTCTTGGTGGATTTCGTGGCGTAGTTTATACTGATTTTATTTTATTTTTTGTTGCTATGGCGGGATCAATAGGTGCTGCATATTATTTAGTAAATCTTCCAGAAGTAGGTGGAATTTCAGCATTATTAAGCCATGAGAATGTTAATGATAAACTTTCTATATTGCCTGATTTTACAGATACACGTTCTATAATAACACTTCTAATTATTCCTCTTGCTGTTCAGTGGTGGAGTGCATGGTATCCTGGAGCTGAGCCAGGAGGTGGAGGATATATCGCTCAACGCATGTTGGCATCCAAAGATGAAAACCATGCAATTAGTGCAACTTTCTTTTTTAATATTATGCATTATGCCTTAAGGCCATGGCCATGGATTATAGTAGCTTTGACTTCACTTATTATATTTCCAGATTTAGCAAGTATAAAAGCGGCTTTTCCAAATATTACTGATGATAAGTTGGGACATGATCTGGCTTACTCAGCCATGCTTATTAAATTGCCCAGCGGCCTTATTGGACTTGTAATGGCGTCACTTATTGCAGCATATATGAGTACGATTTCAACACAGCTAAACTGGGGCTCATCTTACATGGTTTATGATTTTTATCAAAAGCAAATTAACCCCAATGCAACTGAGAAAAGATTAGTCGTAGTTGGAAGAATATCTACTATTGTTTTGATGATTTTGAGTGCTATACTTGCATTATTATTACAAAATGCCCTTCAAATTTTTGATATTTTATTGACATTTGGAGCCGGCACTGGATTGATATTTATACTAAGATGGTTTTGGTGGCGGATTAATTCGTGGAGTGAAATATCTGCTATGTTTTCCTCTGGTATAATTGCAATATCATTGAAAACAACAAATCTTGGAGTTTATTTTTTTGATTCAGATAAAGGGGTATTTCCTGATTGGTCTGAATATCCATTGGTTGTTTTAGTCACTTCAATCATATGGATCGCAGTTACATTTTTTACAAAACCTGAGAGTGATGAAGTTCTTCAAAATTTCTGTAAAAAAATTCAGCCAGGAGGACCTGGGTGGAAAAAGTTTATTGATAAGCCTACAAAAAAACAATTTAAGGTTAAAGGAAAAATTAATGAATGGAATGTTCCATCGGGAATTTTAGCTATGCTTTTTGGTTGTGGATTAATTTACAGCATTATGTTTGCAACAGGCTACATTATTTATGGAGAGTATCAAACTGCTTTTTTACTGATATTATCTTCATTAATTTTTGGAATACTATTAATCAAGATTTGGAAAAAAATTAAGGTAGATGTTTTTTAGAACTAACCAATTATTGCCCCTACAATTGTCGCAGACATAAGTGAAACTATAGCTCCACCAATCATTGCTTTGAAGCCCAGCTCACTGAGATTCTTAAGTTGTTTGGGAGCAATAATACTAATACCTCCTACTTGTATTCCAATGGAGGCAAAATTTGCAAAGCCACAAAGAAAGTAACTAGCCATTACAACCGATTTTTCATAGCTCAAATGAAATGTATTATTTATATCTTTTAATCCAGCTAATTGGATGTATCCAACAAATTCACTAGCTACAAGCTTTACTCCTAGTAGTTGTCCCATTAGTGCAATATCATCTGTTTCTACCCCTATTAGCCACATTAAAGGTGCAAAAAGGTACCCCAAAACCAACTCTACTGAAAAATTCTCATATAAAGTATTTTCAGCAACCCATTTATTTAAGCCTAATATATCTCCAGCAGCCAAAAAACCACCATTAATCATTGCAATAAGTGAAATGAAAACTAATAACATAGCACCAACGTTTACTGCCATTCTAACACCTTCTCTCGTTCCATTGGAAATTACACTAATTAAATTATTGCCAATTTTATCGATTGAAACATTTAAGTTTTCCGAAACTCCTTCAGTTTGAGGGTACAAAATTTTTGCTATTACTACTGCTCCCGGAGCCGCCATTACAGAAGCTGCCAATAGGTTTTTTGCAAAGAACAATCGCTCATTGGGATCATCCCCCCCCAAGAATCCGATATAAGCGCCCATTACACTCCCTGCTACGGTAGCCATTCCACCTAACATAACTAAAAAAATCTCTGACCGGTTCATCTTCTCCAAGTAAGCTTTTATTAGAAGGGGTGATTCAGTCTGTCCCAAAAATATATTTCCAGCTACCGTTAAACTCTCAGCACCTGAAATTCCTAAAAGCTTTTTTAAAGCCCAAGCTAAAAACTTCACTATTTTCTGAATGATTCCAAAATAGAAAAGAATTGAGGTAAGTGCTGAAAAAAAGATAATAATAGGTAAAGCTTGAAAAACAAATATGAAGCCATATTTATCTATACTCGAAAATTCTCCAAGTAACATTGTTGTTCCTGCATTTGTGAAATCTAAAATTTTCACAAAAAGGCTACTGATTATGCCAAAAAACTTTTTAATTAATGATATTTTAATTATGCAAATCGCAATTATTATCTGTATTAAAATACCAATTCCTACTAATTTCCAAGAAATTGCTTTTCTGTTATTACTAAGTAAGTATGCGAATGCTATAAGAGTAAACATTCCAATCAATCCCCTTAACAGAGATTCAATGGAAAAGCCTTGATGAGAGATTATTTCCATTAGTGCTAATATTCTAAATTGAGAACAAACAATTGTCTTACTTTATTCTTATCCAATCCAGAAACTAAAATTTTATTATTCTTATGATTCCATCTTGGGGCTGGGTCGATTCTAAGATCTCCTTTATAAATGCCTGTATTAAAACTTGGTGTTTTGGTCCATATACCGGATTTTAAATTCATTATTGAATAATGGTTAGTTCCAGCTTTATCATTATATCCATTTACAATCCATTCTGAATTAGGAGACAAGCTCACATCACCTCCAGGTTTTGGGAATATATCTTTATTACCTAGGGTTTTGGTTATTTTTCTACTAATTATATCATAAATAACTTGTTCATTTTTATAGGCCCCAATAATCTCTGTCCCATTACTCCACTCTGGATGCCCACCTATATGTATATGACCTGGAGTAAAATGAGATCCATCAACTTTTATAGTGCAAGCTGCATTAAGGCCCTCTCTTCCGTCTTTATCTGCTTTCCAACCTGCTCTTACAAAGAAATAAATCCATTTTCCATCCCTACTCCAAAGGGTATGATTAATAAATAAGTTTCTACCATTAACATCAAAACCTTTTTCGTCGAGCCCTTTAGCGATTTGCTCAAAAGATATAAGCATTCTCTTTTCACCTGAATCTATATCTATAATAGCAATACCGTCTTCTTTTGGAGCAGCAATACCTTCGCCCCAATCATATGTATCTTTATAGCCAGTTACTGGCCTTAGCCTAGCCATTCGAGCATAATTTATTGCTAAAAAATATTTCCCTAGGGGACTTACACCACTATTACCAAATGATTGATTATCATATTTATAAACTTTAATTCTTTTACCTTTACTTAAATCATAAAGTACTGTTTTTACAACTCCTGTTTTTGAATCACGATCGTTAAAAAAAAACTGGCTTTCAGGAGCGCTCGGATTCCAATAAAACATTGTTCCCTGCTGATGGTTCCATCCTAGACTTTCGTCAACTTTTTCAATTTTAAAAGAACTTCTGTTTTTTTCATTTGGATAAATAATATTCACGTTTGCTGGATCTCCTTTACCTGCAAGACGGTCGTGAAAATTTGTTGATAGACATAAAATCCTATCTTCTTTCTTATTCCATGGAATAGTCAAAGATTGTCCAATATATCCAAAGAAATGATGATTATTTCCATGGGTTAATTGGTCAACAGACATATTGATTTGATCAGTCCCAGGAAATAAAACCCTTGGAATAATTATGCCACTAATGGCGTATTTACTAGTATTTGAAATGAAATCCCTGCGATTCAAAAGTGAATTTTAATTTAACTTACGTATTTATTTTGAAATAATTTCTCTTATCATCTCTTTGGTGGTAATTAGCTTAATTTTGTGGACAGAGTCCTTAAAATCACCTGTATCAATCTTATATTCAATTAATTTAATTAACTCTTCTCCAGTTAAATCATTCATTCATAATATTTTTAATTAAAATTTCATGGGAACCTCAACTAATAAGACTCTAGAATTAGGTTGAGCTTTAAAGCTTATTATATCAGTATTCCAAACCCCTAAGGCATCTCTCTTATTTAATTTTTGATTGCTAACGTTAAAACTCCCTTCAATAACGAAAATATAAACTCCATTTCCCTCTCTTTTCAACTCGTAATCAATTGAAGTAACTTTGTCAAAATCACCAAGATGAAACCAAGCATCTTGATGAATCCACATTACATTATCCTCGGGGTGAGGTGACAATACCATATAAAAGGAATTAAGTTTTCTCAGACCCTCGATCGAGCACTGATCATACCTTGGCTCCACATTTTCCCTTTTAGGTAAAACCCAAAGCTGTAAAAGATTAATGGACTTATCACTATTTTTATTGAATTCACTATGAAAAATCCCAGATCCAGCGCTCATCACTTGAATCTCCCCTTCATTTATTATTCCTAGGTTCCCCATACTGTCTTTATGTTCTAAATCCCCCTTCAAGGGTATAGTTATAATTTCCATATTTTCGTGAGGGTGATAGCCAAACCCTTTTCCTGGGGATATGGTATCGTCATTTAAAACACGCAAAGCTCCAAAATTCATTCGGTCTCGGTTAAAATAGTTGCCAAAGCTAAAAGAGTAATTTGCATTTAGCCAGCCATGGTCTGCATGACCTCTGGTATCAGCACTAAAAAATACTTTATTCATAATTTGTTATAACAATATTTGTATAGACAAATATAATTAGTTATTCTTACTTTTTTCCAATTTTTTTTTTACACTATTTATCCTATTGATTAATTTTGTTTTTGCGTCTAATAATTCAATGAGGGTTTTAACTTTCTCTTCTGCTTCTTTTTTATCATTAAATTTTTCTTTCTCTTCTGTAATTGTAGCTTTCATTTCTGAATAAGTACTAAATATAAATCCTGCAATAATTGCCAAGGCAATAAAAATGGCAAATATTTCCTCTGAATCGCTTAAACTTAACATTATAAAAAATTTCAATTAAAATTAAGAATTCCAGTTATATCTTTGCAGCCAATTATTAATTTTTAAACAATGCAAAAAATTAATTGCCCCTTAATTATTCTTTTTAGTCTATTACTTTTTTTCTCAAACTCGATTTATTCTCAAGATTCCCTAAAGCAGAAAATTTTCTTAAAGGAAGTTTTACTTGATGCTGCTAGAATAAAATCTCCTAAACGAATTTTACCATTTGCATTGAGTTA
>CEWG01070053.1_pt1 | contig 12263 bp, 21 predicted proteins | sample 361411 | NCBI WGS metagenome assembly CEWG01 (sample SAMEA2622173, study PRJEB7988) | marine metagenome | biome: marine biome (ENVO:00000447); feature: surface water layer (ENVO:00002042); material: "saline water (ENVO:00002010), including plankton (ENVO:xxxxxxxx)" | depth 5 m | reverse complement strand
ACATTGTCTATGCCTGCTATGCGGAGGAATCTGTTGTCGTCATGATGATAGAAATCAACTGTGCCTTCATTATTCTTTTTGACTATGCTGAGCCTAGCAGGTGGTGGAGTTTGTATTATTACTTTGGGTGGCAGTGGTGTGAACAACAGTCTATGTGCCAACTGTAGCCATATGTAATCCCAACCACATCCTGGTCTTGCCACATTGTATATCCTTTGACCTAGCTCCTGTTCAAGTATATCTGCCCAGCGTTCTTCACGTTTGAGTCCTACTCCGTATGTGTGTGAACAGCCAAACACAACCCAGTCAGTGGCAGGCAGATAGTCTTGATGTGTTCTGAATCCCCATCGATTGCGCCAACACTTGTAGATTTCATCATAGTAGGTCCTGTTGCCTTTGTAGATGTGTTTCCTTGCCCGCATGTGATTACGGTGGACTCGCCAGGTTTCGCTTGCAACAAAAGGTCCTGATTTGTTGGGAAATGTCAAGAACGGCAGCATTATCGATTCCTTGTCATGGCCCAAGTGGTGAATGCATAGCGTATGCCACTCGTAGGTGCTAGGGCTCTGTGCTGACGATCTGAATCAAATATCACACCTTCACCCACACCTAGTTCTATGACTGCATCGTCAATCTGTAGATGTGCGTTCTCAGCACATTGCAGTGTAACAGTGAGAGTATACAATCTTCTGCTGCTTCTGCCTTTGATAACATCATGATGCCAGTTGTAGGCTTCACCGGGTTGATATCGGCTCAGTTGACAAGGATTGGCTATCCAATCATGCATGGGAAAATACTCAGCTAATCTGTGAACATCATATTCAATCCAACACACTGAGTTTGAACGCACAAAAGGATCTATCCTGTTGCCTACCCTACCAGGTTCATAGTTGTGTGCATTTAGATCAATGAGATCCTTACAGGTTTGAGCATCAAATATCTGTCTTTTTATTATCATTGGGTAGCCTTTCTGTGAGATCTCTACCGCCACAACTACGTATGAGTTCAACCAACTCCTCAGAGATTGAACCAGTCCTTTCGTCTAGGTTGTAGGCATATTCCAACACGGCTGCCAACAGCTTGGGCGCACGTAACAGTAGATCACAGGTTTTTAGGAACTGTGCTGGTGTGTAGCTGCGATCTGGATTGTTTGGTATGATCATTTCACATATGGGATTGCCATAGAAGTCCACTAGGGTGTAGGTTGGATCCTGTGGTGATCCTCCACGTTTGAGCTGCCATGGTCCTTGTGCATGGACAGCATTTGCTAAAAATATACTAGAGTTCTTCTTGGTCATTATAAATATATGTATCAAAACGGAGGATCCCCCAATGAGCACATTGAAAAACGTGACCCTGGATTTATCGCTAGGGCAAACCATCCTTGTTGGCAAAAACAACACACCTGCACAAATCACAAAGATAGAATACTTTGAAAAGACTGGGGAGATCATTCTCAACACAACAAAAGGCAGCAGACGAGCACTTACCTTTAGGTTGTTACAGGAAACCTATGACGAACCCGCAGATAGATACAGGTAAGCCTAGACCAATACGTCATGGAGGTGCTTGGTTTGAATTTCCCACAGTAAACCTATATGCTCCACCCAAAACAGGCAGCACCACGCTGCATAGATATTTTGAACACAATAGACGTGCATATGCTCCGCCGTTGAACAAATTCACATTGGTAAGTTGGAGAAACCCTATTGATAGATGGATCAGTGCCTACAACATGATAGTGATATATGGCAGCAAGCGAACCATGAAAGAAAACGACATGATTGAACGCATGGGTCAAGGTTGGTTTGATCGTTGGATGCCTGACCCTGAGACCATTGACGATCCTGTGGGACATGCACGTAGGTTTTTGGCCACAGCACAGTTGGATATTGAATCTGCTGGATGGGAGCTGCATTTTTGTTCGCAAGCACACTGCCTTAGACGTCATTATGGAGAAGATTGGCACAACAATCCCAACATACAGTTGATACCACACAACAATTGGTTGCCTGAAATAAAACGTCACACTGGTCATCGCATAACTGATATAGGCAATGTAGGCGCATACAATCGGGTGCCTAAACATTATTATAATACACTACGTCCAGCCCTAGCCAAACACTTTGCAGAAGATTTACGCATATGGGGTGATGTTCGCATAAATACTACACTATGAAACTTGATGAGATATTCATAACCGATGACGACATTGATGAGTGGAAGGCCACTCGTGAATTGTGCAAAAGCAGCCGCAGCAACAGCAGCTTGGGTGCAAGTGCATTGGCCAGTTGTAAGAGCCAAGGGTTTAGAGCTAGAGATACCAAAGTAAAGCACACACTCAACAAGAAACGTCAAAACATCACAGGGCGTAAAGTCAAAGGCAAGAAGTATGGTGGCCCATTACCGTTCTATGGATCAGGCACAACCAAGTCGGGTAGCAAATCATGAAGTTGAGACAGTTATATGAAGCACCAAGCTCTGGCTGGGCAGGAGATGTATTTGGTAGATTCTACGACAAAGACGAACCTGAAGCACCCGCAGAAAGACCTAGTGCATTTTCAAGCCACACAGGCATTCCTAAAAATTCTGCTAAGCCAGGCAATGTTAGAAAAGCAATGAACTTTTTTATGGGCAAAGGTTTAACACGTGAACAGGCAGCAGGTGTTGTAGGGAACTTACAAGCAGAGTCGGGCATTAGATTGAATAGCAATGCTGTAGGTGATGGAGGCAGAGCAAAAGGTATTGCACAATGGCATCCAGATAGACGTGCAAATTTTGAACGTTGGAAAGGCATTCCATTTGACAACAGCACATTTGAAGATCAACTACAATTTATTTGGTGGGAGTTCACAAACACTGAAAGAAATGCATACAGAAGATTACTTCGCACAACCACAGCTGAAGAAGCAGCACAAATTATAGATCAATATTATGAACGCAGCAGTGGTCAGCATAGGCAAAAAAGGATAGAGCTTGCTAGTGCTCTTGCTGATATGGAGAATAGATATCTATGAAATTTAAAGAACTAAAAATTGATGAAGCACCTTTTGATACATTTCAAGATAGAGGCACACTTGGCACAGGTGCAAAAGTATCACACGGTGGTAGTATTGCAACAAAAGGTGGAGCAAACTGGAAAAAAGCAGCAGCTGGCAAAATGCCTGATCAAATAGCACAGAAGCGACAAGAAAAGCAGAGACAAGCATTGGCTAGATCAACTGGCACTCCTATACCAACACAATCCGGCAAAGGTCAGACTGAACCAGGTGAAGCTAAGGGAAGATTGATAATCAGTCCAGCAGCATTGACCAGTATGCGTGGAGCAAGCAGAATGACTAAGACTGGAGCAGATAGACAAATAAGACAAACCATAGGGCGTGGACAAATAATGGCTGATATCTATGGTGGCAATCTTACTGTTAACGATGCTATACCAAAACAAGGTAGCTCAAGAGAAACAAACACACCTGGTAGCCAACACTTTCATGGCAATGCCCTTGATATAAGCACTGCCGGTATGTCAAATGAAGATAAGATAAGACTGTTCAACGCTGCAATGCAAGCAGGGTTCACAGGTTTTGGATTTGGTAATTCTATATTGCATGTAGATACTGGACAACGTAGGCATTGGGACTATGGCAACAGTAAATTTGCAGGCGTAAGTGTTGCATCACTTGGAAATTATGTAGCAAGAAATAGAACCTATGCGCTTCCTGGACGAACAGCAATCGCATAGGAGTTGTATGGACTTAGTTGGTAAATGTCTAGTCGCAAGGCCAAATATAATAGATCCTTTTTTTAAAAGATCAGTTGTGTTCATATATGAACACAGCAAAGGTGGCACTATGGGCTTTGTTATCAACAAACGCAAGCCAGACATCATGCTTAGAGATTTGCTTAACGATAGAGGCTTTGACACTGCACAAAATGATCCAGTATACAATGGTGGTCCTGTGAATCCAAGGGCAGTATGCATGGTTCATTCAACAGGCTGGCAGAGCAGTAACACAATGATCATCAATGATCAGATTAGTGTTACAAGTGACGATTTAATGATATATAAGTTTGTAAATGGTGATATACCAAACGGTTATAAGTTCTGTATCGGATCAGCAGTATGGCATCCAAAACAAATAGTAATGGAACTACAGGCTAATCACTGGTTGGTGACTGAATTATCATTGCATAAGATATTTGACTACGATGGTAGAGAACTTTGGGATATGGCCATAGAAGCCAACGCAAAAGAAACTATAGATAAGTTTTTTTGAAAATAGTGTTGACAACACCCCTAGTTTTTGCTATAAATACATTTAAGGAGTATTGAATGGGAAAACTTATATTGACCCTAGTTCTAGGTCTTGTTATACTTGTTGCAATGTCAAACAAGTTTCCTGCCTATGGCCAAGATTTACCTAATGACAAAATGTTTATTGTAACACAATTCTGTGGACCATTCAAAGAAGTAATGGAAACTCCTAAGAAATACAGAGAAGGAATGTTGTTTAGCGGCAATGGTGTGCAAATGAGCACACAAAATGGACGTATGTTTCAAGGCGGTATGTTTTTCTTTGTAAATCAAGAAACAGGTAGTTACAGTATAATAAACGTATATGCCGATGGTATGGCATGTATGATGCAAACAGGAAAAGACTTTGAACCTTACACTGGCGTTCAACCTTGGGAAAAGGAAGGCGGACTATGAAGTGGTTAATGGTTGTGATATTTGCTACCACAGCAGGTGATGTCTATGTTTTCAAAAAACCTAAGTTTGATTCTAGAGAAGCATGTATTGCAAGCGTCAAAAATCCAGAAGATCAAAAAAGATATATTACAAGGCTGGTTCAAGAATATGGACAGCTATTACCTATACACGGCATCAACTGTTTGGATGAAGAAACAATAAAAGATATATTCAAACAATACAATATTCCCTACGAACCTAAAGTGAGATATAACAAGACATGAATGTAGTTTGGACATTGGTCTATGTCATTTTACAAGGACAAGACATTCATGCAGTAAACGCATACGGTCCTGGTCATACGTTTCCTGATATGTATGAATGCTTTGCAGCACGAGAAATGCTCAGTGTTGATTTAGGAATGACTGAAGGTTATTTTCCACATGGCAGTGCAGCCGTTTGTATTCCAATGGAACAAACCCAAACATAAATATTGACATGAGCGACACTTTAGTATTGAATGCCGATGCGCAACCTGTTTCGTTTTTACCTTTATCAATAGTGCAGTGGAAAGAAGCTGTAATGTATATGTATCATAACAAGTGCAACGTGCTTGAATGGTATGATGATTGGCTTGTCCGGAGTCCCAATTGGGAAACACGGGTGCCCGCTGTGATTATGTTGAAGGCTTACATGCATAAGACCCGCAAACCACGTTTTAGTAAATCTAATTTGTATTTGCGGGATTTGTATGAGTGCGGTTACTGTGGTGATAGATTCCCAAGACATGAACTTACTACTGATCATGTCAAACCTTTGAGTCAAGGTGGTAAAACTAATTGGGAAAATTGTATCACAGCTTGCAAGCCTTGTAATTGGTCTAAAGGAAGTAAGGTTGGACCTGATTGGCGTCCGAGGTATAAACCATATAGTCCAGGTTATTATGAATTGGTTAGGAAAAGGAAACAATTACCTTTGCAACTAAGACATGAAAGTTGGGGAAAGTGGTTAGGTTTGGAAGAATTCCAATAACCTTTCTGCTACAGCATTATGCCCTGCTGGTGACAAATGCCAGCCATCTAAATTCTGCGCTTCAAGAATATCATCACAATCAACAACAGGGTAATTTTCAACATAACTTTTATCAGTAAAATTGCAATATCTAGTTTTGACAAATACTACGTTTTGAAACTTTTTGCTTTTTAATAAGCCCACAAACATAGCATGATTGATTTCAAACATTTCTTGTGTGTATTTTTCGTTATCGCATCTATAAAGTAATTTGTATAATGATTTTTCTATGCCATGTGAATATTGATCAGCACCATATTTGTATCTAAATAATTTACCATTATCATATGGTTCATCAACTATAGGATCAAAATGTGTAGGAGGTTGCGGTATCCAATATTCTCTTCTGTGCGGTTCGGTGTATTGAATAATCAATTTGTCTTTAGCATTAATATTATTTTCTATAATATGTTTGGTGAGTGTTCTCCAAATTCTATAATTACTCCCTTGTGTCCGTGCTTCATCAACTAATTCAGTGCCTAGTAATCTAGATAGTAAAAAAGGATATCGTTGTTTAGCTCTTACCTCAAAATCTCTGCTGAAGCTGCATCCTCCAATTGCCAGTTTCATAAAAGCTCCTTAATTGCTTTGGCAAGTTCTTTATGTCCTCTCGGACCAGTGTGTGCATCATCTAGCGCAAGTGGATAGTCTAAGTTAAATGGTGCAGCAGAAAGATCAAACTTGAAATCACACCAAGAAGGTAGGTTATCAAATTCTTGATCATTAAAAACTATATTTACAATCTTGCCAACTTTGTTCTCTAAATATTTATTTGCATGATCAATACAAATACAACTTTCCAGTAACATATCATAGTCATCGTCAACAGCAGCAATATATTTTTTCCAATGATCACTTACAGGACGATCCATTGTATACCATATGCCTAAATTTAAATATGTATGATCATTGTAAATTACAGCATGTCTGTGTATCAATGTCCAATGCAACACTACAATATCATCAAGCTCAAAATCTGTTGTCAATGCTTTGTGCCAAATATATCTATTGCTTGCTCCAGGTTGGCCAAGGTTAACAGCTTCTTTGTCAAGCATTTCTCCTAGTCTAGCTGGCCATGCATACTTACTAGGATGAGGACCAGGACCACCTTTTAGATAACAATCATGTAGTCCTTGTCCGTAAGTGTTACTACAACCTAGTGCAATCAGTCGAGACATGCCTTTACAGCCCTTACACATTCATCTATCATTGCGTCAGTATGAAGTGGAGTAGGAGCGAAACGGAGTCGCTCTTCTCCTTCAGCAACCGTTGGATAGTTAATTGGTTGAACATAGATGCCGTGGTCATCTAATAACTTATCTGAGATTGCTTTACATCTTTTGGCATCACGGATCATCACGGGAACGATATGAGTGCAGGCTTTATCGAGAACCTCCACACCAGCTTCAAGAAACTTTTCTTTTAATTTGTTTGCTTGAGCCTGATGCTGTATGCGGAGTTCGTTGTGATCACGTAAGTATTTGATACTAGCCAACGCACCAGCACAAATTACGGGCGATATTGAAGTGGTGAATATGAATCCACTTGCAACACTACGAATTGAGTCTATGACATCAGAATCTCCGGAAATATAACCTCCTGTAACACCAAAAGCCTTGCCAAGTGTTCCATTAACAATGTCTACCCTATTCTGAATATCTAAATGTTCTAGATACCCTGCTCCATTGTCACCATACAAACCGACAGCATGGACTTCATCAATATAGGTTATAGCATTGTATTTTTCAGCAAGATTGCAAATTGCTTCAATTGGACTTACATCGCCATCCATGCTATACACAGACTCAAATACAATGCAAGGGACTTGATTTCTGGCGGAGACTTCATCCAACTGACGCTCTAATTGTTCCATATCATTGTGCTGCCATATTAATTTGTCAGCACCACTATGCCGGATACCCTGTATGAGGCTTGCATGATTTTTACTATCACTCAAGAACACAATGTTGGTAATGATCTTGCTTAGGGCAATTAGACTCCATTCATTTGCAACGTAAGCACTAGAAAATAACAAGGAACGATCTTTGTTATGTAAACGAGCAAGTTCCATTTCTAGTGCGACATGATAATGACTAGTGCCACCTATGTTACGAGTGCCTCCGGAACCAGCACCTGTTTGATCTAATGCGGTGTGCATTGCATCTATCACCACTTTATTTTGTCCCATACCTAAGTAATCATTACTACACCAATTAACTATGTTTTTGATGTTATACGGTCCATACCAAATCGCACGAGGAAAATCTCCACGTTCTCTAACGATGTCATTAAAGATTCTGTATTTTCCTTCGTGTTTAAGTGTGCGAATGAGTTTCTCAAAAGGTGATTTATCTATCATTATCTACTCTGTTTACTGGCAAATATTTATGTTTTTCTAAAGTTAACAGATAGTTTAACGGTTTACTTGGGTTTTTATTGTATACTCATGTATATTTAAATACTACACGGTTAGATTAACCGTAAACGAGAAGGAGGTATTTTCATATGGAAATGCTTAATAAGGTAAAGGGTTGGGCTTCAGCACTAGCAGAAGTTGGTGTAAGCATAGCAGCTCTAGCAATCATTCTAGAAGTTCTAGGACTAGGCAACATGCCATTCATGCCAGGTGATATGAGTGTAGTTGCAAACGTAACAGCAATGTTAGGTGCATTAGGTTCAGAAGGAATCATGGGCTTGATTGCCGTGTGGGTTCTGTGGGCAATTTGGCAACACAAATAATCCATTAACTAGGTAGAGGGCAGGCCACCCTCTACCCTTTTTATTTCAGTCTTACCAAAATTTCTTTTTCTATCAAACCATATCCTTGCACAGAAATCATCCATAGATATATCTTTGCCATACCTATAACTTAATTCATATATTGTTGGAGTTTCAATATTTTTATTACTGATTAAAAATCCATTGAAGTCATAATCATATGTTTTATGCACAGGATATATTTTTAAATAATCAGGATCAATAATAGTATCAAACTGAAAATCAATAAGTTGTGTTGTAAGTTGTTTGTCTAGTTTATACGTTGCCACAAAATCACTTATCAAATGTTTGACGTGCAATAATTTTTTATCATTTATCAAGCGAACTATAGCAGACAAGCCTAAGGTCATGTAAGTTCTTTTCAAACCGCCAATTGGTGTTAGCAATGTTCTACCTGTGGTGAACCATGTTTCATAGTCTTTTTTGATTTGTTTGATTTCACCTGCAAACCAATCATCCTTGCTGAGATGCAAATACAGGTTGTTGTAAAAGTTTTCATAACTTATATCATATAATTTATAAAGTGTTCTACTGATAAAACTTGTCAGGCCATAGACATGATAAGATTGCATAAATGTATTGAACATGCAAGCCTCAAGCATTGTATCAAAAGGCATATCTTTTGTGCTTTTTACAACTTTGATTACTTCTTCAATATCTGAATCTTCTACTTTGCTTTGTAGATTATCATAAACATCAACACTTTCAATTTCATATTCTTTAGTTTGTTCTAAATTAAGTTCACTGTTTTCTAATAACTGGCATTGATATATTTGAATACCAGTATGGTTGCCACATTCTAATAAATGATAAATGCCTTGCTTCCAACTATCTAATGTTTCGCCTGGTAGGCCTAGTATCATTTCAGTTTCAGGACGCACACCTGCTTGCTCACATTTTTCAAATATTTCTATCATTCTATGTTGATCAAGGTTCCTGCGTTTGATGTTATCTAAAACATCAACACTCATACTTTGCGCACTCACTGTTAAATTTTTAGTGCTAAGTTTTTTTACTATTTCTAATGTTTCTGGTTTTTGATTCTTGGCCCAAGTCATTGTATGTGTTTTAGGATAACCATATTTTTCCTCAGTGGCTATCAACATGTCTGCAATGTTATTATCTCTCTTTAGGAAGATACCAAAATTTGCATCTGCAAAATAAATGTTGTAAATTTTATTTGCACCAAACCATTCAAGTTCATCAAAGACTCTTTGAATCGGTATTTGTTTGATCTTGCTATAAGTAAGACTACCCCAATCACAAAATGTGCATTGATAAGGACATCCTCTATTTGTTTCGATAACAGCGTTCCATTCTACTAATGGATTATCTTGGATAAGTTTATCAAACACTCCAGTCAGATATGGACTTGGCAAAGTTTCTAAATCATCTATTCTTGATGCATCGCCTGTATCTATAATTTTAGTTGCATTGTTTATTAACAGGCCTTCAACGTTTTCAGGATGATCAATGTTTTGTAATAATAATTCAAACGTATGTTCGCCTTCTTTCTTTATAACATAATCCATAAAAGGATGTTTAACAAATATATCGTGTTTGGTTACTGGCAGCTCAGGACCACCCCAAATTGTAATACAATTAGGATTTCGCTTTTTTATCTGCTTTGCTAATTCATAACTGTATTGTGCATTCCAAACATATACACTGAAGCAAACAATATCGCAAGTTGCAATTCGTTCTGCGACTTGCTCAACATCTTCTCTTCTAACTATTATTTCTTGTAATTTATATTCTTGTGTTAGCAGTTCATTTTGTTGCACATAAGCCCAGAGACATCCAATGCTGTAAGGTAAAAAGTATGCATCAATTGTCGCTGGGCCTACGTTTAGACTAGCTTGAACTAAAGCAACGGATTTCATTTATCCGAACCAAGCTATCTTTTCTCCAGCAGCTTTACGTCTATCATATTCTTCTACAGTGCTAGGATATCTCCAGCAATATATAGCAACAAGAATCATAAAACCACCTGTCCATAAAGCAGCCTTATCGTTGCCTGTTGCGAAATATGTAAAGGCTACGGTAGTTGCCATTGTAGCAATCATAAAGTATTTCAACTTTAAGGGAAAAACTTTCTTCTCGCTCCAATTAGTTAAAAACGGACCGAACAATCTATGACTGTAGAGCCAGTTATGCATTCTTGTTGAGCTCTTTGCAAAACAATATGCTGCCATTACAACAAAGATACTCCAAGGAAGTCCTGGTAGTATAACTCCTATGTATGCAATGCCTAGCAGCACAAATCCGCAACCAGCCCAAAATATTTTTTTAAGATTCATAATCTTTAACTTTCTGTTTTTGGTATTCTTCATACATTTCTTTATCGAAATATACAAATGTGCCAAATATTGTCGTAGCTTGAAAAAAGCCCATCTTGTTCATTTCAGTTTGAGCAGCTTGGTAATCTTTGATCATTTCTATGATATATTTTAACACGCTGTATTTAACCTAATACTATACCAGACAAATAAAATTGGTTTAACCCCCTGCAGATAAACTACAAGGGGCTTATATGAAATGTTCTTTGATAAAAGGGCTATGCCCGCCTACTTGAAATACTTTTTGTAAATGTATTTATTTTTTAGTTCCACTTACAAAATCATAAAACATATTGGCTGCTTCTAGCACTTTATCTGCACCCGGAACTTCTGGCATTGTTATTTCTGTAACGACTTCATCACCGTCTTTCTTTACAGTGGTTTCATATTGTCCCCACTTGGCGTGATAGTCTTGCCATACATTGTTCTGTGCAAACTCTAATACTTTGGTTCTTATTTCATAACCATTTTTATTAGTTTGAACTTTTGGCATTGCTGCTTTAAACATATCAGCAAACTGCTCAAAGTTTTTGGTCATTTGTTCTGTCATAGTCTTCTCCCTGTGTGTGTGACTGTTGGCTAATACTTACATATTAGCCTAACTTTTTATTTATGTCAAGACTATTTTTCAGATCTCAGTTTATCGAGCTGCATCATACACTTCTTTGCCTCCGCGTGGTAACCATTTCTGGCTAACTCCGCTGCCGCTCTCGAGAATCCCGCTACCTGCGTATATCGATCTAGTGCAGACCACAAACCAGACAATGGCGAGAAGACATAATTGCTTACTAAAGTTGTCATTATACTGATCCTTTCAAATTTTCATTGACTTCAGCATCCCAGCTTTGTCTGTATGAAGTATCACCATGTGCTATTGCATAGATATCTCCGCGAGTAATACCCATGTCTTGTAGTTCATAGTCTGTGAGTTGTGAAAGTTCATTTATTGTTGTGCGTATCATTCTACGTCTTTGCATTGCGGCACCTAAATTTTTGAACCAGTTGGCAATGCCGCGAAGGCCAATCCAGTCAAATGTATTTGCTACTAGAGTAGTCATGTTTTTTTCCAATCTATATGTATATGTGTGATCCGAGTCTAGCGCCTGCTAGTTTTACTCCTTCTACAACTATATATAGCATTGATAACCGACTAAATCAATCAATTTTAGTGCAAAGACGTTATGCGTTTAGTGCATACCTATGCGTTATATTAGCGCATACCAAATTGTCATAAAACTGTTACAATTTTTTCATTGACAACGTTATAAGTAATCGTGTAACATTCAGTTACTTGTGAGCGACGGGGTAAAGCCGTCAAGCAAAGGAGACAAAATGGAACTACTCACTATATGGATGCTCATTGGCTTTTTATTTGCAGCCTATGCAGT
>CEWG01054562.1_pt1 | contig 12269 bp, 15 predicted proteins | sample 361411 | NCBI WGS metagenome assembly CEWG01 (sample SAMEA2622173, study PRJEB7988) | marine metagenome | biome: marine biome (ENVO:00000447); feature: surface water layer (ENVO:00002042); material: "saline water (ENVO:00002010), including plankton (ENVO:xxxxxxxx)" | depth 5 m | reverse complement strand
TTGCTGATATGTTTGTAATGCTTGATCCGTTTATTGCTGGTAATGTTCCTGAAAGAGCACTTGCATTTAAAGTTCCTGCTACACTATCAACTAGCACAGTTGAATCATCTGCAAATACACTACCTTTAATATCTTTTATTGCCGCAGTAGTGCTAGAACCGGATAATGTATAGACTTCGTTAAAATTTTCGTTTATTTTTATAAAAGCAGTTCGTAAAGAATCACCATTTCCGGAGTCATTACTTGTACCTACATTGATTATCTGTTTAGCCATGTTTTAAGTTTCCTTTGTTAACGATATTTATTCAATAAATAGTATTACTATGCCCAGACTCAGTTTATACAAACCAGAAAAATCCGCGGATTATCGCTTTATAGACCGCAATGTAAATGAGGCCTTTCAAATAGGTGGTACAGACATATTTGTACACAAATACGAAGGTCCAGTAGACCCCGGTGTGGATAAAAGCACACCTAGTCAACCATATGGCACAAATGACATACCTGAGACAAAAATACAAGATTTACTGTTTTTAGAAAACAGAGATAGAAAATACTCACAAGATGTGTACACAATACGTGGAATATACAATGTAAATGATTTGGATTTTGACTTATCACAATTTGGTATGTTTCTTCAAAATGACACAGTTTTTATAACTTTTCATCTCAACAATAGTGTTGATAATTTAGGGCGTAAATTAATGAGTGGTGATGTATTAGAGTTGCCTCATTTAAAGGACGATTATGCACTAAACGATTTTCAAGTTGCATTAAAAAGATACTATGTAATTGAAGATGTAAGTAGACCCAGTGAAGGATTTTCACAAACTTGGTATCCACATTTGTTACGTGCAAAATGTAAACCTATACTTGACAGTCAAGAATTTAAAGATATATTTGATAAAGATAGCGGTGAAGGTACAGGTAGTACTGTTAGAGATGTTTTATCAACATATGAAAAAGAAATGCAAATTAATCAAGCAGTATTGAATCAAGCGAATGAAGATATAACAGGTGATGCAAATATACCAGTTAAGGCGGGTTATGAAACAAAACAATACTTTGTAGTACCTACTGATGATAGCGGTAATGTAATGACAGAAGATGGATCGCAAACTGATGTTAAAGTTGATACTTCTAAATTAGATGCCAGTGCTGTATTGAAATCACCTAAGAGCAAATACTATGTAGGATACTTAACAGAAGATGGTGTTCCACCTAATGGTAAACCATACAATTTTGGATTAGCATTTCCAAGTAATCCAGTAGATGGACAATTTCATTTAAGAACAGATTATTTTCCAAATAGACTTTTTAGATATAATGGAAGAAGATGGTTGAAAGTTGAAGATAATTTAAGAGCAGAAACTGTAAGTAGTGATAATGCTAATAACCAAATAGGTACTTTTGTTAATAATACTAAAACAAATCAAATAGGTGATAAAACTATTACTGAAAGACAAGCATTATCAAAAGCACTTAAACCAAAGGCAGATAATTAATGAACAAAATTAGACATAATATTGCAGGTTTTATTTTTGCAGGACTTGGACTATATTTTTTATATTTAGATTTAGGCCATATGCATCATGGCCACGGCGGATCAACCCTACTAGGTTTAGGCGAAATGACATGGATGTGGTTTACAATGGCAGTTGTACATTTCTTTTTAAATGATTGCCAATGCAAGACATGTAAAGGTAAAGATTAATGCAACATTTTTACGATGGACAAATAAGAAGATATGTTACACAATTTATTCGTGTAATGAGTAACTTTTCTTACAAAGATGGCGCAGGAACTTTAAGAAAAATACCTGCCACATATGGAAATTTAACCAGACAAGTTGCACATATTATTAGAGATAACAGTGAAAACAAAGTTATTAGTGCCCCTAGAGTAAGTTGTTACATTACAGGTTTAGAATATGCAAGAGATAGGGTGCAAAATCCTTCACATGTTTCTAAAGTTCATTTAAGAGAAAGAGATTACGACGATAACACTCAAAAATACACAGGCGCACAAGGGCCAGGATACACAGTTGAACGTATGATGCCTGTACCTTTTAATTTGCAAATGAAAACTGATGTATGGAGTACAAATACAGATCAAAAATTACAGATTATGGAACAAATACTGGTTCTATTCAATCCTAGTTTAGAAATACAAAGCACAGCAAACTATGTAGACTGGACTAGTTTAAGTTTAATTGAATTATCAAATGTTTCATTTAGCACAAGATCAATTCCACAAGGCACAGAAACAGAAATTGATATCGGAGAACTTTCATTTATAATGCCTATATGGTTAACACCACCTGCAAAAGTAAAACAACTAGGTGTTATTGAAAAAATTGTTATGAGTGTATTTGATGAAACTGGAAGTATTTCAGACGGTGTAATAGATGCCGCCGATCCAATGGCAACCGTTAATGTAACACCAGGAAATTTTGGTTTGCTAGTAATGAACAATACTGCAAAACTTTTAGATCCAGCAGAAGGATTAAAAGAATCAAATCCAGGAGAATTTGAAAGAACAGGAGCACCTGTTAGTTGGTACAAATTATTAGATCAATATCCAGGAAAATTTAGAGCAGGACTTTCAACATTAAGATTAACTAAACCTGATGGTAATGAAATAGTTGCAACAGCAAGTGTTAATCCTACAGACGAAACACAAATGGTTTTAAGTTTTGACAGTGATACAGTTCCAGAAAATACTGTATTGTCTGACTCTATAAATGCAAGAGGAACAGTAGATGCTATTATTGATCCTTTAAAAACAAATCCAAATTACTCGACGTTAGCAACAGGCACACGTTATCTAATACTTAACGACATACACGAACATCTAAAAAATGACAGTAGTGATAGCAATATGAATGCATGGCAAAATGCAGACGGAACAGTTTTACAAGCAGGTGCTAACGATATAATTACATGGAACGGAAGTTCTTGGGAAATTACTTTTGATGCTAGTGCAAATGAAGAACGAACCGATTCTACTCAAGACCAGACCCCTATATATATAACTAATACATATACTGGAGTACAATATAAGTTTACAAATGAACAAGGTACTTGGTTAAAAAGTTATGAAGGTGAATATTTAAAAGGGTCATGGAGACTAGTACTGTAAAAAAAGATATCGTATGTAGTGGAGCATTGTTTTATGCTCGTAACACTAAACGTTTTTTATTCTTAGAACGCACAAAAACAAAAACTATAGGTCAATGGGGACTTGTAGGCGGAATGGCCGAACATAACGAAACACCTTGGAAAGCATTACAACGAGAAATATCAGAAGAAGTTGGAAAAACACCCGTAATAAAAAAAGTTATTCCTTTGGAAATGTTTACATCAAATGATTCCAAATTCTTTTTTCATACTTATCTTGCTATTGTTGATAATGAATTTATCCCTGTGCTTAACAATGAACACAGCGGATATGCTTGGACAAATGTAAATTGCTGGCCTAAACCTTTACACGTTGGTTTGCGTAATACACTTCAAAATAAAGCAATTAAAGAAAAACTACAAACTGTGTTAGATTTAATTGTTTGATAGATCTAAAAAATTATAATCCATTTTAATACCTAAACTTTTTGGCATAATGTTGAAACTCATAGTGATTCTTTCTTGTTCACTAGGTTCACTATCGTGTACCAAATAACTAGGAAATAATACTAATCTTCCTGCTTTGGCTTGCACTGTAAATATTTCATTTGTAAATGGATTGCTTTCTACAACACTTGTTTTAATAAGATAACGTGTTTTATCGTGTTGAAAAAATCTTGTTGGACTATTATCGTCAAAATACAAAACACCACTTAATAAACTATTGCTGTGATAATGTGCATGAATAGAACCACCGGATTTTGTTTCTGTAGAAGGAGCATATTTGTTTGCCCACATCTGCGTAATCCAATAGTCTTCTTTTCTCCAACCTATTAATTGTCCAAAATTATTTGCATGTTCCAATATGTCTTTTACTGTACTTTGCATAAAATCTTGTTTATGTAAGTCGTCTTCACTTTGAAGAAAATTATCTCCTTGTACCCAATTTACTTTTTCAATATCAGGCAAGTCTATTTCTGTAGTAGCAATTGGAACAGGGAAGATACCAGTGATGTTCATTTCATTCAGCATACTAATAATTATCTGATAACTACACTAGTAATGAGTAAACTGAAGATTAAATTTACTAAACCACCCGGACCAATTAACACAATGACTAACCAGCAAGTGGTTATGGATAAATTTTCTGATTGGGATAAGGTACCACCTCCAATGCCTGCCACTAAGATGGTTCCAGATTGGTTCAAAAAAACAAAACCTTTGGCCGGGCCAATTGACAGTATGCCAACAATAAAGAAATGTCCACCTTTTCTAGATGCAATTACAAGTGGATATATTATACCTTTTTGTAGTACATTGACTATAAAGTATAATAGAGATAAACTAGTTACTAAAAAAGGTGCAGGTAGTATGTTTTGTAGTTCACATGCTGTAGGACAATTTGATAAATCTCCATGGAAAGACAAACCAGTTTTAAAATTTGCAAGTCCTTGGATTATTGAAACACCTGCAGGTTGGAGTACATTTTTTACACATCCTCTTAATGTATCAACAGAACATTATCAAATGCTATCAGGAATAGTTGACACAGATACTTATAGAGTCCCTACTAATTTTCCTTTTTTGCTTAATGTACAGCCTGGAGAAGAATTTGATTTAACAACAGAAACTCCCATGATTCAATGTATACCATTTAAAAGACAAGAATGGGAAATGGAAGTTGGTACTACAGATTGGACAGAATGGGATACCCATCAAAATGTTTTAGGTTCTGCTGGAGACGAAGCATACAAGAAAAATTTCCATATAAAGAAAAAATTTAGTTAATTATTTTTTACTTCAGTAATTTCTATATTACCACGTGCTTGTTTAATATCAAATTTAATTTTACTTCCAGCAGGTTGCACGATTTGAACATCTACATCATCTACTTTTACTAAATTAATTAATATATCATATCGTTTGCGTTTTTCAGGATTTTTTAAAATCTCGTATGCATCAGATACTTTTTTAAACATAGATTCATCACCACCTTTATCAGGATGGTATTGCATACTTTGTTTTTTGTACGCATCTTTTATTTGTGTTGCTGTTGCACTAGGAAGAATACCTAGTATATTATATAAATTATCTTCTTGTGTCATAGAGCAGGTCAATTTCTGATATTGATATTTTACCATCTACAAAAGTACTGTCTTCACCGTATTTTATAGGTTTCACACTAATTTTTCCGCCTCTAATATTTGGCATTATCTCTACTGTATTTCTTGGAATAATCAAATCGTAGTTTTCTGCTGTAAGTGATGCATTTAAATCGTCTTTATCTTTTGTAAAACTTAAATGAAAATCTAAATTACTTGTTGCTACACGTACTTGCTCTGTAAAAAAAGGACCCATAGTAAAGGCAACAAATTCGTTAGTATTGTTGACTTCGTATACGCCTGTTGTGTAAAACTTTTTTATCATGCTCATACTACTATTTATAAGTTCTTATACCATTTACTTAGGTAGTCATAATGGTTGTCTAAGTCACGCATTATTCGATCTATACGGTGTGTTTCTATATCTACATAACTTTCTGCATACTTGAGATAATCATCACTTAAAAATGAAAGATTTTTTCCATAAAAATCACTACCAAATAGCATTTCAAACCACTGTCCTGTGTGGAACATACTTGTTATTCCTGGTATAAACATACTATCTTTAGGAGCAGGAACAAACTTATCTAGACGTTGTTTTGCAGTATCTGGTAATTCTTTTTCTGTAACATCACGCCAGAACTGTGTGTCTTTTCTATTTGCAAATTTATAGTGTGCAAATATAAAATCTCTAATCTCATAAAACATTTTTAACCATTCATTATTAATATAGTTTAAATTATTTTGAGTCCATTGGCCATCACTATGTCTTAAACTTTCTACTAAAAATTCTACTGCTTTTGTTGTAAATGTTATTCCTGTTGCTTCTAATGGTTCTACAAATCCACCACTTAATCCAATCGCAACGACGTTATCATGTGCTATACCTTCATGTGTACCTATACGCATATCTAAATGATTTGCAGGTGCATCGTACTCACCAATTGTTTCACGTAATTCTTTTTCAGCATTTTCTTTTGAACAGTATTTGTCACTATAAACATATCCATTACCAATTCTTTCAAATGTAGGAATAGTCCAACGCCAACCGTGTTTCATTGTTGTTGCTTTTGTGTATGGATGACATTCTTCTTGCGGATTTTTATATTGAGTAGGAATAGCAACTGCACTATTACAAGGCAGGTTTTCGCTTTCATCTATCCATCTTACATTTAAAGTTTTCTCTAACAGTAAACTTTTAAATCCACTGCAATCTACGTAAAGATCTGCGTTATACTCAACACCTTCTTTATCTCTTAAACACTTTACACCTTGTTCAAATGTGTCTACTTCTACTATTTCTGTATCAACTATATCCACATTTTTTAATTGTTTTTTAATTGCCTCTCCTATTTTATGTGCATCAAAGTGAACTGCGTCCCAACTAGGAGTAATAAATCCGTGTGTAAAATCCATACCGTGATTAATTTTAGGACTTTTATTTGCTTTTGCTATTCTATAACTTTGCAAAAAATCAAAAAATTGTTTTTTGCTTTTGCTCATCCAATATATAAACGTTGGCATTTCGGGTCCTAGTAAAAATGTACCATAGTCGTCATTATCAACAAAGTAAGGTTTGTCACTCCAACCAGTAAATTCTACTCCAAGTTTGTAAGTTGCATTTGCATCTTTCATCCAATCAATTGGTTGTAATCCACACTTACGTAAAAATTCTGTTGTGTAAGGTTGCGTTCCTTCACCAACACCTATTATTCCTACTTTACTACTTTCAATTAGTAAAATTTTTACTCCATCAGGTATTGATGATCTTAGGTATGCGGCAGTTAGATATCCGCTTGTGCCTCCACCTAGTATACAAATTGTTTTTATCATTTTATCTCCGCATAATTGAAGTGTTCTTGATTACCTAACTTGGTTGGTAACATATTAAAACTAAGAGTATAACGGGGTTTAGGAGTTATATTCTTTTCACTTCTATGTTCTATGTAACTTGGCCAAATAATAAGTTTATTAGGTTCTGCCTTGCTACTAATTCTATCAGTTAAAAACGGACTATTTCCGTCTCTAGTGACACTAATGGTGTTACGCATTTTACTTATCGGATTATAAAACTCTGTACCACCTTGATCGGGTGTACTATTAAGATAATAAACACCACTTAATAAACTATTAGTGTGTGTATGCGGTCCTATGCTTTGGCTATTGCTAAACTTATTCATCCACATACTTGTAATGTATAAGTTTTCAGGTTTATATCCTATTTTGTTACAGTAATCAATACCGCAGGCAATAACTTTATCACATAGATTTGCAAACTGTACATCATCTTGCAAGTTTTGTTTAGAAATTTGATACATTGGAAACTCTTCAAAACCTTGTTTATGATTATTCCAATCCACTGCATTAATTAAATCCAGTATTTCTTGATCGGTTATATCCAGTTTAAATTCTACAAAACCTGTAGGAAATAAACCAATCGTTTTAGATTCCATAATGTCTACCTCTCGATCTTTTTCCTAAATTTTTTAAATTAAATGTATAAGGTATTACAACACGTTCTTGCAGTTCAGATGTATTAGTGAAATTATTTTGTCCTGTCATATGTGGTATATCACTACGGAAAATTACACACTGTCCTGTTTTTGCAGGAATATAATATTCTCCTTCAGTATTAACTGTACGTTCTATAAAATCTGGTTGCCATGCTTTCCATTTAATATCCGGTTGTAATAAACCTAAAGGAGCAGAGCCTTCTGGTGCATGTAAGTAATATACTGTGCTTAATAATGTGTTTGCATGTATATGAGGTTTGTGTGTACTTGCACCGTTTTTACTTAACACTGCCCAACTGTTTGCAATAAAAACATCTTCTTGATCGACATCCCAACCTATCTGTTCTGAAAAATTACACACTTGGTTAATAAGCCATTTGTTTAATTGTTCTAATTCTTCATATTGATGTATAGTTCCGTCGGTTACAAATCCTAAATCTTCTCCGTTGTTTATACTTTGATCTTGTTCTAATTTTCTTATCAAAGAATATATATCTTTATGGTCATTACATTGGTCTGCAGGCCTATCTGCAATTCCAACATTTGTCGGCCATATAGAATTAACTTGCATTACAAAAATTCCTTAAGATCTTTTTCAAAAAATATTCCTTTATCGTAATATCCATCGTAGCGTTCTTTAGCATAAGGTCCGTTAGCATCAACATAATGTAAAAATACTTGACCTAATTTGTAGTCTTCAATTTCACATTTGTTACGCCAATGCATAACTTCACAACCTTTATATAAAACTGCATCACCGTCATCTAAAAATACTTCTTCATCTTCAATAACAATTGGCCAGTTTCCTTTTCTATTGTCGCTTAACTTTAAAGTTAAACTATACTCACATGCAGGTCTATCCCTATGCTTAGGCATAGCATTTCCTGAAGTATACAAACGTGCATACGTGTATGTTGGAAACAATGTTAAACCTGTAAGATCCTCTACTTTACTATGCATAAATTTTAAAAATGCATCAAATGTCAAGTCTCCGCTTCTTGGACCTAAACAACCAGGAACCATTTCGTCTCCTGTCTTTGCTTGTGGATCTCCTTCTTTAATATAAACCTTAGTGCTAAATTCTAAGTATTCATACAAGAAATGTGCTGTTTCGTTACCAATAAAATTTTTTATTAATGTATATGGTTTCATTATGTTATATTCTCTCTTTTCTTCCTTAACACAAATATACCCAAACCATTCCAATAATCGTCTGGATCTTCTCCAGTAGTTTCTAGATGTTTTTCAAACAGTATTTTGTATTCCTTTTCTTTTATGTGTTCTTGTGTAGCATTCTTAATTTGCACCCAATTCCAATCGTCCATTATTAATACAAACGTCTCTTCAAACTTATCAAAATATCTATTTAAAAAGTTTTTTGTTTGTTCGTATGTATGATCTCCATCATAGAATACTATATTACTAGTATGCGGTATTTTTGTCAAGTCTAAACTTTCCACAGGTTCATCAAAACCTAATACTCTATTAATTCCTTTTACTTTGGCCATATTTTGTTGAAATATTTTGAGAGGATTACCGTCTTTTCCTTTCCAACCATCTACTTCACGCATAGGTTCTATATCATTTGTATGCCAACTATCAATACATACTGCTTGTATATTGTTACCTTCTAAAGCACTACAAAATGTTGCACCATGCCATGTACCTATTTCTAAATACCTAATATCCTTTGTTTCACATAAATTATTTAAAAAATGTTTTATTTTATGACTTGTCAATCCTTCTATTTCTAAAGTGCTGTCAGATAGTTTACTATTACTATCCATGCTTTTTTCAATTGCACTATTAATTGCACTTACAAATTTGTTTTTTGTTTTTGCACTTACTACATCTTCACAGTAATGACATTTCCAACAATTAAATTTACAATTTTTGATTTTTTCACGCCAAACTTTTATTGGTTTATTATCTAAGTCGCCTACTTGAATAAATTCATTGAAGTTATCAAATAGAATTTCTCGATCGTTTGCAAATCTTTCAACTAGATCTACTGTTTCCCATAATCTGTCAATTGATTCCCTTCCGTGCATTTTAAACACATCAATACCTGCATCCATAAGTTCAACCCAGTCTTCTTTCCATGGAGTAAAGTTTGCAACTTTTAATTGTGCCGCTGGATCCATTGCGTCCCATCTAGGACAAGTTGGTTTAGAAATAGGATCCATAAAATATGTAGGAGACATTGACTCTTGTCTACTAAAATTAAATTCAAAGTGTTCATCTTGTACAGGACAATTACCCCAACAACCTTCATTTGCTAATAAACTTATTCTAAAGTCAGGACATATATTTTTTCTAACGTATTCTTTTGCTTCTTTTATTTCTAGTAATTTGTCTTTATCACGCATTAAATCTCTGTCTAAATTTACATAATAAAAACCTGCTTCAGCAAGTTTAACAACTTCATTAGCACGTTGTACATTACGTAAAATTGTATTCTTTACACGTAGTTCTGGATAAACTTTTTGTATTGTTCCTTGTAACATCCACATAGTATGAGGTAATGTAGCAATACGTACTCCTCCTTCATATAATGGAGCAAAATTTTTTATCCAAGTTTGTAAATTTTGTGATGTTGGTGGCACATTTATATTGTTAAATGTTGCACTGACAGGAATGCCTAGTATTTCTTGTATTTGAATTGCATTCTCGCTAATTGCTCCCCAGTCTCCTTGATGAAACACGTCGCCCATTGCATCTTGGCCAAACGGAGGTATACGACTTGTAAAGTAAACATCATAGATATACTTTTTGTGTTTTTCTAAAAAGGGTATGAACCTATTAGTAAAACTCTCGTAATCAAGTTTTGGATTTAGGGGAATCGAGAAGTTTTGCATTTGTTTGTACGGTATCCTCAAGTTTAGGAACAATATCCAAATCTTTATTTTCTTTTAACATGCCAATCAATTTTTGTTCAACATCTTTTTCGATAGATACCACTCCAGTTTCAAACTGTTTTGTATATTCCAAAGCACCTCTAAGAATTTTTTCCTGATCTTCATGAGGCATGTGCATAATACTCTCTAAATTACCTGGTTGAATCTTGCCCATGGCCAGCATTTCCATTGCTGATTGTTTTCCCATACGTGAAATCCAATATTCTCTTTCTTTTCCTTCTATATCATTTTTCATTTCTAACATAGCAGTTTTATTTGGCATGAACTTTTTAAACTGTTCCATAAATCTTTCACGTTCTTGAATAATTTGACTTATTCTACGCTGATTTCTTGCCAGGTGCAATTCAAACTCTTCAATTTCAACTTCTAGTAAGTGTCTTTTGGCAGGAGATTCTTCAGACTCTAATTCTTCTTTTTTGATGTTAATTTCTGCACGTTTTTTCTTATCGTCATATGTTCTATCTTCAATTGATTGTGTTCTATGCTCAATCTCAATTAAACACTGTTTGGCTTTTCGCCAATCTGTAATATTATTTTCAACGATGTAACTGCCCATTTGATAATGACTATATGCATAATCAAAATCTAATGAAAATTTAATAATATCTTCGTTTGATAAATCGTCAGACATTTGTTCTCCTAATATTAATAATATTAGTTATCTGTTATTTTTCTGTTATTAAAGAGAACTGAATAAAGATCTAGCAGGAGTTTCTTCAATACCTTCGAATCCATAATTTAATTCGAGATATTTTTGGGCAAATCTTTGTAATTGTTCAACTGTAGAAGCATTTGCTATTTCTTTACGTAACTTAATACTTAAACCTAATACTTTAGATACTTTATTTTGATATGCTTCATTGTTTTTGATAATAGACTGTGCCAAATTAGCAACTGTAACACCTTTTGCACTAGCAAGATTACTTATTAATATGCCAGCACTATTGTTGTTTACATATTCTTTTGCCTGTGTATATTGTAAATCCCAAGTTTCTTTATCAACTGGTCCTCTATCAACATCTATTTTAGTGTAGGCACTTAAGGCAAAAGTTGCAATTTTTCCTGTGATCCATGCTTTGTCATATTTGCAAATTACTTGTTGCTCTTCGCTAGTCCAAGGAAGTTTAGTTTTTGTCCAAGTGTTTCCTTCTGGGTCAGTATCTTTACCAACGTTAGAAATCTTAGTAGGTTTCCATGTATCTGATACTCTACCATCTTGGTCACAAGTCCAATATTCGTTGTATGATTTCATAGAATTCATAACACCGTTTTCAAACTCTTCATCATTAAACTGTACAGCATAAATGAAACTTGACCAATCAATATATTCTAAGTTTTTTTCATCTATATCTGCAACAATACCACCTTGCTCTGCTTTCACAGTTTTAATGTACCCGTTTTCTTGTTCTCGTCCAAAATATAATAGTTTCATAATTAAATCCCTGTACTAAAGCAACCACCTGATGAACATCCTGGTTGTCCTTTTGGTTGTAGAGCACCTTGACCAGCGTTTCCGTTACTCATACTATCGTTTGAATATGTAAGTTTCCAACTGTCGTTAGCCTGACCGTTTGAACCCTGCCACATACCAATTGAGTATCCAGCATCTTGTCCCAT
>CEWG01027021.1_pt1 | contig 12272 bp, 8 predicted proteins | sample 361411 | NCBI WGS metagenome assembly CEWG01 (sample SAMEA2622173, study PRJEB7988) | marine metagenome | biome: marine biome (ENVO:00000447); feature: surface water layer (ENVO:00002042); material: "saline water (ENVO:00002010), including plankton (ENVO:xxxxxxxx)" | depth 5 m | reverse complement strand
TTAATATGCATACGATTTAGCATCATCGGACCGTCATCACCTCTGGGATCAAAGCGAGCGGCCCTAAAACGATACTCGCTTTCTTGTACCTGCATCCCCCAATCAAATACCTCGGTGTCAAGGTTAAATCCTAGAATGCAGTCAAAGCCTGTTGAGGTTAGGAACAAGGTTCTGTCGAAAATAGAGATTTCGTGGCAATGCTTCAGGTATTTGTTGCGCCAAGATCCGAGCGGCTTAAAACTTTTTGAGTAGGCAAAGAGCTCATCGCTAGCAGCCACATAAACTCGATCTTCAAAAAACGCTATGCCACGAAGTCCTCTGTCAGCTCCGCGGCCTGTCCAATCGATATCAACAGTATTCCAATCAATAACCTGATCGATCTGCTCGGTCTGCAGGTCGATCAGATATAGACCGCCGTGACTCTCACCCTGCTGGCTTCCGCGAACTACCGATGAAGTAACTAACTTCAATTATCGCCAAATGAATAATTCAGGGTGAACCAAATCGTGCGTGGCCTGTCAATGATCTTAACGTTATGCCACCGCGGGTCTCCGAAGAGATCAGCGGACCCATTGTCAAAATTATTCACCCAGCTGTAGGTTCGTTGGTCAAATAAATTTTCTACGAATAGCGTCGCCCACCAGTTCCCATCATTTGGTTCATAGGACAATGATAAGTTGCTGTAGTCCCACGCCTTTGCCAGGCCTGTCCGATCATTTGAGAGAATCGAACCCGTTGAGTTCCAGGTCTCTGCCTGATACGCAATATCATAGTGAAGATACAGCATTCCACCTGCGGTATTGGGAATAGTGTAGTCGATACCCAAGAATGCTTTTCGTCTGGGAGACCCAGGCATAGGCATGCCATCTCGCGTTACGATACTGCCCGGATTCGTAGGATCGTAAAAATCACCTGAGAACTCTGGAGAGGCTGCGAAGAAAGACATCGATAAGTAGAGCTGGTCGGAAGCCTCCCATTCAGCAGCGAACTCTACACCGGTCGTCTCTGCGCCCTCACCATTAACTTTTCCGTTTAACCACCAAGTCCCGTTGATGCCATAAGTCTCTGACTGATAATCGGACCATTCCATTAAAAAGGCAGAGGCATTTAACTGCAGTGAATTGTTCATCCACTGACTTTTGATGCCTATCTCGTAGTTATCAAGAAAATCAGGATCGTACTGTTGAGGAACTAGACCTGTCGCAGCCGCCCTGGGGCTATTTTGCCCACCTAGTCGGAAGCCCTGGCTATGCAAGGCGTACAGCAGTTTATCGTCATCTATCTGATAGCGAGCTCCGAGCTTATAGATCATGTCACTGTTGTCACCAACACCATTAAACGTACCATCGGTTCCAAAGCCGGTGGAAAACCCTTGGGGGTTACCACCTGCATAGCCGGGCAATCCTTGCGGGAACTGGAAACTTTCGAATTCATTTCGCTCGAAGTTTGCCCATCGGGCGCCAGCCATCAGAGTCAGTTTTTCCGTCATGTCATAGTCAAATTCACCAAAAATTGCTAATTGCTCGACAGTGCGGTCAAGGGTATTTGAATAACCGATCTCAGTGGGCGCCAGCGGATATTGAATAGATTCATTGTAGGCTGCGTTGTAGTAGGCATAAGCATTTGCTGCCGCGAAAGCGGTAGTGCCTGCGAAGCCCGGTACGTGGGTATAGTAGAACCACTCATCGTATACATCTTCGTAATACGCACCTACTACCCAATGAAAGCGATCATCACCATCGGTTTTAGACGTCAGTCGGATCTCTATGGAATCGCGTTCCTGGCTTTGATCATTAATAATACTGGCGGGTAGATAGTTGTTGTAATACAGAGGGAAATTATTGTAATTCGCATAGTTTGGGTCGTATGCGTTGTATAGCTCTTGATACAGACCATAGTTGTAGCGGTCGCGTTGCTGCGAATAGGTATTTCGGTCTAATTCGTAAGCAATATCCCTATCAAAGTGGGCATAAGTCATAGAGAGGTCAGCGAAGCCCAAATCACCGTCGATGGTTATGGCACTGGAGTACCAGTCTTCGTCACGATACTCATCAACGAATCTAGTGATTTTAAAATCACCGAGGTAGGGGTCTGATTCCCAACTGCCATCGCTCTCGTTGCGCTCCGTAATGACAGAGAACAGTGCCTGCCAATTTTCATTGATATTCCATTTAAGTGCAGCACGACCGCCTTGCAAATCCCAAGTATTAAAGTCTTCCTCGACAACGTCGGCGTTGTCGAAATTACCTTTAAGGCTGCTACCGAGTACGTTATCGACAAAGCCACCATGGCTTTTGCTGTAGCCCACCAAGCGCATTGACAAAACATCATCAATGAGGGGTACATTGAGTACTGCAGATCCCTCATAGCTATCGTCACCGCCACTGGTACTTGCGACAGATGCCTCTAAATTTCCATAGACCCCGTCGAAATCCGGTTTGTTCGTGATCATACGCATCGTGCCGGTTTGCGAGCTCGATCCGAATAGTGTTCCTTGAGGCCCGGGCAGTGACTCGATGCGTTCCATATCCACTGAATTCGGCCCAACCTGCTGTGAAATACTGGTCATAGGTTGCTCATCAAGATAGACCGCAACCTGGGCATCAGTACGGAACTGATTAGAGCCTGTCGATATACCTCGCATTACCAATTGATTTCGGCCCGGTTTAGTCGCTTGCATGTAAACACTGGGCAGCGCTCTGACGTAGTCTTCCATGGAGTCCAAGCGAAGTCTCTCCAAGTCCTCTTCAGTAAATGCGCTGATGCTTTGGGCAACATCTTGTAGATCGAGTTCTCGTTTCGTCGCTGTTACGACAACTTCCTCGATTCCGTTCGAATCTTGGGCGAGCGCCTGTGCGGGATAGAATACGGAGGCCACAGCGGCGGCAAGAGGAGTGACGGAAAACTTAGTAGCCTTAAATAGTCGACCTTTCATGAAGGAACCTCGTTACTCATTTAATTGCATAATTACAGAAACAATATCATATCAACTGACGTTTTAACCGTAGAAAATTGATTTTAGTAGTCAGTGATTTGAATGTTTTTTTTTGGTATCTAGATTTGTTGACGTGGGACCGACCGAGGGTCCGAAAATGACTTAACGGGATCACAAATTCCCGCTCAGCTCAGGTAAAAAAATGAGACGTATTATTTGTTTGGTAATTACGGTATTCACTGTCACTGGCGCATTGTCCTCGTCAGGCAGTGCAATTGGGAATTTGGGTCGGACGATAGAAATTGACGACCAGTTTGAGTTCTCTAACATAAGCAGCCCTGTACTCGCTCCCGACGGCAACTCTGTATTTTTCGTGGTGGAGCAAATGGATTACGAGGCGGGCCACTCTCGTTTTCAGATAATGCGGCAAATGCTTCCCGATGGTGTGCCCACACATTTCACCGCTCGTGATTACGATTCGTGGCGACCTACTTTAAGTACAGATGGCCGCTCGCTATTTTTCTTGTCTGATAGGGTAGGTGGCGAGGCACAACTCTGGGAAAAAAAACTAAACGAAGATGCGCAGCCGGTGCAAGTCACAGCGATAGATGGCGGTATTGATGACATAAATTTTTCATCTGATCAGGCGAAGCTTTTATTAGTTAGAAAAGACCAACACGTTCGCCCACTGCTTGTCCAAGGCAGTCGGCCATGGGTGATCGATCGCTTGAGTTTTAAGCGTGACTATGAGGGATATGTCTTAGATCAACGCGAGCATATCTATGTATACGAAATTCGCACGCAAAAAATGCGTCAACTTACCTTTGGTGACTATGATGACAGTGAACCTGCTTGGTCCCCTGATGATCAGCGCGTGGCATTCGTAAGTAATCGTAATATCGACGGTACCTACGATACGGACGTATGGGTTGCTCAAGTAGACATGTCCCGTGAGCTCGAGAAAATAACAGTAAACCGAGGCGCTGACAGTTCACCACTGTGGCATCCCGATGGAAAAATCATCTACACGCGTTCAGCGAAGCCTGACAGCTACGATAATTATGCAGTAAGGCATCTGAGCGAAGTTGACGTGAAGTCGGGCGAGCAAACCTGGCTCACGGAAGATCTTGATAGAAACGTCTTTAAGCCCGTTGTCAGGGGGGAGGAGGCAAGTGTTTATTTTATTTTAGAGGACAGTGGCCAGCAACAACTCGCGAGGATTGGTTCTAATAGTAAAGATATCATTAGACTCACAGACGATCCTCAGGTGGTTTCCGATTTCGACGTTACTAGTGACGGTCAGATTGTTTTTGTCTCTACCACGAGCAATAAGCCTCAGGAGGTATTTCACCTAGCCGATGGCACGGTGAGGCAATTAAGTCACATTAATACGTCGCACCTTGCCAAGTTGCAGTTGGGCGACACACGGGAATTGCGTTTCAAATCACATGATGGAATATGGTTACATGGTTTCCTCACGCTGCCACCAAATTATAAGGCTCAGCAGCGTTATCCTGCTATTTTACTAATCCACGGCGGGCCGGTTAGTCAGTATGACCATAGTTTCTCGTTTGAGGCGCAGTTCCTTGCGGCGAATGGGTATGCAGTGGTTAGAACTAATCCTCGCGGCTCATCGGGCTACGGAGAGGCTTTTTCATCCGCACTTTGGCAAGGCTGGGGGGAGAAGGATTATCTCGATGTCATTGCCGGCATCGATTATGTGATCGAACTTGGGTTGATCGACGCTGACCGTTTGGGCGTGGGCGGTTATTCCTACGGTGGCATACTTACGAATTATATTCTCGGACATAGCGATCGTTTTAAAGCGGCTGTAAGCGGCGCAGGTTCGGGCCACTATTTGGCGAGCTACGGCCATGATGAATATCGGTTCTGGTATGAGTCAGAGTTGGGTCTTCCATGGGAAAATCGTGAACTTTGGGAGAGGCTCTCGCCTTTCAATAAGATCCATCTAGCCAAGACACCAACTCTATTTTATGGCGGAGAAAAGGACTGGAACGTACCGATACAGGGTTCAGAGCAGTTGTATCAAGTCATGCGCCGAGTTGGGATCGAGACCCAGTTAGTTGTTTATCCCGATGAGCACCATGGTGGATGGAAATTTCCTAACGAGAAAGACATTACTCTAAGGACATTAAATTGGTTTGATGCTTACTTGAAGTAGGGAGCTGATTTTTGAGCTGCCTAAATTCGATGCACTGTTCATTGTCAATAGAGCATGAAAAGGAAAGGGCCTACCAAAGATTGGGCGCCTAATAATTTAGATCATCAATTTTTGAGAATTTGTGAATCTACCGATTTGTCGATCCAGCGCACGACAGTTTGAGTTTGTGTGCCGAGACCATCGATCCCTAATTTGATTTTGTCCCCCACCTTTAAGTAGACGGGGGGCTTCTGCCCAAGACCAACACCAGGGGGAGTTCCTGAAGATATGATGTCACCTGGTTGAAGACTCATGAATTGGCTAAGGTAACTTACGATAAAGGCTGGCGAAAAAACCATGGTACGTGTGTTGCCATCCTGGTAGCGGCGCCCATTGACGTCAAGCCACATATTGAGATTTAGTGGATCATGCACTTCATCTGCCGTCACTAGCCATGGGCCTATCGGTCCAAATGTGTCGCAACCTTTGCCCTTGTCCCACTGGCTACCTTTTTCCAACTGAAACGTGCGCTCAGAGACGTCATTGCAAATGCAGAAGCCGGCTATATGACCCGTCGCCTCCTCCTCAGTCACATAAGATGTATATTTTCCGATGACTATTGCCAGCTCGACTTCCCAATCAAGTTTATCGCTGTTTCGTGGTTGAATAATGTCATCGTCAGGACCACAGATTGAGCTCGTTGCCTTGGTGAACACCTCAGGCTCACTTGGAAGCGGCATACCAGATTCAGCGGCGTGGTCTGAATAGTTGAGTCCAATGCACAAAAACTTACCGACGTTGCCGACACATGGACCGAAACGCACATCGCCCTGTACTTCAGGTAGCTCGGCAGGTTCTAGCTCGCGCAACGATGCCAACACCTTCTCGGATAGTGTCGATCCGTCAATATCATCAACGTGATCCACAAGGCTTCGTACTTTTCCGTCATGGTCCAGTAGCCCCGGCTTCTCATTTCCAGCAATGCCGTACCGAAGTAGCTTCATTTTTTAGTCCAGATTAGTTATTCATCGAGACAAAGCCGCCATCGATCGGGAAGTTTGATCCCGTTACAAAAGCAGCTTCGTCAGAACACAGATATGCCACCAGGGCAGCGATTTCGTCTGGCGTTCCCATGCGCCCCATGGGCTGGGTTTTTGCCAACTTAGCGAACATTTCGTCACGATTATTCGGATAGTTTTCCTCGAGGTACTTGTCGACAAAAGGTGTGTGGACGCGCCCCGGCGCGACACAATTACAGCGTATGCCCCAGTCGACATAGTCTTTAGCCACTGAATAGGTCATCGTCAAGACGGCACCTTTCGTCGCTGAGTAGGCGAAACGGTCAGCTATTCCAACTGACGACGCGACAGAGGCCATGTTTAAGATGGCACCGCTGCGACGAGCTTTCATCGCAGGGATGACAGCGAACATCATGTTATAGACACCCTTTACATTTACGGCGATGAGTTGATCGAAATCGGCCTCGCTCGTATCTTCCAGTTTGCCCACATGCGCTATGCCCGCATTATTTATCAGGACATCGATTTTGGTTGTCGCCAAAATATCAGACACTACGGCATTGACTTTATCGAGGTCGGCCACGTCGCAAGCGTGTGCTGTGGCCTTGCCATGGGCAGATTCGATGGCGTACACAGCTGATTCGGCGGTTTTGAGATCGATGTCCACCACCTTTACATTCGCGCCCTCGCTGGCGAGTCGCATACAAATGCTGCGGCCAATACCACTACCGCCTCCGGTTACTAACACCGTCTTGTTCTCGTATCGGTTCATTTTTTTAGCCCGTAAAATTCGATCGCATTACTACCGAAAATTCTATTTTGATCTGCTTCCGATAATACGACTAGTCGGTTAACCGCGGCGTCGTGCCAGCTTTTGTAATCACCAGCAAGATTTAGGACGGGCCAGTCGCTTCCCCATATCAGTCGCTCCGGGCCAAAAATATCGAGAAGGTGATTAAGGTAGGGCATTATGTCGTCATAGGTCTGCATGTCACTCACCTCAGTAATCAGCCCCGAAACCTTGCAATAAGCTGAGGTCTGACTCGCAATCGCAGCGATACTGTCGGCCCAGGGCTGCCATTCACCATTCGCAACGTTGGGCTTAGCGCCATGGTCAACAACAGCACGCAGGTCGGGGTGCCGAGTCAGGCACTTTAAAAGGTAGGGTAGGTGCGCGGACCGAACCAGCGCATCAAAGCATAAGTCACGTTCTATCAGTGCGTTGAGTACAGCACCGAGTTTGGGCTGATTTATCCAGGCGGGATCATTGATTTCTTGGATCATCGGCCGAATCCCGACGAATTTGGAGTGGCAGGTGAACTCGTCCAGCGTATTGATTGCACCCTCGGGCGAATTCATGTCGACCCAACCCACGACGCCCGCGACTATCGGCTGGCGTTTAGCGATTTCCAATAGATAGCGGGTTTCGTCTGTCGTCGCAGCTGCTTGAACAAGGACGGTATGGTCGACATTCGCCTGAATTAGTAGTGGCTGTAAATCGTCTGGCAGGAAGTCTCTGTAAAGCGCTTTCAGATCGGGCGTTAGCCAGGTGTAGTCGTCTCTTTGCAGTGTCCAAAAGTGTTGATGTCCATCGATGCGCATTGCATTAGTTTCCTGTATTGCCATCAGGGATGGGTGCATCATCGTGAATTAGCCCGCGGTCCTTCAGCATTTTCCAGAATTCATCTGGAATCTCGGTCCTGAAGAGTTTTAGCGTCTGATTAACCCGACTGGCTTTGCCAATGCCCGGAATCACAGACGCGACCGCTGGATGAGCGAGGGGAAACTGAAGCGCAGCGGCCGCCATTGGGATGTTGAATTCTTGGCAGAGGGCCTCAATTGAAGCCACCTTGTTGACGATATTTTCCGGGGCTGGGCCATAATCATAGTTCGCGGCACGTTTTTCCTGCACACCAGTGGCGAGGATGCCTGAGTTGTATGGGCCTCCAATGATTACTGAAGCACCTCTGCCAATACACTTTGGAAAGAACGTATCCAGCGGTAACTGCTCGAGCATCGTGTAGCGTCCCGCAAGTAAAAAGCAATCCCAATCCCCGTACTCCATTGCTCGCTCGCAGACCTCGAACTCATTGACGCCGAGCCCAATCGCACTCACTCGACCGCTGCGGCGCAACTCATCCATCGCTCGGTACCCCCCGTCCATTGCAATTGGGAACAACCGCTCATCATTACACCCGTGAGTCACAGGGCCAATGTCATGCATGTATAGGATGTCTATGCGATCAAGGCCAAGCCTTTGCAGACTGTCTTCGAAAGACCGTAAAACACCGTCGTAGCTATAGTCGTATTCGATATCAAAGGGCATGGGCGAGACAAAACCATGACGCTTTGCGGCAAACCCGGCCGGACGCAGCAGTCGACCGACCTTTGTAGACAGAACATAATCTTTGCGCTTGCGCAGTGCATCACCGACCCGTCGTTCGCTGAGACCCTGGCCGTAGTGTGGAGCAGTGTCGAAATAACTAAACCCTTTGGCAAGGGCGGTTGTCAAAATGTCTGAAGCTTCTTCATCAGACACGGGGTGATATAGATTGCCAAGCGAAGCGCAGCCCATTCCAAGCTCATCTATCGTTAAATTAGTCGCTCCAATCTGACGCTTATCAAAATTGGTCATTCATTGTGCTCGGCTTAGTTACGTCCCCATCTTATTATTACGCAACCGCCATTCGTAGCCGTTGGGGTACTCATAACTCGATAGTGAACTTTCATACATTTTGACACTAAAACCAGGCAATGTCGGAACGCGATATGCTCCGTTCTTGATTTCGCAAGGATCCTCGAAATGCTCGTGTAAGTGATCAACATATTCGATGACTCGCTCTCCGATCTCAGCTGAAATCTGCACGAAGTCAATCATAGACATGTGCTGAACATACTCGCAGAGGCCTACACCGCCAGCGTGTGGGCAGACTGGCTTGCCATATTTGGCGGCAAGCATGTAAACAGTAAGAACCTCATTTAGACCGCCCAGCCGGCAGGCATCTATTTGCACAATGTCGATTGCGTCATTGGCGATAAATTGCTTGAACATTATCCGGTTTTGGCAATGCTCTCCCGTGGCGACCTTTATGTTCCCAATATTCTCGCGAATTTTCTTGTGGCCAAATACATCGTCTGGGCTTATCGGTTCCTCTATGAACCAGGGCGAGAAAGGCGCGAGAGTCTGAATCCACTTGATTGCCTGGTCTACTTCCCAGGCCTGGTTGGCATCGATCATCAGCTTGATATCGTCCCCAATTGCCTCTCTCGCGATCTTGCACCGTCGAATGTCATCGTCGATGGATTCACCCACTTTGAGTTTGATGTGTGAAAACCCTGCTTCAATTGCTTTGTTGCAAAGCAGCCGCAGTTTTTTATCGTCATAGCCCAACCATCCGGCCGACGTTGTGTATGCGGGGTATCCATTTTCTTCCAATTGGCGAATTCGATCGTGTTTGGTCGCCTGGTTTCTTTCAAGAATCCGCAATGCCTCGTCGCGCGTTAACGCGTCATCGACGTAACGAAAATCCAGGCAATTGACAAACTCGTCGGGCGCCATATCCGAAAGCAGGCGCCAAATAGGTTTTTCCTCGGTGCGCGCCCACATATCCCAAATCGCATTCATAACCCCACCGGCAGCCATGTGGATTATTCCTTTCTCAGGACCTAGCCAGCGGAGTTGACTGTCCGAACGCAACTTGTCGTAGAAACTGCCAATGTTTGTTGTGATGTCGCGAAGATCGGCTCCAATTACCAGGTGCCGAAAACTCTCGACGGCGGCGCAACAGATATCGGTTCCCCGACCAATGGTGAAGATCAGGCTGTAGCCGACATCACCCTGCTCTGTCTGAAGGCTAATGTAAGCCGCCGAGTAGTCCGGATCTTTATTGGTCGCGTCTGAGCCGTCGAGCTGCTCTGACGTGGGGAAACGGACGTCCATTGCAGAGAGACTAATTATTTTATTGCTCAATGGCACGTCTCAAGAGTGTATATATGAAACCGTAATGTACAAATGCAATGCAGTCAAATACAGTGGATTCAGATTTGGAATTATGAGCACTACTTGCAATGTCAGATAAGCCGCTGAAAAAGCCAGCAATTCTCGCGAGGGAAATGGTGCTTCCGTTTGTATTGGTAGCAATACTTTTCCCACTTTGGGGTTTTGCCAATGACATAACCAATCCCCTTGTAAAAGCGTTTAAGGACATATTCTTGATTTCAAATGCTCAGAGTAGCCTCGTGCAGTTCGCGTTCTATTTAGGCTACGGGGTAATGGCGATTCCAGCTGCGATCTTTATACGAAGGTTCACCTTTAAGTCGGGCATACTCCTTGGATTAGGCTTGTATGCGGTGGGGGCGATACTCTTTATTCCCGCGAGTGTCAGCCAGGAGTTTTACTATTTTCTAGTAGCTTTGTGTGTGATGACCTGCGGGCTGGCGATGCTTGAGGTCACGGCAAATCCTTACATCCTTTCCATGGGACACCCGGATACTGCGACACAGCGACTTAACTTGGCACAGGCTTTCAATCCGCTTGGTTCGTTGGCAGGTATGTTCGTCGCTTCGAGCGTAATTCTGAGTCAGCTGCAGGTCGAGGCGTTCCGAAACGAGCAACGGCTCGCCCATCCCGAATACGACAACATGTTACCTTCAGTGGTGGATGGTTATCTGACAACGGCGCTAACAGAATTCGCGGCCAATCAGCCTGCTGCCCACCAGGCAATGCAGGCGGCAGATCTTTTAACGGTCACCGGTCCCTTCGTGGCAATTGCCGTCGTCGTTACGCTTCTTTTCCTTGTCTACCTTTTCATTGGCTTGCCTGAAACCACGTCGCATGATCAGCCACTGACGATTACAGAATTGAAAGACACTTTCTCGCGATTGATTCGTAACAGTTGTTACGTTGAAGGTGTTGTTGCGCAGGGTTTCTACGTCGGTGCTCAGATTATGTGCTGGACGTTCATTATTCACTACGGGATGACGGTCCTCGGCTTGAAGGCATCGGAGGCGCAGGGCTACAACATCATTGCCATGGTGACCTTTCTCTCGAGTCGATTTATTTGCACTTTGCTGCTTGGCTACATACGACCGGGGCAGCTACTCATGATGCTGGCAAGTGGTGCAATCTTACTAACTCTCGGAACTATCTTTTTGCAGGGATTCGCGGGCTTGTATTGCCTTATAGGAATCTCAGCTTGCATGTCCCTAATGTTCCCAACAATTTACGGAATCGCTCTACAGGGAATGGGCGCCGATGCGAGTCTCGCCTCGGCCGGTTTAGTCATGGCGATAGTCGGGGGTGCACTTATGCCACCGATGCAGGGATTTATGATTGATGCTGGTCCTATCATCTCCGATATTCCGTCCGTAAAAACGTCCTTCTTATTGCCGCTTTTTTGTTTTGTAGCGATTGCCGTCTTTGGCTATCGATCATATTTTAAATACGGTCGCTAGCCCTCTGGTAATGGAATGACGCTCATAATCTCAAAGTTGCAGGGTAGGGTTTTGCTTTCAAGCTACGATTCAGGCGTTTAATGGCGGATACCAAAAAAATCAAAAGTCAGAGTAGGCGAAAGGAGTATTCGGCACCGGCACTTGAGAAGGGGCTCGATATTATTGAAGTGCTTGCGAGAGAGCCTGAGGGACTTACATCTGCTGAGATTTCAAGTCGCTTAAAACGCCCAATGGGTCAGTTATTTCGCATGCTAGTAGTATTGCAGCAGCGGGGATATGTTTACTACGAGGCTGGAACTGAGCGTTACGAGATGACTCTGAAGTTGTTTGAGATCGCCCAGGGTCTGGGTCCCGTGCAACGCTTGAATTTGGTGGCTGCGCCGTTGATGAAGCAACTAGCAGAGGAAATAGGGCAGTCATGCCATCTGGTTATCTACTATTCTGGCAAGGGTCATATTGTGGTGCAGCAGAACGCCTCCTCTGCCCGAGTGTTGAGTGTGCGGCTTGGAGCTGAGGCGCCGTTATCGAATAGCTGCTCGGGACACATTCTCCTCGCCTTCGCAGAGGAATCAGAGCGATCCAAGATGATTTCTGCAATACCAAAATCTCATCATAAACTCACAGAAACGGCCCTGAAGGCAACTGTTCAGCGTGTTCGCCAAAATGGATTTGAGCGACTTCCAAGTTCATTGATACAAGGAGT
>CEWG01080225.1_pt1 | contig 12290 bp, 17 predicted proteins | sample 361411 | NCBI WGS metagenome assembly CEWG01 (sample SAMEA2622173, study PRJEB7988) | marine metagenome | biome: marine biome (ENVO:00000447); feature: surface water layer (ENVO:00002042); material: "saline water (ENVO:00002010), including plankton (ENVO:xxxxxxxx)" | depth 5 m | reverse complement strand
GGTTAGCGGCGGTTTTGAAGATTCGTAAAAAGGAACACGACGATGGCATGAAAGCAATCGAGGCAGCTTTTGCCGGCCATAAAAGCATGAAAATTGTGACCGTTGTTGACGAGGACATTGACATCACCGATCCCGTCCGAGTTGAGTGGGCGATGATGACCCGTTGGCAACCAGACAAAGACACACTTATTTTGAAAGACCAGCGCGGGAGTTCGCTCGATCCCTCGCGGTACGACGACGGGCGAACCTCAAAAATTGGTTATGACGCAACCATCGATTTTGGCGTGGATCGGTCCGGTTTCATGTCAGTGCAGTAAGGAGGATGCCATTCCATGAGCCAAGATCTCCTGCAACATCCTCGCAGGAATTTAGGCAATCGATATCGCTCGACGGCGCAAAAGTTTGCGAAATTAGCTCAAAATGACCCGGAAAGGGCCAAGGAAAACATGGATTGGGCTGAACAGAACGCTCGACAAGCGATTCTTCACGATTTTACTGACGAACGAAATTGGCGTCTCCTCGCCGAACTAAAATCGATGAACGAGGATGAACATGGCCTCCACGCTGTCTTGGAAGACATCTTCATCGTCCTTGGGAGGGATCCAGAAAACTTGGACCAACTCGTAGGCATTGACTATCTCAAGGTCGGGCGTGAACTGCTTGAGGCAGCCTTCGCTCGGGACGCACTTGACCCGGATGCATGGTGGGAACGCGTCGGTAGCGATGCCAAGCAACTTGAAGAATTCGTGAACAGATGCCGCCGCCTAGATTTCAGAGACCAACGGGCGAACATCGTCTATGGCCGACGTTTGGAACGCATCAGGGCTGCGGGGCATGAACATACGTTCATTGAATTGGCTCGACATCTCCTCGCCCACCGACCCATCAACCATGAGCTGTGGCTTGAGATGGGACGGCTGCATGAACGTCGAGAGGAAATGGACGATGCATGGTCGTGCTACGACCAGGTTCAGCAGTTGCGGCCACACCTCAACGAACGGGATCGGTTCCTCGAGCGATTGAAGGGTGGAATGGATGGGAAAGAAAAGCAACCTTGGTCGGGTCCAACCATTCAGCATAGGGAATCATTTTTGGAAGGAATGCGCTCACTAACAGAACGAATTTCAACACCAAAAGAAGCAGTGGACACCGCACTTAATGAAATTGAAACGCCGTCTGAACACCCAGACAAAGCAAAATTAGACCACCTCATCGCTCACGGTGACTATCAATCTGCTTTCTTCCTCGCCCGTCGACTGTTGGCATCGGGCGAAACGTGGGCAGAACCGTGGCTGAAGAAGATTCAATCCCAAATGAAGTGAAAACATGTCGTTCCGCCAACCGAGATTTGTTCTTGCTTGGGTGACCCGGGAAGGTGAACCTACCACCCCAATGGGAGAAGGGGGCTCCGTGCTTTTTGTTGAACATCCCGAGCGGGGATGGGAAATTCCGGGTGGCCACGTTGAGCAGGGGGAGCTCCCTGAAACAGCCCTTCTCCGAGAATTAAAAGAAGAAACGGGCCTTGAAGGCGTCATTCTTTCGTGGAACACCGAGTACTACCCAGAAGGATGGGTGGCTCATGTTGTGGTCCCAGCCCGCACTGATGTTCGGTGGAAGGTGAGCGACGAAAATGTCGTAGCCGTGCAATGGTGGGCCGAAGTACCCCCTGTTCGCACATGGACAGAAGAAGAATTTGAAGAGTTGGCCAACCATTTCAGCAGTCGCTAAAGGAGCGTCAATTCTGAGAGTCGTTGGCTCCATGTTTCGGTCAGTTCCGGTGTTGGTGCGCAAGCTTGGGCTACTGCCGCTAACATAGGATCGTTTACTTCGCTGGGCTGATTCATCAACGACTCGAAAGCCTCCATTTGCCCGAGGCGATGTGCAAGCGTCAGCATCGCCCGAAGTGCAGGTCGCTCAGGGCCACTCCAACCGGGTTCAAGATGACCGATGCACCAGTCAAAGACGCCTTGCACGTCGCTTGGGTGAACGGACAAAACCGGGGGCTCATCGGCGAGGTCCAACGGACGTGCTTCTTCAACTTGGACATGCATTGGTTTGGCTTGTGAAGATTGATGATCGATGACCAAATCCAAAAACATTGAACCTGCTTCAATGGCCATTTGAATTTGGGAAGCCATGATGGCGTGTTTATGCGCATTCCAAGCGTGTCTGCCGGCATCAAAATGGTGACCCAAAGATTGGCGTATGCGACTAGCACCAAGACGAGAAATAGCAATGGTTTCATCGGCATGACCACCTTTGCGTGAGATGTCACCGTAGACCTGTAGGGCCATCAGTGCTTCGCCTTGTGCCATGTGGTAGGCGGCTTTGTTAAGAAGGGAAAGATCGTGGTCCCGACTTGCTTTTGCCACTGATTTCAACCGTGTCTCGGCCCATGTCAAATCCTCTTCAGCCCCTTCCGAATTACCAGCCTCAAAACGCACGAGGCCACGCTCCATTCGCAATCGACCTTCGAGCGCTAAGTCCCTTGTTTCAGGAGTTCGTACAATCGACAATGCCACTTCAATCGCCTCGCCAAGGTGAGTATCCCCAAGCCACCTTCGACGGACAAGAGCCAGAACGGCTCGTTCACCCTCCGAAAGATGAATGCTCATGGTTTCAAGAAGTTCTGGGGCATCCATGAACAAGGCTGCTTCAGCAAGGGAAAGCCATGATGGCCAATCCAACTCTTCTTTCCATTGTTGCAGGACTTCAGCACTGACCGGGCCGTCGGTTCGCCATCGCGAGACAAACACGCCTGGACCTTTTGCCGGTTCCATGTTGGTCATTGGCCCACCTGCCTCCGACTTGTACGAGCCACTGCGTCAATAAAGGCCGTTTCGGCGGCCACAGGATGAGCCTCACCCGACCATCCCGCAGCACCGTCATGGCCGCCGCCTTCACCGCCTACAGATTGAGCAACTTCGTTCATGATGTGCCCCATGTGCAGACCTTCAACGACGCTCGAACGTGGAGCACGGACCGTGAGCCGTGTCATCCCGTTTCGGGTCCGCGAGACAATTACGGCGTCTGCTCCCAACCCGTTGAGCACAGAGGCAACACGCCCCTCAAGTGTTCCAGCCGTGGTTCGAAGAATCGTCCAAGGTCCGGCATCGGTCGTTTCCGCTCGTTGCAGCCCTCTCAAAATGGCACCACGGTCGCTTGGTGATGTTGGTGTGTCTTCCATTTCCTGTATGAAGCGTTGATAGTCAATTCCACTGGCCTTCAGAAGCACGGCAGTTGTTGAAAACGAACCCACATCAGCATGCCGATAGCGAGCGGTATCCGTGATCAGACCTCCAAGAAGAAATTCGCAGACGGGAGGGGTCAATGTTTGAGGGGCGTGTTCCTCCAAATAGCGTGTCACAACTTCCGTTGTTGAACGAACGTCCCATTTGATGTGCAAATCATGCGGCATCATGTCCCATCCATCTGTAGCATGATGGTCAATGATGCACTTCGGAACATTGGGGAGTTCAAGTCCAGTTTGGTCTGGCGCAGCTGCATCTACAACCACGATGGCGGCCAATTGTTTGGGCCACACGGTTTTGGAATCCTCCAAAAAGCGAAATGGAGGTCGGTGCTTTTCCATATAACGCTGCGCTGTGCGACCGATGTGAAGGCCACACGCCATGAGGTTTGGATGGGACGACGCCAAAGCAACAGCCGAACCGATTGTGTCCATGTCTCCGTTTTTACCAGCAACGACGGCCACGGGTCCGAGGCTTGTGTGTTTACTTAGCCATTCGTTGAGGTGGAGAAGTTCTCCGACCACAGCGTCGTTCTTGTTGTTCATTCTTGAGCACCCTGGAGGGATTGCTTAAGTTCATCATAGGTCTGAATCAATTGCTTTTCCCGTTCAGTAAATCGCTCGAGGTGAACCGTGAGGGATTGCAGAGTCTCGTTCAATTCAGCGAGGAGATTCGCACGGTCGGCAACCTCGATCAAGACGCCACCCATCTGACGGTGGAGAGCCAAACCCTCGGGTTGTGATTCGACAGCCGCGATGGTGCCCTCAAGCTCCTGAACTTGGGCTCGCACGCTGCTGACTTGTTGGCGTGCTGCTTGTACCTCAGCGACGACGAGTTGAAGTTGGTCAAGTTGTTCCATGGGCTCACCGTTACAAAGAGAGAAGGCTAGGTTCAAGAATGCTTTCAGAAGACCTTCAACACGGAATCGGTCGCTATCAATCCCCGAAGACGGGTGTTCCACATGGCTCGGAGGTCTTTGCAGGAGGCTTCTTGAAGCGTGACAGAAAAGGCTGCATCGCCGTCCCAGATGGTTTCGCAATCCGTAGCCAGACAAGCGGCCAACGCCTTGGTGTCCGTTTCAGAGCGGGATTGAATTCGAAGATTCAATTGCCACATGAGCGACACCAGTCAGCGTTCACTCTTCTTCCTGAAGGGTTGGTCGGTTGGCCAATTCACGCTCGTAGTTCATGGCTGCCTCTTGGGCTATGAACGCCATGTCGGCCGTGGTTGCGCCGTCGACAGAGCGACGTAGAATGCGGTTGTTGGCATCGGAGGCCCGTGTGAACGGTTCCCAAGCACCGCCAGCAAAGGTATGGTTGCACTTGGCGTGTTTGCAGACCCAAATTCCAACGGATTGACGCTCGACTTTTTGGTATTGACAAACCGGGCAGGTGTACTTTCGTGATCGCTTGGCCATTGCGGAGCCCGCATTACGACGTACTGAGACACCGTATCGTGCTCCAAAACGTGCTGTTGCGCCGGCTTTCTGAGTTCGCTTTGCCAATCAGTTCCCCTCCTTTTCTGCTACAAGTTCTCGAAGTTCCACGCATCGCTTTTGTGCCACATCAAAGATCTCAGCAAACTCGGCGGGAGTGAACACTCCTTTTAGCCCCTTCTGTAGAGAGTGAAGATGGCCTTTGTCTCCCAACGTGATGTGAATTCGCTCATCGCCACCAAGTTCTTCCTCTTCGTTGGCGTCAAGGACAAAGCGACCACCGACACGGGTAAACGACGCCATGATCGGGGTCCCGTTCACCTGGAGGGTGTGGTCATCTCCTACGTCAAAACGCTCAGCGGGAACAACCGCCGTGCGCAATGCTGCAATCGCAGCCAGCCCACAAGCGTCGAAGATGTTTCCTTGGTCAGACATGACGTGAATGTCAATCATGACACCCCAGACTTTCTCTCCAGGTACAATGCAGAGGCTTTCCATGTCAATGCATCCGGATTCACGAATACCTCGGTCAACCACACGACCCAGTTCAATGGATTGCGGAGATGGTGGTCCAGGTTCGTATTTGCGCCCTGCCACTGGCCGGAGTTCTGCACCGCACATGAGCGAACCCTGTGTGGGGCGGTCTGGCCATGGGGTGCGGAGCTCAAACTTGACGCCGGCATACACAATGGTTCCGCCCATGACAACCTTGGCCGACCCTTCGGCGTTGTAGAGGCAGTCTGTTTCCAAGGAAACATCGCGAGCATCCCATTGTCCTCGACCGTCAATTCGGCTGCCTTCTTCAGCGAGCCGAGTAAGTTCCTGTCGCAAGAGGGAAGGCACCAATTCTACCATCAGGCCTCACCTCCTTTGTAGCGACGTTGAAGCGCATCAACCATGATTTCGTGAATTTCCTTTGCGGCTTTGAAGTTGTATTCCATGGCGAGGTCGTACTCTTCGGGCGATAGGTCACCGTCCATTTGGAGGAAGGCGATTTCGCCCGTGTTTGGAAGAATGCCAACGGGGAGGTCTGCTTGCCCGTAATTGTCTTCTGCTTTGTCCAAATCGAGAACAACGGTGTCTTCGATCTTTCCGGAAGCAACCCCGACAATCATGTCGCGCATTGGAATGCCAGCATCGGCCAACGCCACGGCAGCAGCCGTGATTCCGGCACAGCGAGTCCCGGCTTCTGCGGCTAAGATTTCAATTTCGACACGAATCTTTGAACGAGGATAGCGTTCGACAAGGACGACCGATTCCAGCGCCTCGGCTGTCACCTTGGAAATCTCTCGTGAACGTCGGTTGAATCCGGGTCGAATCCGGTCCGATGTAGAGAAGGGAGCCATGTTGTAGCGAACGTCAATTACAGCACGGTCTTGGCGTTGAATCTTGCGTGGGTGCGCTTCCATGGGTCCATAGACAGCAGCGACAGCCACATTGAGTCCGTGGGTCACCATGGCCGAGCCTTCGGCAGCCGGCAAAATGCCTGCTTCAATTTTCACCGGTCGCATCTCGTCCACTTGACGGCCATCCAAGCGAGTGCCGTCTTCTCGTAGCAATTGTACATCTCCATATCCACCCATCATGCATCACCTTTTGTATTGTTTTCCATTTCTAAAAGAATCGTTTCAAACGCCTTGCTGTGGCCTTCTTCGACCACACAACGAAGCGCTTTCCGAGCCCATGCTATACCTTCTGAGGATCCGTCGATCCAAACACGGCCGTTTTCACCGACCATGATCCGGCAGTTGCACGCGTCCCGCATTCGCTTGAGGAGTTCATTGTTTTCACCACGTACCCGGTCAATGTGCTGGACAGGAATTGGTTCCACTGCGCCTTGATTCAAGCGACGAAGGCCAACACCCTTCATGGTAAGGACAACGTTATGGCATTCATCGACTTCCTGAACACGAGCAAGAACAACATCGCCAACATCCATGTGTTGGCGAGCAGCTCCAAATTCCACCTTCCACGGTGCGAGCGACATTGGGAGCAATCCTTGGAACGAACCGTTGATGTTCATGAACCACAGGTTGTTGCGGACCTCAGCGACAACACCGACGACTAGGTCGCCTGAACGAGGCATGTAAGCCGAGTTAATCGGGTCTACCGAAACGGTGTTGTTTCGCTCTCGCAGCCATCCGAGTTGTGTGGCAACGAATGATTCTCCGGCAGCGATAATTCCGCTACCTGCTCGCTTCCCGGCGGATGGCCCGATGGCCATTCCCGGGGTCACTAGGCGCTGCTCGGCGCCGGCTTGACCTTGGGACATTCTTTTCTCTCCGAATCCGCCCACTCGCCAACCCATGATAAAGGCCACCCTATAGCCACGGCGTTCAGGAACTCAGTTCTTTGACTTCAGCATCGGAACTTCTGCGCATAACTTGTCCGATGATTTCACCCTTCATGCCCGCTGAACATTCGATGACACAAGCCCACGAACCGTCTTCCAACCACCCCTCTTTTTGCTGGTGAGCCCGAAGAAATTGAGAAACCGAACCGTAGGCAGAACCTGGTACTTTGAATGCCAAGCGAACCGTTTCAAACGAAAGAGGTATCAAGGGTTTCAGCTTAGTGATGGCGTCCTTTACTTGCTCTTCCAAGCGTTTGAAGGGATCAACTGAATACCTTGACTCGTCCAAAGCGAGTTCAATTCTCGTTTTGGAATGGGGAGATTTCGTTTTGGGATCAACGGCCTGCGAATGAATCCGATGTATGATTTGTTGGCGCATGTTTTCGACCATTTTTTTCCGCTGAACAGTGGTTAATTGGATGCTTCCCTTTTCCAAGATGGTGCGTGCAATCACCACAATATCTTGGCTTCCAAACACATTTTCGATGGCGTCGCTTGTTGGGCGTTCACCACCTCGTGCATCATGAAAGACTTCATCCATGGCCAAAAAGTCGTTGATGTCGACCTCACCTGGCGTCGCTTTGAACGCTTCTACCAGGGAAGGGTCAACAAGGAGTTCGTAGCGCTTGCCTCCTTTTTCCAATCGCGCAAGAACGGCGTCGTCAAGGCTGACCATGTCATCACTTATCCGCACCATAGGTGAGGCGACGCTTCAACCTATCCTCACTCTTCGAGGGGCTTGAGGCGGTCGATTTGCTTGTTGACTTCGCCACGGTCGAGGACGCGGTAGCCGTTTGAGTCAACAACCGTCACTTCAACGGCCTCGCGGTTCAGCTCGGCGTCGTTGGCTGAGCGAAGGGCCTCGAGACCCAATTTCATGGCTGCGTTCAGCGTCATGTTTTCCTTCCAATTGTCCTCAAAGAATTCAATCACCGTGTTGCGGCCGCTGCCAATGGCTCCGGCATGATAAGACTGGTAAGCACCCGAGGGGTCTGTTTCGTAGAGGTGAATGCCGTTGTCGTCAACACCGCCGATGAGTAGGGCGGTACCGAAGGGTCGGGACCCACCATACTGTGTGAACGATTGCTTAAAATCACAAATTTTCTTGACCAAAACGTCAACGGGAACAGTGGCTCCGTAGGTAATGCGGTTAATCTGCGCCTCTACACGAGCCCGAGCAACGAGTTGCCGAGCATCAGCGACCAAACCCGATGTTGCGATACCGACGTGGCCGTCAATTTTGAACATCTTTTCGATGGATTCAGGGATGATGAGGCGGCTGATGATGCGCTTGTCGCAAACAAGAACGACGCCGTCCTTGAATTTCAGGGCAGCCGTTGTCGTGCCGCGCTTCACTGATTCTCGGGCGTATTCCACCTGGAACAGTCGTCCATCGGGGCTGAATGTTGTGATGCCGTGATCGTATCCTCTTCCACTTGGTTGCATGGTCTTACCTCAGTTGATTGGCTTAGTTGACACTTTATGAGGATGCGGGTTGATTGTCATGAGCGTCAGCCGAAGCATTTCCTCGTCTCGGCCGTCCTGTATCAACCCTACGAGGCGAACACCCTCATCAAGGTGAAACGCCTCCGAGAACCATGCGAGTCGCCGTGCTGTCCTCTGGCGGAAAAGATTCGGCTGCTGCTTGGTGGTGGGCCATGTGCAAAGGTTGGTCGGTCGAGGCTCTGGTTACCGTCATCGTCACTGGAGAGGATTCTCCAATGTTTCAACTTCCGAGCACGCACCTCGTTGAGCGTCAAGCAATGTCCGCTAACATTCAGTGGATTGAAGTTCGGACAACGGGTGAACCCCCCCATGACATCACTGCCTTGGAGGAGGCCCTGCGGCCACTCGAGATCGACGGATTTGTTTCTGGAGCACTGCGTTCAGATTATCAAAAATCGCGCCTAGAACGGATGGCAGAACGTCTCGGTGTTCGAAGTTGGACACCGTTGTGGCATCAATCTGGTCATGAGCATCTAAAAGGCATGATAGAACATGGTTTTGAAATCATGATCACGGGCGTTTCAGCGGAAGGACTCACTGAAAAGTGGCTGGGTCATGTAGTTACGCCTGCCTCATTTGAAGAGCTCGTGATGCTCGCTGAGAAACATCGATTTCATGTCGAAGGAGAGGGAGGAGAATACGAAACACTCGTGATTGGTGGGCCTCATCTCAGTGAACGATTGTCGGTCACGGGCACCGCCCACTGGGACGGGGTTCGGGGGCACTACGAGGTTCACTGAATCGCCTGGCGAGCCAACAAAACGCACTCGTCAACGATTTCACCAGAAACACCTACGTGGTTCATCGGGTCAAACATTGCCTCGAGTTCCTCGGCAGAGAACGCCGCCGAGATGGCGGGGGTCCGGCTGCAAACATCGATGAGTTCTTCGCCGCTTGCAAGGGCCGTGAAGGACGCTTCACGGAGAACCTCATGCGCCTCGTCGCGAGGAACACCGTGGTCCACGAGTTCAATCATGACCTTCTCAGCCATGACCAAACCACGTTGTGCATGGATGTTGGCCAAGCATCGGTCTTTGTCGACCCACATGTTGGTCAACACATCGGCCGTCTTCGCCATCACGTCTTCAGCCAAGGTGGAAGCGTGCGAGAGCGTGAACCGTTCGCTACTGGAATTGGCAAGGTCTCGTTCGTGCCAGAGCAGAGCGTTTTCATAAGTTGGGATGATGAACGACCGAACAATCCTCGCTAAACCGGAGGCATTTTCAGACTTGATCGGGTTCTTCTTGTGTGCCATGGTTGAGGAGCCAACCTGCTTTTTGACATCGAACCCTTCACCGGCTTCAGCAATTTCAGACCGTTGGAGATTGCGAACCTCTTGGAGTATTTTTTCACATGTCGTGGCCACGTTTGCTAACCATGACATGTATTCCACATATCGGTCTCGACCGACAACTTGCGTTGTCGCCAGCGGGACGGCGAGCCCGAGGTGCGTCAAAATTAATTCTTGCAATTTCCGAGCGTCTTTTCCTTGAGCAGCGCCTGTACCGACCGCGCCAAGGAATTTACCGACGGCAACCCGCGGCGAAGACTCGTCAAGGCGAATCAATTGTCGACGCAATTCGTCAAGCCACACAGCTGCCTTTAACCCAAATGTGATGGGGACTGCTGCCTGTCCGTGAGTGCGACCAAGCATGACGGTGTCACGCTCGCGCTCGGCAACGTTCGCACACACCTCAATAAGGTGGCAGAGGACTTTACGCAACAGAACAATGCTGTCTCGGAGCTGCAAACCAACCGCAGTGTCAACGATGTCGTTAGAGGTGGCGCCGAGGTGAATGCACCAGCCGGCATCGCCGGCCGCTTCTGCCATCGCTTTTGTTAACGCCATGATGTCGTGGCGTGTTTCGGCCTCAATTTCACTCACTCTGTCCTTGGAAACGGCGTCCGGATTGGCAATAGCGGCCACCGCATTGTAGTCCTCCTCTGATACCCTGCCGAGTTGCCAATGGGCCCAAATCAACGCCCGTTCCACTTCCAACTGGCGCTCATGGCGTCCAATTTCGGACCAAATTCGCTTGAAATCTTCGGAGCCGTAGCGGTAATCCAACGGACAGAATGCCATAGTCCAAGGCATTCGTCTCGCTTCATCAACCTTCCCACGCCGCCCTATGAGGCCGACTTTGCTGAAGTGAGTTGTTCTTCATCCAATGGTTCAACTGGAGCCATCACGTTTCGTATGAGGAAAATAGCAAGAATGGACGAGCCAACGAATGAGAGTCCAACCCAAGAAGAGAGGTTGTACCACATCATGGCCACACCCACAAGCGATGCATAGGACACAACTTGGCAGAGAGCGGAAGCCAAACCAAGTTTGTGAATTCGCTCGGGTGGAAGGCGTGGTTCGTGTTCAAGAAGAAACGTGTAAATGAGAAAATAAATGGCTTGAAAGGGGAGAGCGGCAGCGATGATGGCCAAGGCCACCTCTCGTATGGTGTTGGGATCTTTTGCCTGTTCTATGCCCTGGAAAAGCATGAGCGCCGTGTTCGTTCCGAGAAGCGCAGCCATGATGGTCCAACGTTTGTCTTGGGAGGATGTCCTGCTCTCGACATTGACCGAGCCTTCACTCATGAAGAAAGCAGTCCATGAACTAGGGTTTGATGTTTCCCGTCCTCGACGTGTTCACGGAGGGAATTCAACCGAGCATGCGAATGACCCAGCCGGTAATGGCGGCCACGATCAACAGGAGCAATGTCATGGCAACTGGACCGTACTGGTTTTTGTCATCCATCGCTGTTCCAATGAAGCCGTCTCGGCGAATGGCTTCCACGAAGTTGTTGGCTTCTTCAAAGGGAGGTGCTTCACGGCGGGGGATGCGCTCTCCCTTTCGAACTTCGCCACTCATGTCACGACGAGAAGGGGGGAGGTCATAGCCCTTGCGAATCGCGGAGAAGCCGGAACCCTCATTCACCGATGCCACCGGCTAACAGCCATGGAACGCTATGATATGGGTTTGGCCGGCGAGCGAATCCACCTGGCAGTTGAAGGGAGCACCGGTGGAACAACGGTCGGTTTGCATCTTGCAGCGGACGTCATCAATGACGGGAAGCGCGTGTTGTGGGCTTCGGTTGACATGCCGGACCCAAGTCGGTTTTCTCAAATGTTTGAGCACCTCTCGCTCGTCGAGAGTTCCCGTTTTCACGCCATGAACTTTGGCGGTAGGTTTGACCGTGCCGTTGATGCCTTGCTTGAGGCTGCTACATCCCTACCAAGCGTGGGATTGGTGGTAATGGATGATTGGTGCGCACCCAGCGGTCGTCTTTCGGCCGAACGTCTCGAACACATTGAACGTGTTGCCAAAGAATGCCCCGATTCCATCACCGTTCTGTTGGTTTCAAAAGGCAGCGTTGATGCAAGTGGAGCAAGCAGCGACCCCATCGTTGCCCGTTCTTCTGAGGCAATGAAGAAGAAGGGCTATGCCATTTGGCGTTTATGGCGTGGGAAACATGGAGCACAGCGAGTCCTCGATCGCCATGGCGAGCGTGTTGAACTCGAGATACAAGATTCAGGCTTCGTCGTCTGAACCGTCATCTTCGCCAAGGAGTTTGGCCATTTCCTCAAGAGCATCTTCATCAGGTTCGTCAAATTGTTGAGGATTTCGTGCTCCGCCGCCCATTTCATCTTCGCCGGCAACTTTCGGGGCAGACGATTCGAGCATCGTTGAGCGGTTTTCTCGGGCACGCTGCGCAATGAACCAAACCATGCCGAGAAGGGTAATTCCCATCAC
>CEWG01227497.1_pt1 | contig 12294 bp, 6 predicted proteins | sample 361411 | NCBI WGS metagenome assembly CEWG01 (sample SAMEA2622173, study PRJEB7988) | marine metagenome | biome: marine biome (ENVO:00000447); feature: surface water layer (ENVO:00002042); material: "saline water (ENVO:00002010), including plankton (ENVO:xxxxxxxx)" | depth 5 m | reverse complement strand
TGCTTATTGATACGGCAACTTCATGCGATATTGTCTCTTGGAGTGAGTTATGGAGTGGCCTAGCTACACTAGTTATGTATCACTATTCCCGAGTCTAATAGAGGAGCCACTTACCGGCTTACCCTCCTTTGAATCGCATTCTCCCATTTGGAAAATTCTTGATCCCAACTCCACTAATTCATTAAAACAGCAATTAAAGCATCTAATCGATAATCAGTCTAGTTCCGAGCAACTTGAGCAATTGGGCGTAACGATTGATGAAACTAATGGTCCCGTGGTAATTGACCCCTCGGCAAAGATAGAACCCTCTACACATTTCATTGGTCCGTGCTACGTAGGGCCTAAGGCAATTGTTCGCCACGGAGCTTATATCCGGGAAAACTCTTGGATTTGCTCGACAGCACTAGTCGGACATTGCAGTGAAATTAAACATTCAATTCTACTTCCAGGGTCTAAAGCACCCCATTTCAATTATGTGGGTGATTCCATTTTAGGCAAAGGAGTGAATCTTGGTGCAGGAGTGAAACTCAGTAACCTAAGGAATGATGGAGGTGAAGTTTTCCTACGCTTGGATGGGAAACGAGTTCCTAGTGGATTAAGGAAATTTGGGGCAATCTTGGGAGAAAACACCCAACTTGGTTGTAATGCAGTAACCAATCCTGGTACCGTTTTAGGTTGCAGTAGTGTTGTTTGGCCAAATGTTACTGTTACCGGAGTACATTCTAATCAGTCAATTCACAGGTGAATTCGATGGTTGGTAGACTATTTGGTACCGATGGAATTCGTGGTAAAGTCAACACGTCAATAATTAGCGAAAAAGATGTAATTGATAATCTCCACAAGAAGAGGGAGATTTCACCATCTTTGTTTAGGTTATTAGGGGAAGTACTGGGCAGAATTTACGACTTATTCCCGGGACATGGTAACGAAGTGGTTATTGGTTGGGACCAAAGACCGAATAATGAATTATTAGCCGAATATCTGACATTAGGTTTACAGATTTCTGGAATGAAAGTTACCCACATCGGAATCTGTGCCACACCAACATTGCACTATGCAACCCTTGAACACTCGGCTAGAATTGGTTGTATGATTACAGCTAGCCACAACCCAGTTGCCGATTCAGGACTCAAAATTTTTGATTTTCATGGCTATAAAACACATCCGGACATCGAAGACCAAATATCTGAACTAGCCGAACACTTGGCTAGAGAAGAGCGAGAAATTGACGCCGTTGAGCACAAAATTTTATCGGCACCAAATAGAGATTTATCAAAAACAGATTGGGCTAAAAATCATCACACTTCGGTTTTAGATTATAAATTCAAATTATTTCAAAATCTATTTGGTGGTTTGGAAAAAGGACGAAATGATAAATTTACAACACCATTTTTACTCGACTCATCAAAGGGCTTTGCTAGTGAGTGGTTGGCGAGTTGGGTCACAGATAATACCGGTATTGAGTGCCGAGAAGTCAGTGGTCAGGCCGCAGTAATGAATCTTAATTGTGGAGCAGGGGAGATTTCACCCACTCAGACCTGGACTTTTGAACAGGCAAAAAATGATGATCATATTTTGATTAATCAGTTAGCGCCTGCTGAGCCAGGGGTAATTGTTGCAGCCGCCTTGGATGGTGATGGAGACAGGTGTTTAGTGATTCAAGCAACTTCTACCGGATTCAAGGTGGTTGACGGCGACGAAATGGCAGATATGATGGTCAATGCAGGAACACTTTCAGGTAGTGATTGGGTTTTGGCTGCAAGTATTGAATCTGATTTATCATTACTTTCTAATTTAGATAGATTTCCTGGTAAAGTGGTGCCTATGGAAACCGCGGTTGGTGATAGATGGCTATCCTTCGCCCTAAGCACTCAATTTGATAGCAATTCAAACCCAAAATCAAGCGTTCCCAAGATAATTGGAGTTGAGGATTCAGGCCATCTAGTACTTCCTTCCATGCACCCATCGCCTAACTTAAATTGGACTCTAGTTGGTGATGGTGCAGTGACCTTAGTTACATTTTTACTAGCAATTTCCAATTATGAACCTAAAAATTCTATGAACAGGGGTTGGAAAAAGCGAGTATCGGCTCAACAAGTGAATCGTGAGTTGTGGAATGGGAGAAATTCTCTTTCTGACGAGGTAGAAAAAATTGCTAAAACTAAACTGAGTGCTCTTGGTGATTTGGTTAACTGGACTCGAAGCGATTTAGACGGTGAGCCGAATTTAATGTTAATACATGCTAATTTAGACGCTGGAGATTTATCTTTAGGGGTTAGAAACAGTGGCACACAAGAGAAAATTAGTGTATCGTTGAGGCTTTCATCAGATATTGAGACTCAAGGGATGAAAGAATTAGTAGAACACCTAGCACAATTTCTCAAATCAAGAATGAGTTAATCATTCATTTGCTATTTGACCTTCATAGGTTTGGTTTAGATAAGTCACCAAACCGAGTAATCCTGCAGATGCAACTAATATCATCAATATGCTTTCTATTTCTGCTCCAGCACTTAAAATAACGAATGAAATTATCCATGCAATGACTAAATCTACTGCACCAAAGACACGCCAACTCTTTCTCAAGGTTAGAATTCCACTAACCCAAGATGTAGTTGAACAAATCATCACGAAGACCGACAGAATTACCAAATCACTCCAACCGATGCCAGCGGCGAATAGTAAAATATGCACAGACCACAGTGCCGAGGCGAGCCAAATACCCTGCTTTTCAATTATGCTCCACGCAGCGAAACCGATAGAAATGAGCCCCAGTACCGCAGCAGTTATGTTCATGCCAAATTCTGGAGCCGGCAAATATTCGCCTGCCCAAAATAGTGTTCCGTGGATTGGCAAGGGTAGTAATACCCATGCAGTTAGCAACACAGCCGGCTGTTTCCATACCCATCCGCGCTTTATTCCGAATATTATTGCCAGTATCGCAGCAGGGCCAAATGAAATCATACTAGCAAATATTACCCATGCTGATCGCCCACCAGACCCCCTATGGTCCAATAAACCCCGTTTAATTCGTTCATTTTCAACCCAGTCAAATGTTAAAATGAATCCAAGCAGCGCTATTTCAATGAAAATCAATGGAAGCTGCCAATCGATGAAATTTCCATCTAATGGATTAAATTGGAATGGAAGCGGTACTTCACCTCCGATGATTACGCAGATTACTCTATCAAATGCTAATAAGTAAACAATGCCTTCAAGGGCATTAGGTATTCTCAAACCTAGATCTCTTCTACCCATCAATCCAATGCTAGCTAGCACTGTAAGACCGATAGCAATTACCGCTAGATGTTTTGCATCATCAAGTACGATTACAGAATTGGAAATCCGCCCAGCGATATGAACTAAAACTAATCCAGCCATTGACAATGCAATAGGTAGCTCGATTCCCATTATATCCGGTAGGCGCAAACCAATTTGATTGGCCCTCAATCTTGCTAGAGCAATGAACAAGATTGAAATTAGAACGCAGAAACTTAGAATCATAAATGCTGAACCTGTTGTGAATGACATAAATGTCGATGCTAAAATTACTGTTACTAGAAATGAAATGACAATTACTGGACGGTGATGAATATCTCCGACCTCAAGGTCGTAAGCCCCAATACTTCCGGCTCTTTTAGCACGCTTTCGTTGTTTTTCAGCAAGGTCTAACAATTCCGAGTCTATAAGTTGTAGATTGGAAAGATTATTTCCTTCTGCTGGTGCGTTTGACTCAATGTTTTTAGAAATGAATTCTTCCATCCGTTGCCGTTTTTCTTCAATGCGTTGCAATCTATCCTCTTTTCTAGCAATGGCCCTCATTCCTGAACGGAATTCACCTTGGAAGGCGAGGTAGGCGCCGGATAAGATGAATGCTGCAATAGTAAGCAGGACAACAATATCTGAATCTTGAACCTGCCCTGCAATAATCATTACCACCATAAGGCCCACTGCAGAAAGTGCAGGAGGGAGTAATTTTTCCAGCGTCGATGCACGTATTAGGTACAGTGCTAGTGCAACCAAGGTAATAATTGTGAGAATAAGTAGATTCATTTCACTTGAAAAAAGATTTTCGCTCCCAGTTAACATCGAAATATTCAACGGATCTAAGGCGATGATTATGAAGAATCCAGACAGCAATCCCATCATCAGTGTTAATAATTGACCGGGCAAAGCCTCAGCTTTCTTTAATTCGAATTCATTTGCTCCTGATGATTTTAGTTTGTCTGAGACTTGCAGTAAAACTCCGCATGCGATGACTAAAGCAGTTGCCCATATCGCTGCTTGGCCGTAAGTCCATGAAAGCGCAATAGTGGAAATCCCCCAAATAGTCATCAGGGACCGAGGCCGACCCTTGTGTTTCCCTAGATAGACCATTGAAACGTGGCCGATAAGTAGTCCGCATAATATGCCATATAATCCATAAGCGGGTAATGCTCCAGGCCTTGTAACAGCCCAAGTGACAAAAAGCGTGAATAAGAAACTTAGATTCCATAACTGAAGTACTGCAGAGTCTCTAAGTCTAGCATTAAATTCAGATAGGCCCGCAAGCCTTGAGGCGATGTTCAGTCCAGTTTCGCCATGCTCAATATTCACCCAAACTTGTTGAATAAGCAAAACCCCCATCCATACAGCCAAATCATATTCTGCTATTATTATTGGAATAAAGTCAGCAGAGACCAATCTGTTTTCGACATCGGTTGCGAAGAATAGTAACCATAGCCAAGGTGCAATTACTGCAGTTCCAGCGATAGAAGGAGAGTTTCTCTTCACCGCAAGGTAAGATAGTCCGATCCAAACAACTCCTTGCGAAGCTAATAATGCTCTTGAACCATCACCGGCCTTGTCTGCAGGGATTAGTAGAGTGAGCAGCGTGACAATGACTAGTCCGCCCGCCCATAGTACATGATCCGAAACTGCCGTTTGATGTTTCAACAACGCACTTGCGGTAAAAAGGGCAGTTAGTGCTGCATAGATGCTGTATGGTTGCAGACTGAAACGCTCTAGTTCATTGTCTAAAGCACCTGATACCATGATAGATAGTACTGCAAGTAAGAATGGGGCAGGTACAATAATCCAGGGAGCAAGACTTGTCCAAGAAACCCCTCTGACAACTAAATATGAAGCGCTGAATGCTGTCAATAAAAGGATTAATTGGGCAAGGGCGTATCCAGTTTCTAGCCTATTAGCGGCAATTGCTAGTAGGGCACCAATCATACCAAGCCCAACTGATACCGACCAGAGCCCGGGCTTACCGAGACCTAAGGATTTGAATGCCGATGAGAACCAGTTTTCCGCGTTGACGAACTTAGCAGCCATAGTAGCATTTACCGTGGTTATACAGACCATTAGCAAGAATAGGATTAAGTCGTCTTCAAACGCCACAATCTCCAATCCAAAAAGATTCCAATCATTCGATATTGCATGAGTTCCAACCCACAAGTACGATACTGCAATTCCGAGGCTTGCAAGATTCCCAGAATTTCGCAAAAGTGCGAGGCCATGAAGAAGAATAGTGCCCGTTGCAACCATTATGGCAACGCCGATTTCACCATACAATGCTCCAGTAGCGCTTCCAATTATCAATAGAATCAGGGTTGCCTGAGCCGCTATTGCGTCTTCATCGTGTCTTTGAGCAAGGAAGACATTCAAACCGACAGCAGAGAGAAGGAAAATACCTAGTGCTTGACCTTCTTCAATTGGTAGATTTGCTAGCCAATCCCATCTCCACATATCTATTGCTAGTCCGTAAAAAAGCTTCATTGAGATAATTACCCAAGTAACCCCTAAGATACGCATATTTGGATTAGGTATCCACTTTTCTCCCAGCATTAGTCCAACTATAACCATCAGAATTAATCCAGTGGCACTCATCACTGGGGTGAGCACAGTCCCTACAATAGTTCCAATCGCCGACCATGTGAAAATCATGGCTATTAAGAGACCAAAACCCAGTCTCTTTTCGCCATGAACTGCTAGATCTGTGACGCTATCGTTTTCTGGGGCCTCAGCAACAGTTCCGTCCTTCTGGACCGCCCCAGGCCTAGAAGTGTCATCGGCACTAGCAGAGAATATTTCGACAATTTCACCCATTGCTATGTCATGCTCCTTTTGGCTGACATCTTCGGTTTCGAGTTCTTGCGTGGGCTCTTCGGTTTTGACCATGAACGAGGAAATGTCTAAACCTCTGGCTCTAGAGAATGATTTTTTCCTAAGAACCTCATCCCTGTTCTTCTGTTTTGAACCTTCTCGAATTTCGTCTTCGAGAGGGTCAGACATGTGTCGTCTCCAGTATTTGCAGACTTTGAAACCTCTCCCCCTACGATTTGCAAAACGGCTAAATTTTCACCATTCGCATTTTACCAAGATACTTTTTTACTATTTTCGATACCTTATTCAGGCGAAAGAGACAAAGACGGCCGATGAAACGACTCGATATGGCCGAGACCTATGGGGTTCCATCTGGCGACCTCGCGATTCATGGAATCGCAACCCATGGAAATGTCCATTGGAATCTTTCAGCCACTGAATTGATAGATTTAGCAGTTCAGCGAAAGGAAGGAGTGTTCAGTGCCCATAAGGCGCTTGTTACAGAGACAGGAGAGCGTACTGGCCGGTCTCCTAATGACAAATTTATTGTTCACGAACCCACGACCTCTGAAGATGTAAATTGGGGTGACGTAAATATCTCAACGGATGTTGAAACATTTACTAAAATGCGCTCTAAAGTTCTAGAATATCTTTCATCACAGGATGACTTATTTGTTCAAGATTTGTATTGTGGTGCTGATTTTTCTGAAGCACTGCCAATCCGTGTAATTACTCAAAATGCTTGGCATAATGCGTTTGCTAGAAATATGTTCATTAGGCCCAATCAGGAAAGGTTAGCCCAGCATTCTCCCGAATTCACCGTATATCACGCACCCCTTTTTAAAGCGGATTCACAGGAAAACGGGCTTAATTCGGAGTGCTTTGTTATTGTTAACTACCAAGCGAAAGAAGTGGTAATTGGGGGCACTCGCTATGCAGGAGAGATCAAAAAATCAATTTTCTCAGTGATGAACTTAATTTTACCCAAAAAAGGGATTCTTCCAATGCATTGTTCGGCTAATACCAATGGAGAAAATACCGCGGTTTTCTTCGGTTTATCGGGAACAGGAAAAACCACACTTTCTGCAGACCCAAATAGAGCGTTAATAGGTGACGATGAACACGGTTGGGGCGCAAACGGGGTATTCAATTTTGAAGGTGGATGCTATGCTAAACTTATTGATTTATCAGAAGAAGACGAGCCAGCAATTTTTGCTACAACTCGTAAATATGGTTCAGTTTTGGAAAATATCGTTATGGATCACGATGGCATTCCCGATTTCCATGACACATCCAAGACTCAGAATACCAGAGGGTCATATCCAATCGAATTTATCGACAACAGAACTATTGATTCGAAAGGAGGACATCCACAGAATGTTATCTTCTTGACTTGTGACGCATTCGGCGTTTTACCTCCAATTTCCCGACTAACGCCCGAGCAAGCAGCGTACCATTTCATCTCTGGATATACCGCTAAAGTCGCTGGCACTGAAGTCGGGGTAAAAGAGCCACAGGCCACTTTTTCAGCTTGCTTTGGCGAACCTTTCATGCCGATGCACCCTGGTGTTTACGCAGATTTACTGTCCGATAAAATGAATCAACATAACGCCAATGCTTGGCTCATTAACACCGGTTGGTCTGGCGGCCCGTATGGTGTTGGCAAAAGAATGAAACTTCGTTATACTAGGGCTATGCTTAACGCAGCATTAGACGGCGAACTAGACAATGTTACCTATGTATTGGATGAGCGATTCGGGTTTGAAGTACCGATTGAATGTCCAGGCGTGCCCGCAGATATTCTTCAACCAATACGAACTTGGAATGACTCCGATACCTACAACCAAACTGCAGATAATTTGGCAAAAATGTTTATCGATAATTTCACTAGATACCAAGGCGGAGTATCTGATGCCGTAAATTCAGCGACCCCTAGAGTCTTGAGAAATTAGGCTTTAAGACCGTAGTTTCATAACTTAGCGGCGCGCACAAGGCATTGTGAGACCTATGCGTAATTTACGAATATTAGTCGGCTTGATGTTTATTTTCACTGCACTTTCTCCAGTGATTAACACCATTGACACACCAATTAATGACTATATTTTTGGTGATGAAGAAGATTCCAGCGATGGCCAAATTTTGACATTAGAGGATATCAGAAAGCAGCCAAAACAAGCAGGAGCAAAGGCACCCTGCCCAGTAATCCAAAATGATGGTGGCAATACCGGTGACACTGGTAATGCTACTGCCCAGACTGCGAAATCAATAGGCTCTGACCCAACAACTTCATTTTCTGGCTGTCTAGATTCTGCAGATAATGAAGATTGGTATGAATTTTCGATGTCAGCCAACAATAATATTGATGTCACATTGGATAATTTTGGCGATGGAACAACCATAGATTATGATTTATACTTGGTTTTCGAAGATAATGCAACATATTACATCATGGACTCCTCCACCACTTATGACCCTGAAGAATCGGTCTCCAGTGCAGGGTCTACTAAAGATGGTATTGCAGATACATACTGGATTGTAATTTTCCAGTATTCAGGGGATGGTGATTATGATGTTGAAACATGGACAAATTATACAGAAACCTGTTTAGATTGGCAAGACCCGCAAAATGATGCTAATCAGGGCGATGATGCGGTTTCCAATTGGACCGACTCTCCTGACAATTTAGGAAATAACGTGACTGCAGTTTTCACCGGTTGCGTAGATTCTATTGATGAAGGCGACGTATTTGCTTTCGATGTACCGGTAAATCATACAATTGACGCGGTCTTGACTTTTGATTCAGGCGATGACTTAGATCTAATATTACATCAACCTAATGGGTCAATAATCGATACCGGGTTGTTCTCAAATCCAGAAAAAGTTACCTCGATTGGAAGTAGTTTTGAAAATCAACCTGGGACCTATTTCGTTAATGTTTCTCAATTCGCCGGAAATAGTAATTGGACATTAGAAGTCTGGACTAATTGGAGTGCACCAATACCAAATCTTGCAATCGAAAATATTACTTTTAATCCAGGAGCCAATCCAGGAGACACCGTAAGCATTGATGTTGAAGTCATCAATGATGGTACCCAAGACTTGACTGATGCGTTCAAAGCCGAGGTCAGTTTGAGTGTTGATTCGACGGATACTTGGGTAGACCATGTAATAGGCAATGCCACTTGGACAAATGGATTGTTGATTAATGCGACACAAGTGATTACCGTTACAGGGACTGTCCCATCCAATATCGTCCAAGGTGATTACAATGTATTTGCTACACTCGATAAAGACGAACTGGTTTCTGAGAAAATCGAAACAGATAACGACGCTATAGCGTCTACTCAGATGACTATTGGTAATGCGGTGAATGCATGTGCAAGTTCTCAGAATGATGCATCGACAGGCGGCGACGCAGGGGACACATTTGCCAGTGCTATCGATGCAGGAATAGATCCAGTAGCAGAGCATAGAGGATGCATGGATTCAACCGATGAAAATGATATTTACAAGGTGACAATTACTGCCGGACAGCCGCTTAATGTCACACTCGTCTCTCCACCAATAGATGGGGCAGATTTTGATATGACTTTGGAAGCTTCGAATGGTACAGTTCTAGATTCTAGTTTGTCAGTCCAAGATGACTTTGTTTCTCTTGAAGACACTGACTCAGCTGGATTAGCAGGAGATTATTACATCAATCTGTCTTACTTTGGAGGATTCGGCGGTGGCAACCCTGGCGGCACTTATCGATTATTACTTGGTCAACCAGATCAATCGACATATATCCCGCCGTTTGATTGTGGTGCGCAAAATGATTTGGGCTTGGGCCAAGATGCCGATGCCTCTGGTATACCGCTAGGAACCAATAACGGTATTTCGGGTTCAGGATGTCTGAGTATTTCTGACACAGAAGATGCTTATTCATTCACAATCAACGAATATTACAACACAGAAGTACACTTCAATGCAAGTACTGACCTCCCATTTACTGCCACATTGACCGACAGTAATGGTGACCTTGTTGCCAGTGTAGACAATACCAGTTATGGTCTAGTATTCGATTCTTTAAACACAACATATGAGGGCCAAGACGAAACTTTCACTATAGAAATTTCAGGCAGCGGCGGCGAAGGTAATTATGAACTTGAGATAATTTCAGTTCAACCTGCTCAGGCTGACCTAGCAATAGAATCTCTGTCTTGTCCGTCGGTAGAAACCTTCACTGGGGAGGAGATTCAAGTTTCATGGATATTTAACAATTTGAGAGGACCGGGATACGGTCAAGCCGTGTCGGTGTTGATTGAACTACTTGATTCTGATAATGTTACCCAAGAAGTAATTTTCACCACTTCTCTTGCTGTTGCAACCGGTTCATCATACAACCAGACACCAGTGAGTGATACCTATGCCTTCTTTACGATTCCAACCGATACCCCTTCAGGTGATTATACCTGTAAATTATCTCTTGATACAAACGACCAACTTTCAGAAATCGATGAAACAAATAATATGCATGTATCCGAGCCTTTCTACATTCAGAATGAAGATGAGTTATGGGCTAACGACGAAGACAGAGATGGCTTCAACACAACAGATGCTGGAGACGGTATAGTTGACGATTGTCCAACTAGCGCAGGTAGTTCAACCATCGATAGATTTGGATGTAAAGACCTAGATGGCGATGGCGTTTCTAACTTGAATGACATCCTACCTAACGACCCAACTCAGTGGTATGACACCGATGGTGATGGATTTGGCGATAATTCAACAGGCACTAATGGCGACGTATGCCCGACAGAAGCTGGAGTGATAAACGGCGACAATGGCCAGGGATGCCCAATCTTAGATCTTGATGGTGACGGTGTATTAAACGAAAATGATAATTGTAATAATTCACTTCCTGGCGAACTTGTTGGCCCTGACGGTTGTCCATTGGAAACTGATGATGGTGACAATCAGACAGATGGAACTGGCGATGACGGCGCAAATGTAACCGATCCGGGCGACGATAATGGCGATACAGGAGAAGTTACTGATGGAGGAGATAATACCGGAACCGTAGATCCAGATTCATCTACAGATTCAACCGATGAGGCAGAATCAGAAAACACGATTTTGGGAATGTCCCCTCTAACTCTAGGATTAATTGGTGGAATAGTGATATTACTTCTGTTAACATTGCTCTTCGTGCGTGGCCGAGGCTCCAAATCTGATACGTTTGCTATGCAAGAAAAAGCCTATTCAGATGCGGGTTATGCTGCTGTTGCTGGTTTGGGAGCAGTCGACCAAACCATTACTCCAGAGCAGTTGGCGTACGAGCAACAGTTGATGGCTGCAGGATATCCTGCTGATTATGCACGTGCATACGCTGACCAACATTTCCGACCTTGGCTGAAACAATAAGATAAAATCGACGACACAATGCTCATGACCCTCCTATTGCTGGAAGTGTCATGCAAGTATTAATGGAAACATCAGCAGGGAATATTACGATTGAATTATTTGACAAGGAAGCACCAGATACAGTTGCTAACTTTGTCAAATTAGTAAACATGGGCCACTACAATGGATTACATTTTCACAGAGTCATTGAGAATTTTATGATTCAAGGTGGTTGCCCTCATTCAAAAGACCCAATGTCAAGAATGGCTGGTACAGGAGGTCCAGGCTGGAAGATACCTTGCGAACAATCTGCTTTGGCACTAAAGCATGACAAACCAGGAGTACTTTCGATGGCGAATGCTGGAAGAAATACCGGGGGGTCACAATTTTTCCTCACTACAGTTGAAACTCCATGGTTGAATGGTAATCACGCAGTATTTGGTAGAGTTTCGGATGGAATGGACGTAGTATTTGCTATCGAGAGGTGCAAAAAGTTACCGGGCGACAGACCAGCTCAACCACAACAAATAATCAGCTGCTCAGTAGTTCAGTAACATGGCAATCCTAGTAATTCATGGTGGTGCCGGCGGCGACGGCCCTTGGTTAGGAAAAACCCCACTAGACCCGGGTAGAATTGATTGCATGAAACAGGTCTTATCACATGTTGGAAGCAAGCTGGACAACAATGAAATTGATTCTCTTGAAGCGGTGACATTAGCCGTTGAAATGCTTGAGGATGAACCATTATTCAACGCTGGAAAAGGTTCTGTAATCGGCGAAGATGGTTCAATAACCATGGATGCATCGATAATGCGTGGC
>CEWG01227538.1_pt1 | contig 12299 bp, 10 predicted proteins | sample 361411 | NCBI WGS metagenome assembly CEWG01 (sample SAMEA2622173, study PRJEB7988) | marine metagenome | biome: marine biome (ENVO:00000447); feature: surface water layer (ENVO:00002042); material: "saline water (ENVO:00002010), including plankton (ENVO:xxxxxxxx)" | depth 5 m | reverse complement strand
CGGTACCGACATTGGTTAGTCCCTGTTCGTGTAGATCGATGACAATTTGAATTGTATCTTGAGTAACACGGTGGTCTTCCATGTCCAAGCGAACAAACATATCATGTTCGGCAGCCATTTTAACTAAATTTTTAATATTTGCAAACCCTTTCTCAGCATCTATCAAAAGACCAAAAGCCGTAGGTTTGATACTCAAGTTTGCATCAAGGTTATTGTCAATAATTGCATTAACTACCCTGACATATTCATCATAAAAATACTGAGCCTCTGCCATTGATGAAATTTCCTCACCGAGTACGTCGACAGTGAAACAGGCATTTTCTTTACTGAGCCGTTTCATGATATTAACGGCATCTGATAGCTCTGGTCCCGCCACATATCTACGAGACACCCACTTCACAAACCACCGAGGCATACGGATTGTGGTAGCTACAACCAGTTTCGAAAACCAACTAACCATGTATCCTCCCTCACCATATGCTTGGGTAGGAGATTCTTGAGACTTGTGATTATTTATTCGATAATTCAACAAGTGCTTTAGTATTTAGCAGTGGGATATTTATTGTTGCTAAGTGTTCTCTAATCGCTTGCCTTTGCCAACCTTTGAAGGCTTTTTTATCCATAGAGCAAACAACGTTACCATTAGGAAATGCTTGCTTTGTCGAATTGATTGCTGAATTTATGGAATTTTTCCAGTTACCAGTAGGTTGTTCGCCAGTTGATTCAGGTTTATTGAAAGGTAGTGCGTAGGTTGCAAGCATATGACCGATCCACAAACCTTCAATCGAGCCAAGCTTATTCGCTCTAGGAGCATAGTGCCCACCGCCGAGAGTGACTACAACTGTCTCACCTGAATTTAACTTGGAATCCCATTTACCTAATTCTTCTCCACCATTCATACCGAGCCCTTGAGCAATTAAATTCGCTAAAATTTCGGCAGCGCCTTTGTGGCCCCAGGTTTTTTCTGTTGAACCGACTTCAACAAACAAAGATGGTACGTTTATCCATGGACCATGGTGAGTCACCTCGAGAGAAAGGTCAAATTCAGACTCTATAATGGACCCAGACACCAATCCACCCATCGCTCTCCACCACGTTGCAAGTCTCGGAGATGGTGGTGGTGAATTACCACTTTTTCCACCAAATGGTGCTACCTCATCGAAATCTAGTTGCGGCACTCCAATAGGATGCAATGTTAATGATGGATTCCCACTTTTCGCAGAATGCCTAGAGGGAAATATTGCTTCAACAACTCGTTCACCAGTTGCTTCTTCCCACCTCAAGTCTAAATCGTCTTCGTGAAGTACTCCGCCTGGATGAATCCACATCCGAATGTTTTGGTGTGAGTATGCCTCTAACCCCTCAACCCTATCAATTGGTTTCCAGGCAAATTTTTCAAGTAAAAAATCTGCTTGATTTGTAGATGCTATATCACCACCACTCACAATGATTAGAACTATGTCATTGGTGGACATGGTCATGGCACTGCATACTCATTTTTGAGACCTTCTTAATACGAGATTTGACAAACTAAGCCGAATTGGGTCATACATGGCAAGTGAACATCCTGTACAGTTGGGTTTCACTCCAAAAAGAATTCTCGCATGGAAAAATGGGTACTTGGCAATCGGTGTCGATGGAGAGTTACAAAAATTAACTCATGATTACGCACCGATCGACACATTTGTCAAACCGTTTCCTATGTCGATTAGAAATGCAGCAATTATTGGCGAAAAACTGATTGCTACTTGGCTCGATCCCGAACTATTACTGGCCAGAATGGCTGCAATCAACCTCAATGAAACCCTTGTCCAAGGTGTGGAAAGAAGTGAGCTAAGAGTTAGAAGGACAATCGACAAAGCATTACATCCAGCAGGCTCAACTTGGTCGCATGTTTTAGACGCTGAACCACTGGCACTTGATTCCAATGAGAAATCTTTCACCTTTGTGCTGTGGAAAAAAGGAATTTACAATATGTCTGCCGACGCTCATGAAAAATGGCGACGTAAAGAACCGCAATGGAAACAATTGTCTAAACTTCCCAAGGCCGAAGAAACTGTCGATGTGATTGTCAAGCAGGATTCTGTTGAGATCTGGTCTCGTGGTTTGGGCGTCAATCGGTATAACTTGGAATCGGGTGATTTAGAGAGCAGTGAGGTAATTAACAGTGATGGGTTTTTGCTAAATGTTTTCAATTATGGCGAGAAATACCTCTTACAGTTAAATGATAATGAAGTAGCAATGCTTGATGGTACTAACATCACTCTGCGAGCAAGGCTTAGTGGTCCAATTAGCGATGCTTATTGGTGTGAAAAGAAGCAAGGTTGGTACATCTCCGGCTGGCGTGAGATTGTATTCCTTGCGCTGAATGACTTCAGTAAAACTACTCTTGACGAATTACCTATTTACTATGATGACGCTCGTAATTTGGCGTTATTCAATGACTCCAAATGGAGACAAGTTTCGCTTGGTGAAGAGGAATAATCACTCTAAGGCTTCGGTGTAACCGCACCTACCACATGACTTTCTATCTTTGTGGACTGCAAGGAAAATTCCTGGTCCGCAAGTATCTGCCGGACAGAATTCTCCTTTTCGAACTAGCTTCCCGTCTTCCAACGAGTACTTTGAATGCTTGGCTTTGGGATTTGGTCCATCACTCATTACTGCTCACCTCCGTCATCATTACTTGAGTCATCCGATTCATTTGATTCAGTTGGTGTATCTTCTTTAGCAGAAGTTGAACGGAAAGGCTCATGTCTTTTGTGAATGTATTCAGGTTCTACTTTCATCGATTCTTCATCTCCATAGATGAAAGCCATTCCGGTAGTAAGCGGCTGTCCGAATCTGGTCTTACAATCTTTGACAACGATCAAATCAGTTTTACAGCCTGGTTCAAGAGTTGCTACTAAATCCATTACTTCCTTTCTTGAAGGTGTTGATTTACCATCATGCTTCCACTGAAAGCCAATTTCGACACGATTCAATAATTTATTTTCTTTACGACTAGTTCTTTCCATTATTCCATCTCCTTCATCGAGTATTTACTTTGAGTGCGTATTTTCCAGGGTGTTCGACATTAAGTCTCTTAGCGATTTCTGAGCGCTCAGGATCCATGATTATTACATAACCCTGCCAGTCAGAGGAAACTTGGGCTGAAGGGCAACGAGAACACTGGTCTACACCATCAGCTAGAACAAGGTGACATTCACCACATGCGAAAGGATTCTTTGCCATATTACCACCTACTCATTGTCCTCTTCTAACCAAGAATGGCAACCTAAGCCGGGTTGCTTACTTGTCAATCCAATCTTAGACCTTCTAGGGTCACTGGTGTCTGGAGATAAAGAAACAATTCTTGCGCGAACCGAATCACCAATGCCTATTCTGCGACCAGTCTGTCGACCTTCAATCCATCCCATACCGACATTAGCATCAACCATGTCTTCCATGATTTGTGATTTATGCAGTAGAGCCTCCATTGGACCAATTCTTACGAATGCGCCGAATTCATTGATTTCAGAAACAGCACCTTCAACAACTTCGTAATCATCCATGCAGAAAAGAACTGCATCAAATCTAACTTTTTGGTAAATAGCACCGTCTCCATGAATTATTCTTCCACGTCCTAGAGGTTTGTGATTATTGGTTACCAGAATAAATCTGTTATCATCATCAAAACGACCTTCAAAAGCAGTCATAGACAGGCGGTCGATGTGTTGGTCAAGAGATTGCCCTTTACGCATATACTCTGCTGGGATACGAATTGTATCTTCTTTTGTTACAATTTTGTACATTTCTTCACGTCCTTAGGTCTGTTCTCAAAGGATGTAATGAAGGGATAGGATGTAACCTATTCCGTCCTTCACCGGCATTACCTCTGGAGAGAATTCGACCGTAGTCAATTTGGCCACTAACGACCCCTATTTAATGCAAACGGATAATATTGGTCAATAATAATCATCTAAAATGGGACATGGAAGCAAATATTTACTATCTAAATTGATGCAAAACCGGTACGAATGGCCATAAGTCATAACAACCCCTTCGACACACAGACAAATATGACATTAGCGGACGCTAAAATCGGTGGAGAAAATTTCCGTTCCACTTTTATGCTGTTGTTGCTAGTGTTCACAGTTTTGTCTCCAGTCTTTTCCGATTCAAATTCTGCTAAAAAATCCATTCAAGATAGCGATGGAATTTACTATACTGGAAACAGTGAACCATGGAATCCAGTAGAACAACCTTGGGGTCAGTATTCGAGAACCCCTACACACAACGGAACTATGCCGCCGCACGGTCCAAATGGAGGACCAGGAATTGGCAATGTCAGTGATATTTCTGAATTTGGAGTGATAGATTCGCCTGTGGTAAACTGGGTCGTTGAAGATGACCAAGAATATGGTTCTGATTTGTATGGCTCCATTATCGGTGATTTTAGCAGTAGTATTACCTCGACTAATGCTGCCCGGGAAAGGTGCGGTGAAGATCAATTATTTGCGGTTATAATTACCAGCAATCCAACAAGTAGCAAGTTGAGCATTGTTACCGGTGATGACGCTAAAATAGCTTGGGAAGTTGATTTAGGACAGACAGAAGATATTCGCTCAACACCGATGTTATTTGATGTAAATGACGATGGTCGTTTAGAAGTTTTATTAGTCTATGATACCAGTTCTTCCCTGGAAATCGAATTGTGGTCTCCCGAACTAGAATGTTCTGAATCAGGTTGGCAGAAGAGCGGGCATTCCAATGAGAAAATGTGGTCAATGAGCAATTCTGATTACCGAATTGGAATTGAGAGTCCACATTTCCCTACACGAAATAGCGACCACAAATCGGTCACTCAGCCACTTTTAGCAGATTTGGAATTAGATGGTAGCCCTGAACTGGTACTCTCCGTTGTTGACCAGAACACCAACTATCCGACTGTTGTTTCGCTATCACTTTCTACATCAACACCTACTGAATTCGACTGGGAAGTAGTTTTAGATCGTGGCACTCATCCTTCAGACCCTGCTTGGGGAGCACTTGACAGTTCCAACACAGCAATAGTTCTAACCACAATCAATTCCAATTCTGGTGCTATGTGGATATGGAAGATTGACGGTGCAACCGGTTCTTTAGACTGGGATACTGTTAGCATTCCGGATACGGATTCCGATCAAGATGCCCCACGTCTTAGACTACCAGGACCCGTGATAGTTCAATTGGACAGTGATGCTGCACCAGAAATGATTCTTACCATACCTACCGATTCCAATGGTCGTTCGCCAGGAAATGGTGCAAAGTTCATCGGTATGGAGATGACTTCAATCACTCAAATTTTTGATTTCCGAACCCCCAATGGATATTCTGATTCCCAACCACTACCTATCGATACCGATGGTGATTTGATTCATGACAGGTTATGTTGGGTTACATGGTACTCTGAATCATCGTTAAATTTCAATCGCAAAGGGATGGCTGGTTGTCACGATATTTCCTCAACTAATCCGATTAAAGAATGGTCTAAAGACATGCAGCGAGGTTCGGGTAATGATAATGATGAAATTGGCGTATCACCGCCAATTTGGATGGATATTGATGGCGATGAATTCTATGAATTAATTGTGCCATTTGGAAAAAGGCTCTGGGCATTCAACGGTGAGGATGGATCGTCAGCAGCAATATCGAGCGGATGGTCATCTCCGTTAAGCATGCCACATAGAGTTTGGTCGTCACCTGCTGTTGCCGATATGGACGGTGACGGCACCCTAGACATTCTGATCGGTGATACACTTGTATCACAACAGGTTTCTGATTTTGCACCACTTAGTGACGGAAGAGGAATCAGTTTCAACCCTAACCAGCCAGACCCAGGAAATCAGGTAACTGTCACGGGGCAGTTCAGTAACATCGGTACGATGGACAATGAAGATGACCTTGACGTAGTGTTGTTACAAAATGGAAATGAAATTGCCAGAGAACGATTCGATGATGTCAAGCCAGTTGCTCCATCTGGCGAAGGTGGACCTTACACTTTCAGTGTCGAAATTACTGCCGAACTGGGAATTCATGAGTTTGAAATGATCCTTGACATCAACGGAAATTTAACAGAGGCTCGGGAAGATAACAATCGTGAAATTTCGCAATTAACCGTGGTAGAGCCATATGTTGCTGCGATTGATATTCCAATCACAACTACAAGAATAGTACCGGGAACATCGGAAAGTGTGAACATTGTGTTATCCGCAGTTGGCTCAAGAACTGAATCTTGGACACTAACTTGGAGTGATGAAAGCCTTCCGGATGGTTGGAACTTTAATCTTATGAGTAATCAAAATATCAACCCTACATTGATACCCGGAAGCCCGATTGGGGTGGACTTTTCTGTTGGGATCCCAATTGATGCACTTGGAGATGAAAATTCCTATGTCGACTTAACATTGACTCTTGACATTGATTCTAACATAAGCACCAGCATTAGATTACCTATTGAAGTTCTTAGAACTCGAGGTTTTTCTGTGGTCGGTCCAGATGGGTTATCGGTTAGTGAGGGTGTCGGGAAACCCGGCAATACTGCCACTGCGTGGCTTATGGTAGAAAATCTAGGAAACGCCTTTGAATCTACCACCTCAATCGACTGGAGTGCTCCATCTTGGGGTGGAAACCCTACATTACATAATTCTGCAGGTGATGAAGTATTCTCCGTTGGGTTGGCGCCTAATGAAAAACGTGAATTATTTGTCAACCTTGAAACACCTAGTGGAATCTTACCCGGTTCAACCACCTCGACAACTGTGACCATGTGTATCGGCAGTGGTGAAGATTTGATGTGTGAAGACCTAGTAGTAAATTTCACAGCCTCTGGAGTAACCGTTGAGAACATACATACTAGAACTCTGCCAAATCAATCACTTACGTGGCAATTAAATGCTGATTTGCCTTCCACAGGGGAACTAAAGTGGAACCTTGTATCTGCACAGATGATTCAATCAGGTTGGTCTTGGAGCGTTGATGGCGACCTAACAATAAATGGTTCAGTGCTTGAAGTATCGGGAACCGCTGACCAGTCTGTTTCCGGTAATATTTATCTCGAATTACCGGTGAATGCTGTTCCTAAAAGACATATATTCACTACTACTGCGGACGGAGTGGATGACCATGACATCGCCTTTAGCCTACATGTTTTGCAAGTCTACAGAACTAAGGCTACTATTGTTGAACCAGTTCCAAGTTCGCCGACTGAACCGGTATCACTATTCGTTGAAGTCACAAATCAAATACAACTTCGACTAGAAAATCCAGGTAATGGGCAGGATGACTTCATATTAACTGCTGGTACCATATACAACGAAACTATGTCAGCACCCCCAGTTGTTCAGTACAACATTGCCATTCCTCAGAAGACACTCGGACCACTTGCGACTACCACTCTGTCAGTGGACGTTACTTTGGCAGAAGACACACCTGCTCTAGAACCATTTTTGCTTAGTTTTACTTGGACTTCACTAGGCAATGAATCTGTTCACTCGGTAGTTAATTTACTTGTTCAAGCAGAACCAGATCATAATTGGAACCTAGAATTCGCCGATGGTTTAGATTATCAAGTTTCACCACAGCAAGAGTTTTCGATTAATTTTACCGCTAAGAACACTGGAAATGCGATTGATACACTGGTTGTAAAACCAAATTTCAATTTACAATATTTAGGACAAGATACAAGCATTTGGTCTGCCAGTGAAATCACTTATCCGAATATTTTGGTCAACCAGACAGTTAACATGATGCTCAATTTCACAGTTCCGAATAATGCTTGGCATGGTACCGTTGCCAATTTGAATTTAGAGATTTATTCTGATGCCCTGCTAGTCGATAATTTAGTTGTTAATTTTTCTGTAAACCATGTCTCTGGGTGGCGATTAAACCTTTCAGAGACTAGTCTAGTTGTCGACCCTAATGGCGGAAATATTACCCTCAAAGTTGAACAGTTGGGCAACAAAGCAACAGAACCATGGTTCAGTAAAGCTGGTTCAGGATGGAATATAACCTATCCAGATTCAGGAGCAACTGTCCAACCATTCGACAATTCATCAGTCACTATCTTTGTGACTCCACCTGAGAACGCTATTGCTGGTGAAGTTGGCATTATTAAATTACGAATTTCAGATGGTGATGGTGCAGGAGAAGCGATTCAAGAAGTTCCTATCAGAGTCGGTTCGGCCCCTGAAATCAACATCGGATTTGTCGGTAGTTGGATGGTAAATGAACAGGGCGGAATGCCCACAGCGTGGGTTGAAAATCTAGGCAATGATATCGCAACTCTCGAAATTCGGTTGATCGGTTTGCCAAATAACTGGACTCGAAACTCTCCTGATACCATGGTTATTGCACCTGGTCAAGTCTTAGGATTGCCATTTGATATTGTACCACCTTCAGATTGGGATGGGCAATCACTGGTTGTAACCTTCGAAGTAGAACATCCAAGCCTAGGAATTTACTCCATGCCAATTACCGTGGAAAATGGTCCATTCTCATTTGCCTCATCACCAGTATTGAGTGGAATATCGGAAAGAAATATGACTATTGAATACAATGGTGATGTAACCTTAACTTCTCAAGATACCAACATAGATTATTCACTAGATTCTGGAATGATGTCAATTAAATTACCAAGTTCTCGACTCAACTTTACACTAACTGACTCGCAGGACTCCTCAAAAGAATACATTGTCCACTTAGACGGCAAAATACTACCAGAGGTTACAGGAAATTGTGATTTGAATAAAAACTCGTTCGAGAACTTGGGCCTAAGTCCAATCTCGGGTAAAGTAGGACAATGTCAACTATTTGCTTCAAACGTAGAGACACTAAGAGGTACTCTAATCCTAATTTCTAGCTCAGGAATACAAGTCCCTATCACAGATTCAGTCATTACTATCGGTACTTCTCTTAATCAGACTGTGGATGTAAATTTGTCGACCTGGACGACAGACGCAGGGGCCGTGGAATTATCACTGATGTTTATCGACAGTTACGGCAGGATAATCACTCAAGATACAGTATCGGTAACTTCTAGAAGTAGCGGATGGAACATTGGAATTGCAAATTTTGATGCTAAAGGTGATATAAAAATTGATATTTCAAGAACAGAATACAATAGATTGATTGACGTAACATGTAAACTAAAAGTCAGCGCTGACACTAGTGATTGGGAAGAAACGCTTATCGTAGACATAGGTGGTCTAGAATATGCTCCGAAGTTAGTGATTGAAGAACCTAAAGGTTCAATTAACGATGGTGAAAAGTTGACTGCAGTTATTTCATGTGCAAGTCCGTACGACATCGATGATAACCCCGAAGATGACATTTCAACTACCACCTATTCAAAGAGTTCAACGATTAATGTCGGTGCATCAGACGTCATCGTTGCAGTTGGTATTTCCATAGTCCTAATTATAATTGCATTTTTCGCTGGCCTCCTTAATGTCAAGGATGAGGATTCTGATGACAATTCGGCCCCAGCAACCGAGAAAGTAGTCACGGAAATTGAGCAAATCCAAGAGACTGAAGAAGTGGAAGAAATAGATGATTTCAGTTTCGAATTCGAAGAGGATACCAAAGAATTAGAGAATGAAATAATTGACCTCGACGAAAATTCTGAATCGGTGGATGACGATGAAATAGTGCAAGAACTAGACACTTCGGCATCTGGTAGATTAGCATCATTAAGAGATGAACTTGATGAGGATAATATAATTGAACAACGACCGCTAAAAGATAGAATGGATGATTTCTTCAATAGATGATTGCAAGACCTTATTGCTAAGCATCAATTGCACAAAATATGGAGTTGGACAGTTATTCAGAAACTACCTCGTCATTCTTCACTTTGGATGCATGTAACGGGGAGGTTGCTGAAAAAATCATTATTGCTCTTTCCAAAAACGATAGTGTAATTGAATCTGAATGGGAAAAACTGATTGAACACAACGATGAGATTAATTCGCGACTTAGAAGTCAAGGAATTGACAACCCAAGTAGTCGAAATTCGATTTCCTGGGATGATGCTATGATACTCTTCACTTGTAGTATAGTTGTCAACAATCAACAGCGGCCCATTCCACTCGGTGAGCAACTATCAAAAGAAAGATTTGGAAGATTTCCATGGGGCAATGGTTCAGCCATTGATTATTTGATAGAATTTCTAAGACCAAATACAAGAAATTCTAGTAAGGGTGAGGAATATGAAAGTTTGATTTCACTGCTGAATAAGTTAAACTCATACTGCACAGATGGACCATTAGGTGGAGAAAAGTATCGTCTTGGAAAAGGTGGGTTATCGATCTGCGGATTCCTTGATAAATCGGAAGTTTTACAATTACGTAATTACTTGACAGGACGCTTTTGGAGTGTCTCGGCTGATGAACCGCTAGACGGAGGAGTTAGAGACGCCATAAAGCACTTAGTGGCTATATTAAAATCTGCAGAAAGACGAGGAGTTGGGGCGATGTTGCGCTCTCACTCGTAGTTAGAATTTTGTTGAAGTTAAGCGTTCATACATCGACCCATACAGTTCGGCAGTCTGATCAATTATCTCTTGTGGGAGTGCAGGGATTGGTGGATCTTGTGTTCCAGCATCACGAGCCTTCTTGAGTTCAGTTTGATGGCCAGTTTCAATGTAATGAGTCCTAACGAACTCCTTGGACAATTCGATACATTCGCCATTAGCATAAGCTTCCGCATCCCACCAACGGTCTTCATCTAATGTTCCAAATGTATCAACAAGGACGACTTTACGACCAGGCCCTAAAGCAAATTCTTTCTTACCATCAACATGGATCAATCCATTTTTTGCTGCTTCTCGCTCGATCAAAGCATCAACCTTCAATACAACATTGAATATTTCATCCAATTCCTCTTTAGTAATATTAGAAATTTCCAAGGCCTCTTCGTTAGATATGTTTCTATCGAACTTTTCGAACTTGGTGGTGACTTCTAAAAATGGCTTAGACAGTTTGGTGCCATACTCACAGTCTTCTGAAACACCTAATTGTTCGGCAGTCAATTCGCCTCTTTGAAATCGTCTCCATGCAGAACCAGAAAGATAATGGCGACAAATAATTTCTAGTGGGACAAACACCCATTCCATATCGCGTGGAATAGCCCCCGGTTCTTTGATAACCTCAACTTTTCTTACCAAGCAGCGGTCAGGAGCGTTGACTTCAACCAAATGTGTTCCACATATCTGCTCTTCTTCAATCAATTTAAACCAATGCGCAGTAGTACGATTTAACGATTCACCTTTACGGGGAATCAACGAGGGAATAATTTGGTCAAATACTGATATTTGATTTGTAAATCTAAATTCTAGGATATCCGGATCGTCGGTAGACCACACTTGCTTTACTTTACCTTGGTACAACATCTCGCCCATAATGCGTGTTCACCGAAAACGGTTTTTGAACATTTCAGTCGTCAACGACTCAAATCAATCCCAAAGCATCTTCTATTCGATTCATTTCAGGGCCGGTCGTTTCAGTGCCTGCTAAAGCACCTTGGTTGGTTGCACAAATTCCCGCACCGACATAGGGAGAGCCAAAACCAACGGTTCCTACCATCGGTGGAACACGTAGTACTTCTTCGATTAGCACGACCTCCTCAGGAGTAATGTCTGGGTGCAGTAGAACTCCCTGGTCATTGGTAACGCCAAGACTACCGACCACGTCTTGGCCGGCAATTGTTGTGGCAACGACATCGACTCCCATTACGTCAGCGATAATCTCCAACCCATCATGCGGTACGCTAGGTGATGCAACAACGCCATTCTCGTTGACAAGAAGTAAATTTCCAGCAGTATTAACGCCACCCTCCATGACAACTACGTCGCCGTAAGAAGTCAACTTATCGATATCATCATCAGTGGCTATATCGGCTACAGCAATTCCCCTAGAATTACCAGAAAGCAGTGCTCCAACAAGATTGGAGCCTCCAATAGATTGCGCACAGGTCTCAAGACCAAGAACAGATTGTATCGTTTCAATAATCGGGGTCGGCAATTCAGGGGGATGGAATAGCACTTGTCCAACAGATGCTAGATGTATACCTACTTGGTCACTGCCAAATATATCTACAGTGTCAATAGCCATCTCAATCATTACTCCCTGTAACCTTTAGCCTAAATAATGAATCTAGTTATACTCTGCAAAACGCAAAAAAGGCCGGCACTCTAAGAGAACCGGCCAGCGCCACCGAAGTGGAAGAGGATACCGAGTGAAAGAAGAGGGGCACAGTGACTTCCTTTCCCGTGGACTCTC
>CEWG01107897.1_pt1 | contig 12320 bp, 8 predicted proteins | sample 361411 | NCBI WGS metagenome assembly CEWG01 (sample SAMEA2622173, study PRJEB7988) | marine metagenome | biome: marine biome (ENVO:00000447); feature: surface water layer (ENVO:00002042); material: "saline water (ENVO:00002010), including plankton (ENVO:xxxxxxxx)" | depth 5 m | reverse complement strand
TCCTTGGTAAGGAAGAGGTCACGGGTTCAATTCCCGTCATTGGCTCTTAAAAAAAATTGAATTTAATATTTATGGATATGAATGTTTATTTAAAAATTAAAATTATTAACTAAATTATAATAAAATGGCAAAAGAAAATTTTAATCGTACCAAGCCACACTTGAATATTGGTACTATTGGTCATGTTGATCATGGAAAAACAACTTTAACAGCTGCAATTACAAAGGTATTAGCAGAAATTCATGGGACTGAAGTTCGTGCCTTTGAAGAAATTGATAATGCGCCAGAGGAAAAGGAAAGAGGGATTACTATTAATACTGCTCACGTAGAATATGAGACAGCAAACAGACATTACGCCCATGTTGATTGTCCAGGTCACGCAGATTACGTTAAAAATATGGTTACAGGTGCTGCACAAATGGATGGAGCTATTTTAGTATGTGCTGCAACTGATGGTCCGATGCCGCAAACAAGAGAGCATATACTACTTGCTAGACAAGTAGGTGTTCCAGGTATTGTTGTGTTTTTGAATAAGTCAGATATGGTTGATGATCCTGAGTTAATGGAATTAGTTGAGATGGAAGTGAGAGAGTTATTATCATTTTATGATTATGATGGGGATAATACTCCTATTGTTTCTGGTTCAGCATTAGGTGGTTTAAATGGGGATGCTGAGTGGACACCAAAAATTCTTGAATTAATGGAAGCAGTAGATTCATGGATTAAAGAACCAGTAAGAGAAAAAGAAAAACCTTTCTTAATGCCTATCGAAGATGTATTTACAATTACAGGAAGAGGAACTGTAGCTACAGGAAGAATTGAGACAGGTGTTGCTAACACAGGTGACGCTGTTGATATTATTGGTATGGGAGCTGAAAAGTTAGATTCTACTATTACAGGTGTTGAGATGTTTAGAAAAATACTTGATACTGGAGAGGCAGGAGATAATGTTGGTATTTTGCTAAGAGGTATTGAAAAGACGGATATAAAAAGAGGAATGGTTATTTGTAAACCTGGTTCTGTTAAACCACATGATAAGTTTGAGGCGGAGGTATATATTTTGAAAAAAGAGGAAGGTGGAAGACATACTCCATTTCATAATAAATATAGACCACAGTTCTATATTAGAACAACGGATGTAACAGGTGAGATTTTCTTACCATCAGGTACAGAGATGGTTATGCCTGGAGATAACTTAACAATTACAGTTGAATTAATATCTCCTGTTGCAATGAGTGAAGGTTTAAGATTTGCAATACGAGAAGGTGGTAGAACTGTAGGAGCTGGACAGATTACTAAATTACTATAGTAATCAAGTGTATAATTATTTAGTAAAGAAGGATTGTTTTTCAATCTTTCTTTGCTGTATATACACGGGTGTAGCTCAATTGGTAGAGTAGTAGTCTCCAAAACTATTGGCTGGGAGTTCGAGTCTCTCCACCCGTGCAAAAAAATGTTAGGGTAAAAATATATGGCAAAAAAACAATCATATTTAAAAAGTTCTTATGACGAGCTAGTTAATAAGGTAAGTTGGCCGAGTTGGTCTGAACTACAAAGTAGTTCTATTGTAGTTGCAATAGCCTCTTTGATTATAGCATTAATTATTTATTTAATGGATCGTGTTTTTAGCGGAGGTATGGATATATTTTATAGTTTGTTTTAATGATACAACAAGTTGAAAATATGAATTGGTATGTACTTAGAGTTATTGGAGGTAAAGAGAGAAAAACTGTTTCTTTTATTGAAAAAGAAATAGAAAGAGTAGGAATTAAAGAATTTGTTTCAAAAATTTTAGTGCCAACTGAAAAAGTATATCAAATTAGAAATGGAAAAAAGATTAGTAAAGAAAAAAATTTTTTTCCTGGTTATGTTTTAATTGAAGCAAATCTTATAGGTGAAGTGCCGCATATATTAAAAAATGTAACTAATGTTTTAGGTTTTCTTGGAGCTACCAAAGGAGGTGTTCCGGTTCCAATGAGGCAAAGTGAAATCAATAGAATTTTAGGTAAAGTTGATGATATGGCATTAACAGAGGAACAAGTCAATATTCCATTTGTAGTTGGTGAAACTGTAAAAGTTATTGACGGTCCTTTTAACAGCTTCCATGCAGAAATTGAAGCTATTGATGAACAAAAAAAGAAGTTACAATTAATGGTTAAAATATTTGGTAGGAAAACACCTTTGGAGTTAAATTTTATGCAAGTAGAAAAAATATAAATCATGGCAAAAGAAATTTCAGCAATTATTAAGTTACAAATTAGAGGTGGAGGCGCTAATCCAGCCCCTCCAGTTGGTCCAGCATTAGGAGCCAAAGGAGTTAATATTATGGAGTTTTGTAAACAATTTAATGCAAGAACTCAAGATAAAGCGGGTAGTATAGTTCCAGTTATCATTACAGTTTTTGCAGATAAATCTTTTGAGTTTGTTACAAAGACTGCTCCGGCAGCTGTTCAAATTTTAGCAGCAGCAAAGAAAAAAAGTGGATCACCTGAACCTAACAAACAAAAAGTTGGTTCTGTTACTTGGGAGCAAATAAGAGTTATTGCAGAAGATAAAATGGATGATTTAAACGCCTTTAAAATAGAGTCCGCTATGAAAATGGTAGCTGGAACTGCTAGAAGCATGGGTATTAATGTTAAAGGAAACTTTCCTTCTTAATAAATAAAAACAGATGTCAACAAGTAAAAATAGAAAAGCTGTATTAGAAAATATAAATTTGAGTAAATCATATAATTTAATTGATGCATCTTCATTAGTTAAGGAAAATTCCAAGGTAAAATTTGATGCTTCTATTGATATATCAGTTAGATTAGGAGTTGATCCAAAACAAGCTAACCAAATGGTTAGAGGAGTTGTGTCATTACCTCACGGTACAGGTAAGAATGTAAAAGTTTTGGCTTTAGTGACTGCAGATAAAGAGTTAGAAGCAAAAGAAGCCGGAGCAGATTACGTTGGTTTGGATGAATTTATTCAGAAGATAAAATCAGGATGGACAGATATTGATGTTATAATTACAATGCCTTCAGTTATGGGGAAAATAGGTGCTCTAGGTAGAATATTAGGTCCTAGAAATTTAATGCCTAATCCAAAATCCGGGACAGTAACTATGGATATTGGTAAAGCAGTTTCAGATGTAAAAAAGGGAAAAATTGATTTTAAGGTTGAGAAAAATGGAATTATACATGCATCTATTGGGAAAGTATCATTTGACCCAACTAAGATTGCAGAAAATACTGATGAGTTAATACAGACTATTATCAAACTGAAGCCTTCTGCTGCAAAAGGAACTTATATAAAAAGTATTTACATGTCTAGTACTATGGGTGTAGGTATTGAAATTGATATTAATTCTTTAAAATAAATTTGAATTTTATAAGCTATGAATAGAGAAGAAAAAAATGAAATGATAGCAACTATTGAGGAGATGCTTAATAATAATAATAATTTTTATTTAGCTGATATCTCTGGCTTGACTGCTGAGCAAAATAGTGCATTAAGAAGACTATGTTATAAGAGAGAAGTTTCATTAAAGGTTGTGAAAAATACTTTATTAAAGAAGGCATTTGAAAAAAATGACACTGATTTTACAGAATTATACAATGTACTTTCAGGCAATACTTCAATTATGCAATCTGAGGCTACTAACAGTGCAGCTAAAGTAATTAAAGAATTTAGAAAGAAAAATGATAAACCAATACTTAAAGCAGCTTATTTAGAAGAGGCTTTGTACATCGGAGATGAAAATTTATCTACTCTTGCAGACCTTAAATCAAAAGAAGAATTAATAGGTGATATTATAACTTTATTACAGTCTCCAGCAAAGAATGTAATTTCTAGTTTACAATCTAGTGGTAATAAACTTGCAGGTATTATAAGCACATTAGAAAAAAAATAAAAAATTAAAATGCTTCCAACATTTAAAATAATAAAAACAATTAAAATAAATTAAATATGGCAAATTTAAAAGATTTCGCAGAACAATTAGTTAATCTTTCAGTTAAAGATGTTAATGAATTAGCATCAATACTTAAAGAAGAATATGGCATTGAACCTGCAGCAGCAGCAGCAGTAGCAGTAGCTGGACCAGCAGCTGATGGAGGTGGTGCAGGTGGAGATGAAAAAACAGAATTTGATGTTATCTTAAAAGCACCAGGAGGTTCCAAATTACAAGTTGTAAAGGCTGTAAAGGAGCTTACAGGCTTAGGACTTAAAGAAGCTAAAGATATTGTTGATTCTGCTCCAAAGGCAGTAAAAGAAGGAGTCGCTAAAGATGAAGCTGAAGGTATTAAAAAAGCTTTAGAAGAAGCTGGAGCGGAAGTAGAACTTAAGTAATTTTTGTAGAATTATCCAAGTTTCAAACCTTATTTAAATAAGGTTTGAAATCTTTGGTTTCTATTGTTTCACCTTTTTTATAACTAAATAAATTTATAGCCTTGCTTAACAAAAATAACAACCAAAGAATTAATTTCGCATCTATAAAAAATAAGGCAGATTTTCCTGATTTTTTAGATGTTCAACTTAAAAGTTTTCAATCTTTTTTTCAGATTGGGACAACCTTAGAAGAAAGAAGAAATGAAGGTTTATATAAAGCTTTTGAAGAACTTTTTCCAATTTCAGACTCAAGAAATAATTTTGTTTTAGAGTTTATTGATTACACAATTGACCCTCCAAGATATTCTATTGATGAATGTATTGACAGAGGTTTAACATTTAAAGTTCCATTAAAAGTAAAATTAAAGCTATATTGTACTGACCCAGATCACGAAGATTTTGAAACAATTGTACAAGATGTTTATTTTGGGAATATCCCTTTTATGACTCCTAAAGGAAGTTTTGTCATAAACGGAGCTGAACGAATCGTTGTTTCTCAATTACATAGATCTCCTGGTGTATTTTTTGGTCAAAGTTTTCATTCAAATGGAACAAAATTATATTCTGCAAGAGTTATTCCTTTTAAAGGTTCTTGGATTGAATTTACAACAGATATTAATAATGTTTTATATGCTTATATTGACAGAAAAAAGAAATTACCTGTTACAACTTTGTTGAGAGCTATTGGATATGAATCAGATCGTGATATTTTACAAATTTTTAACTTAGCTGATGAAATAAAAGTATCTAAAAGTGGGTTAAAAAAACATTTGGGTAGAAAATTATCTGCTAGAGTTTTAAAATCTTGGGTAGATGATTTTGTTGATGAGGATACAGGTGAATTAGTTCCAATTGAGAGAAATGAAATAATACTTGAAAGAGATACCGTTTTAGCCAAGGAACATATAAATGACATTGTTGATTCTGGTGTTGAAACAATTTTATTACATAAAGAAGATGAAACTGCAGCTGATCATGCTTTAATTTACAATACATTACAAAAAGATCCAACTAACTCGGAAGTTGAAGCAATTCGTCATATTTACAGGCAGTTGAGAACTGCTGAGGCACCAGATGATGAAACTGCTAGAGGAATGATAGATAAGTTGTTCTTTTCAGATCAAAGATATAGTTTAGGTCATGTTGGTAGATTTAGAATTAATTCAAGATTAAAATTAGATATTGCAGAAGATAAGATGGTGCTAACTAAAGAGGATATTGTTTCTATCATTACAAATCTCATATCTTTAGTAAATTCAAGGGTAGATGTTGATGATATAGATCACTTAAGTAACAGAAGAATAAGAACTGTTGGAGAACAGTTATCAAATCAATTTAATGTTGGTTTAAGTAGAATGGCTCGTACTATTAGGGAAAGAATGAATGTAAGAGATAATGAAGTTTTTACGCCTATTGATTTAATTAATGCCAAGACATTATCTGCCGTGATTAATTCCTTTTTTGGGACATCTCAACTCTCTCAATTTATGGATCAAACAAATCCTCTTGCAGAGGTAACACATAAAAGAAGAATTTCTGCTTTAGGTCCTGGAGGTTTAACTAGAGAAAGGGCAGGTTTTGAAGTGCGAGATGTCCACTACACTCATTATGGAAGGCTATGCCCAATTGAAACACCAGAAGGCCCAAACATTGGACTTATTTCTTCATTAGCTGTTTTTGCAAAAATTAATTCTTTAGGCTTTATTGAAACTCCATATAGAGAAGTTGTTGATGGTATTGTTAATTTAAATAATAAACCAACTTATAAAACTGCAGAACAAGAAATAGACGAAGTTATTGCACAGGCAAATGCTGATTTAAATAATGAAGGTTTATTTGTAAATGATAAAATTCAGTCAAGAAGTGAAGCAGACTATCTGATAGCTGATCCAAAAAACGTTACACTAATGGACGTAGCACCTAATCAAATTGCTTCTATTGCTGCATCTTTAATACCCTTTTTGGAGCACGATGATGCTAATCGTGCTCTTATGGGATCAAATATGATGCGTCAAGCTGTACCATTATTAAGAACTGACTCACCTATAGTAGGAACCGGTATTGAACCTTATGTTGCTAGAGATTCAAGAACTATGATTAATGCTGAGGGAGACGGTATAATTACGTATGTTGATTCTAATGAGATTAGAGTACAATATCAAAAAACAAAAGAAGAACAATTAGTAAGTTTTGATGATACTGAAAAATCTTATAAGTTAACAAAATTTCAAAAGACTAATCAGCGTACCTGTATAAATATTCAGCCAATAGTTAGAGTTGGAGATAAAGTTAAAAAAGGTCAAGTTTTATGTGAAGGTTACGCAACACAAAATGGAGAGTTAGCTATTGGTAGAAATTTGAAAGTAGCATTTATGCCTTGGAAAGGTTATAATTTTGAGGATGCAATTATTTTGTCAGAAAGAGTTGTTAAAGAAGATTTATTTACCTCTTTACATATAGCAGAGCATGTTGTTAATGTTCGGGAGACAACAAGAGGTGTTGAAGAATTAACTGGTGATATACCAAATATTAGTGAAACTGCAACTAAGGATTTAGATGAGTATGGTATGATAAGAGTTGGTTCTCATGTAAATCATGGTGATATTCTAATAGGTAAAATTACACCCAAAGGGGAGTCAGATCCAACTCCAGAAGAAAAGCTTCTTCGAGCAATATTTGGAGAAAAGGCAGGTGATGTAAAAGATGCATCATTAAAAGCAAAACCAGCTGATCGTGGAGTTGTTATTGGTAAATCTTTATATTCTAAAACTATTAAAGATCGTAAAACTAAAGCATCTGATAAAGAAGAATTAGAAAAATTAAATCAAACTTTTGAAAAAGAGGCAGCATCTTTAAAAGGAATGTTATCTTCGAAATTATATCAAATTATTGGAGGGAAAGCCTCTAAGGGTGTTAAAAATATTTTGGGAGAATTAGTCATCGCAAAAAGTGAAAAGTTTACTAAAAAAATGCTGTTATCTATTGATTATACCTTAATTGATCCTTATAATTGGACGGCAAGTGATGAAAATAATATTTTAGTCAACTATACTATTGAAAATTATTTAAGAAAATATAATGATATTTATGGGGAACATCGAAGAAAATGTTTTGCAATAACTATTGGCGATGAATTACCTGCTGGAGTACTACAATTGGCTAAGGTGCAAATTGCTCAGAAAAGAAAGATTAAGGTAGGTGATAAATTAGCAGGTCGTCACGGAAATAAAGGAATCGTTTCAAGAATTGTTAAGGAAGAAGATATGCCATTTTTAGAAGATGGCACATCAGTTGATATTATTTTAAATCCACTTGGTGTTCCTTCAAGAATGAATTTAGGTCAAATTTACGAAACTATTCTTGGTTGGGCTGGAGACAAATTAGAAAGAACATACGCCACTCCTGTTTTTGATGGAGCAAGTATTGATCAGATTAATGAACAAACGGATGAAGCGATGCTTCCAAGACTAGGACAAACTTTTTTATATGATGGTGGAACAGGCGAAAGATTTGAACAAGCAGCAACTGTTGGAATTATTTATATGCTTAAATTAGGTCATTTAATTGATGACAAAATGCATGCTCGTTCTATTGGTCCATATTCACTTATAACTCAGCAACCGTTAGGTGGTAAGGCACAATTTGGGGGCCAAAGACTTGGAGAAATGGAGGTTTGGGCTTTGGAGGGTTATGGAGCTTCCAATATTTTACAAGAAATGCTTACATTAAAGTCTGATGATGTAATTGGAAGAGCAAAAGCTTTTGAATCAATTGTTAAAGGTAAAGAGCTTCCTAATGCAGGTATTCCTGAATCTTTTAATGTTTTATTACATGAATTGAATGGTTTAGGTTTAAAAGTTTCATTTGAATAATATATATATGAAAAATACTAGAAAAACAATACAAGCACAAGATATAAATAGAATTAAAATCAGTCTGTCTTCACCAGAAGACGTGTTGGCTAAATCATCAGGAGAAGTTACCAAGCCTGAAACTATTAATTATAGAACATATAAACCAGAGAGTGGAGGATTGTTTTGTGAGAGAGTTTTTGGACCAACTAAAGATTTTGAATGTCATTGTGGAAAATATAAAAGGATACGATATAGAGGGATTGTTTGTGATCGATGTGGAGTTGAAGTAACTGAAAAAAAAGTTAGAAGAGAACGAATAGGTCATATAAACTTAGTAGTTCCTGTTGCACACATATGGTATTTTAGAACACTACCAAATAAAATAGGATACCTTTTAGGTTTAGCATCAAAGCAGTTAGATATGATTATTTATTACGAACGATATGTTGTGATTAATGCGCCAGAGGATCTTAAAAATAGTGAAGGAGAAGAAATAAAGTATCTTGATTTTTTAACTGAAGAGGAATATTTAAATATTTTAGATTCTATGCCTTCTGAAAATCAGTATTTATCCGATGATGATCCAAATAAATTTATTGCTAAAATGGGAGCAGAAGCAATACATGACTTATTGGCTCGAATTAATTTAGATGATCTTTCATATAAATTGCGAAATCAAGCAGATAATGAAACATCACAACAACGAAAGAAAGAAGCATTAAAAAGATTGCAAATAGTTGAATCTATTAGAGAAGGACATAAACACACTGAAAATAGACCAGAATGGATGGTAATAAAGGTTATTCCGGTTATTCCACCTGAGCTTAGACCATTAGTTCCTCTTGATGGAGGTAGATTTGCAACTTCAGATTTAAATGATCTTTATAGAAGAGTTATTATTCGTAATAATAGACTTAAAAGATTAATGGAAATTAATGCGCCAGAAATTATTTTAAGAAATGAAAAAAGAATGCTTCAGGAATCTGTTGATGCATTATTTGATAATTCAAGAAAATCTGCAGCTGTTAAAACAGATGGTAAACGTGCTTTAAAATCTCTGTCAGATTCTTTAAAAGGAAAGCAAGGAAGATTTAGACAAAATTTATTAGGTAAAAGAGTTGATTATTCTGCTCGTTCAGTTATTGTTGTTGGCCCTGAATTAGCATTACATGAGTGTGGTTTGCCTAAAGATATGGCTGCTGAGTTATACAAGCCTTTTGTAATTAGAAAATTAATTGAAAGAGGGATTGTTAAAACAGTTAAATCCGCAAAAAAAATTATCGATAATAGAGAAGCTGTCGTATGGGATATCTTAGAAAATGTTATGAAAGGTCATCCCGTGTTACTAAACAGAGCACCAACACTTCATAGACTAGGAATTCAAGCATTTCAACCAAAAATGATAGAAGGTAAGGCTATACAGCTTCACCCTTTAGCATGTGCGGCCTTTAATGCTGATTTTGATGGTGATCAGATGGCAGTACATTTACCTCTCGGTTCCGCTGCTATACTAGAAGCGCAAGTATTGATGTTGTCATCCCACAATATTTTAAACCCTGCTAATGGGTCACCAATAACGATTCCATCTCAGGACATGATTTTAGGTTTATATTATATGACTAAGGAAAAAAAATCTACCAAAGAAGAACTTGTCAAAGGGGAGGGTATGAGTTTTTATTCTTTAAGAGAAGTAAAAATTGCATATAATGAAAAGAAAGCTGATTTACATGCTATCATTAATATTCAAAATAAAGATAAAAATGGTAAAAAATCTATGATTAGTACAACTGTAGGTAGAGTGTTATTTAATGAATATGTTCCTTCTGAAGTTGATTTTGTAAATGAATTACTTACCAAAAAAGCATTACGTTCTATTATTGGAAATGTTTTAGAGATATGTGGTGTTACTGAAACAGTACATTTTCTAGATGCTATTAAGGATATAGGATTTAATATGGCCTTTAAAGGAGGTTTATCATTCAACTTAGGAGATGTAATTATCCCAACTGAAAAAGATCTCCTAATAACTGATGCAAATAATAAGGTTGATGAGATTAAAAATAATTACTCCATGGGTTTCATTACAAATAATGAGAGATATAATCAAGTAATAGATGTTTGGACAACAACAAATGCTAGATTAACTGATACAGTAATGAAAAATATTAGTTCCGATAAGCAAGGATTTAATTCTGTATATATGATGTTAGATTCAGGGGCAAGAGGCTCAAAAGAACAAATTCGTCAGCTATCAGGAATGAGAGGATTGATGGCAAAGCCAAAAAAATCTGGAGATCATGGTGAATCAATTATTGAAAACCCTATTACTACCAATTTCAAAGAAGGACTTTCAATTTTAGAATACTTTATATCAACTCACGGTGCTCGAAAAGGTTTAGCAGATACTGCTCTTAAAACAGCAGATGCTGGTTATTTAACAAGAAGATTAGTTGACGTTGCACAAGATGTTATTATTACAGAAGATGATTGCGGTACATTAAAGGGGTTAGAAGTATTTGCTCTTAAAGATAATGATGAGGTATTAGAACTATTATCTGAAAGAATTTCTGGTAGAATTAGTTTAAATGATGTTTTAGATCCTAAAAATAATAAGGTGTTGGTTAATGCAAATGAAATGATTACTGATAATATTGCTAGAGCAATTGAGTCATCTGGAATTGATTCTGTTGAAGTTCGTTCTGCGTTAACATGTCAATCTAGAAGAGGTATTTGTAAAATGTGTTATGGTAAATCATTATCCACAAACCGAATGGCGCAAATAGGAGAGTCAGTTGGTGTAATAGCAGCTCAATCAGTAGGAGAGCCAGGAACACAACTAACATTAAGAACTTTTCATGTTGGAGGTACAGCATCAAGATCTGAGGTTGATTCTTCAGTTGTAGTTAAGAAAAACGGTGTGTTAGAAATTGAAGATTTAAAAACAGTTTCATTTAAAGATAAACAAAATAATGTTAAGGAAATTGTTGTTTCTAGAGCAGCTGAGACAAAACTAATTGATGAGGAAACTGGAGCTGTACTGTCAACATCAATAGTTCCTTATGGAGCAACAATTTTTATCAAAAAAGGAAAAGTTAAGGTTGGAGATAAAGTGTGTGAGTGGGACCCATATAACGCCGTAATAGTTTCTGAAATTGATGGTAAAATAAAATTTAATGATATTATAGAGGGTGTTTCATTTAGAGTTGAGTCTGACGAGCAAACAGGATATAAGGAAAAAGTAATAATTGATAGTAGAAGTAAAAAAATATCTCCATCATTATCAATTGGTGATAAGACTTATTCAATTCCAGTTGGAGCTCACTTAGCAATAGAGGACGGGGAAAAAATTCATGCAGGTCAAATTTTAGTTAAAATTCCTAGATCTGCTAGTTCATCAGGAGATATTACAGGAGGATTACCAAGAGTAACAGAAATGTTTGAAGCTAGAAATCCATCTAATCCTGCTGTCGTTACCGAAGTTGATGGGTCAGTTTCATTTGGAAAAATTATTAGAGGAAATAGACAGATTATTATCACAACAAAATCTGGTGAAGAGAAAAAATATTTAATAAAATTATCAAAACATATATTAGTTCAAGAGAATGATTATGTAAAAGCTGGTATGCCTTTGTGTGACGGAGTTATTACTCCATCGGACATCCTTGCGATTAAAGGTGTTGTTGAAGTTCAACAATTTATTGTTAATGAAATTCAAGACGTTTATCGTTTACAAGGAGTGAAGATTAATGATAAGCATTTTGAGGTTTTAGTTAGACAAATGATGCGCAAAGTTAAAGTGATTGATTCTGGTGATACTTACTTTTTAGAAGATTCTTTAGTTAGTAAAGATGCATTTCAAACTCAAAATGATAAGTTGTTTGGAATGAAAATTGTAATTGATGCGGGAACCTCTGAAATATTAAAGCCTGGACAAATAGTCTCTGCTAGACAACTAAGGGAAGAAAATTCAAGAATTAAAAGAAAAGATGGAAAAGTGGTTGAAGCTAGAGAGACTATATCTGCTGTAGCAGCTCCTGTTTTACAGGGGATAACAAGAGCATCCTTACAAGTTGATTCATGGATTTCTGCAGCATC
>CEWG01057363.1_pt1 | contig 12339 bp, 13 predicted proteins | sample 361411 | NCBI WGS metagenome assembly CEWG01 (sample SAMEA2622173, study PRJEB7988) | marine metagenome | biome: marine biome (ENVO:00000447); feature: surface water layer (ENVO:00002042); material: "saline water (ENVO:00002010), including plankton (ENVO:xxxxxxxx)" | depth 5 m | reverse complement strand
ATTCGTCTAAGTTAACGTGTCTGTCTTTACCCCATCTTTCGATTACCGCTTGTTGTGCGAAATCTCTTCGTTGTTGAGGTGTGAGTTCCACACCCATCATACCTTGTACTTTACCAACAACCTGTGGGATATGTGTAGTAATCTGTCCTACAGTATCTAAGATTGAGGATTTTTTAAATCCTTTGTGACGAATAGTATATTCATCAAAAGTCTGATCTGCAACTACTAATCCGTTACTACAAACCAATCTGAAAAGTCCTACATGAAATTTGAAGGATGATCTACCGTTGTGAGAGTTCGTTAATACAATCTCTGGGTGAGTATCTCCAATCTCAGATGAAAGGTTATCTAACTCTGTGTTTCTGAAACGTAAAATGTGTTTCTTGAATGGTACAGTATCTTCGTAACCTGTACGAGTACGAGTTTGCATCGCTGCGGTTGGTTTCCAATTCTTCTCTTCTAAGATATCAATTACCCTAGTAGTAGGAATGTGTTTGTAAATGTGTGAAAGATGTCTTGATTGTGTCTGTGTTAATGCCGAAGGACACTGTGCTCCGATTTGTTCTAAATTTAAGTATTCCATAGTTATTTATTTTTGTTATTACAAATATACGGCAAATATTTTAAACTGCCAAACATTCTTCCATAAAATGTGGAATATTTCTTTTTTTCCACTTAGAAAAGTGTTTTTTCTCTCTAATATAGTACTCTCTGTATGACTCCACCGCATTACCAATTTTACATTCTTCTGGCATCGCCAATCTAAATGGTGTTAGTTTACCTAATTCTTCCAAAGGAGGATGATTAATCATACACCATTCAATTATGTCTTGTGATTTGTGTCTCTTTTCATAACGGTAGGTATATTCTTTACATAACTCAATACCTAAATCACATAACCACACATAATTTTCTATACACTCTCTTGCCCATATGGAACAAGGGTGGTTCTTATGAGATAAACCATAAGGTACATCTAAACCTGATTCTACCATATGATGGACACCACATAAAAGTTGTGCACTTTCTAATATCATTTTAACTACGTGCTTATCGTTGTGATACTCAGCACATTTTTTCGGATCTTCGTCTAATATAAAAATATTCATACCATAAAAGTATAATATTTTTTTTAATTATCCAAATTTATTACTTTATTTTTAATATTTATAGTTATAAATTTAATTTTATGGACAAATTTTCTAAATTAGAAATAAAAATAATAGATTTTATCAATAAAGAGTTTGTTGGTACTTACCCTAGTAAAGCAAAGGTGTTACAGTGGTTAAAAACTACATTAGGATTTACTAATGAAGAAGCTCAACAATGGTACGCATTATGGTTTTTAAATAAAGATACCAAATCTTATGTTGATATTGGAAATGATAAATTTAGAATACCTTGGGAAACCATTGAAAATGTTAATAGGGGAGATGCATTATACAAATTTGTAGAAAGACTAAAAGAAAAAGATGGTGATGAAGATGAAGTATTAGAAGTTTATTACCCTAGTGATGAACACAATAAATTAGTTAAGACTTTATTGGGTGATAATTTTTATTATTGCGATTCTAGCGGATATGTAAAAACCCCTTGTGTTAATTTTGAAAGAGATGGATTAGAAATTGCGGGTGATGGTGGCGACTTTGAACAGTTTATATCTGGTGTTGGAGATCAGTCTTGGAGAATTGGTGATGATGGTGCTAATAATGAAGATTATGATAATGAAGAATTCAACTATGTAATGTATAATGATAAAACATTAGATATTATAAAAAAGATAGGTGATATAGTAGGTGTTTATGTTGATGATCCTAAATATGGTGGTATGGACAACGATGGTGGACTATACGAATATTTAGATGACTTTCTTACTAATGATGATAAAGAAGATGTAATAAATGAATATGTATGGGCATTAAATGGTGAAACTGGTAGGTATAGATCAGAACAAGTAACAAAAGTGTATGAAGATGAAATTACTTACGTCCCTTACACCAGTCAATTTTCTTATGGTCCACACACCATAAAGATACCATATGAAGATTTATTAGAGAAAATTAAAGAACATGGTATTTTTACATTTAGTGATTTACAAGATTTAGAAGAAGAACTAAACCCTTGTGGTAATTGTGATTTAGATGATGCCTATTGGAGTAGTGATTATATTGACGATGCAGGTGCAGAATATGTCAAAGAAGTATTAAACGCAGAACTAGAACGAAAATTACATAAATTAGAGGAGGATGAAAATTACACAGAAAAAATAATATTAAAAAAAGAGTTTGAGAAATTCCTTAAAAAAAGTGGGTTTACACATCATAGTTGGACTAAAAAATGGTCTAGTGGTGACGGAAAATTACAATTTTTAGATAAAGATTTGGATTTTGACGAAAAAATGATTACTTTTGTTTATAACGGAGAAAAACATAAAACTTCGTTAGAAGATTTCACTCCTTGGGTACAAGGTAGTGTATTAGATTTAAACGAATGTGTAACAGTAAGTAAATTCAGATTAATTATGGAAACAGTAGGAGACCCTTTAGATATTAACAAGATTGCAATATTTGACTTTGATGGTACTTTGATGGACACACCTCTACCAGAAAAAGGTAAAGTAGAATGGGAAGAAAAAACTGGTTCCCCATACCCACACAGAGGATGGTGGAGTAAAAGAGAATCTTTAGATACAGAAGTATTCGATATCCAACCTATTAAATCTACAATAAGTGATTATGTTATTGAAAGTGATACACCTAACACTTATATGGTTATGTTAACAGGAAGACTACCAAATCAAAAAGATCAAGTAGAAGATATATTACACAGTAATGATATTGTTTTTGATGAATACCATTATAAAGATGATGGAGATACTTTAAATAGTAAGTTAAATACTATTGTAAGTCTTTTAAATAGGTTTCCAAATACTGAATTAATAGAAATGTATGAAGATAGAGAACCTCACGCTATTGCGTTTGAGGAGTGGGGTAAAGAAAATGGGGTTAATCTAAAAGTAAACTTAGTTACTAAACCTCAACTAGATTTTAAATAAAGCCCAAATAAAGTTGCCGCAATACCAAAAATAATCTGTACTACCACCCATACAGTAGTAGACATAGTTTTAAATGTTTTTAAATCACTAACTTCTTTTTGTAATTCTTTTAATTGTGTAGGTGAAGATACTTCATCTACATTACCTTTCCAATCTTTTAATGAAGATATTTCGTCTTTAAATTGTTCTAATTTAGATAGTTCTTGTTTAATGTCGTTATTTTCCTCAGTTAGTGAATCTACTTTATTATTCAATTTCTCTAATTCTGCTAAGACAAGTCGTGAATATTCATTCCACCCATTTTGATTTCCGTTATTACCCATTATTAATTATCTTTTACTACTTCACAAGTACAAAGTAATACATCCTTACCATCAACTTTTTTTAATGTAATTTTAGATATAAAATCTTGTCCTGACTTATGTGGACATTTTATAACACCTTGCCAACTCCCTTCATTATTTAACTTACTATTAATTTCATCAATAGGTCTTTCAGGAATTTTAAGGAATAATTCATAATGTCTTTTCCCCACCATATCATTAGGGTTTTCAAACCCATAAAGTTCAGCAAACAATTCATTTACTAACAGATATTTCCAATCTTCTGCCATAATAGCCATAGGACGAGGAGAAGTTAAAAATACGTGTTCTAAAATATCGAAATGTTGAACTTTTTGTATTAAATCGTGATCTCGTAGTGATAAATCCTCAACTAGTTGTCTTAATTTGTCAATATTGCTCATTTGCGTCTTTTATATATAAATATATAAAAAACTTAATAAATTATCTAATACCGGATAAGTACCACTTTTTTACATTGTTACGTGGCTTTTCGTTTTCGTTGATGTTATTTACTATAATATTTGCTTCATCTTCATCTTTAACTCTATAAGATAAAGTATTAAAAATCTTACTACTAGTTTTACCATCAATAACTTCTGTTTTCTTATTGACTCTTTTTAAATGTATTGTTAATCTTTTCATTTTATTTTTATTTTATTTGGTAATTCTTCTTTACTTAAAAAACTATCTTTAATAAACTCTATAACAACTTCTTCACTGTGGTTATAATCTTTCCATTGTATAAAGTTAAAACCTTCGTCTGAATAATGTTCTTCCTCATCCCAATCATTTGTAAGTGGTTCACCACTTATTTCATCATTATAGTTTTCATCAACCCAATAATAATATTCGTTTGTTTCTAACAACCTATATGTATTTTCTTCATCTTCTTCTAAAACAAATTTAACAGTTAGATTTCCATTGTCATCACAATCCATTTCCAAAACTTCGTTAATAAAATATTTTTCCATAACTTTTTTTGGAAATAAATATGTCTATTTTTCTAAAACTTCATTTAGTGAAATAAGTTTATCTAAATACTGTTTTGCCTTATAGAGATCTTCTATACCATTTTTATCTTTCCATCTTGTAACATATTTTACAATATTACCTTCGAAAAAATCAAGATTATGTGAATGTGAATAGTCCCACATTTCAATTCCTCTATTATAATGTTTAGGGTGTTTTACTCTTTCCGACATATTATTATTAATTTTGATTAAATATAATAATATATTATTTAAATGTCAATTAATTATTCCTAAACAAATAAAAAGTATCGGAATAATTACCATCTTCTTGTGTAATTGTTTCTTCATTTTCATATCCATCGTACCCCGCTAACCAATGTCCTAACCCATCATCACTGACTGCACCTTCCATAACCTTATCTTTATCAATGTCTATATAACCGTACTCATATGCTTCAGAAATTTCCATACTCCCATAATCTAAAAAACTGTCTATATCATCTACGAATTCTTCTGTTCTATTGGCAGTTACTTCTTCAATATACATTTCAATAAGACTTTCACCACTATATTTTTCTAATAGGGTTTTACTTTCTTCTAAATTGGTTTGTAGCTTATCTAATTCTCTATAAGATTCCTCCAAATATGTTTCCAATTCGTCAAAAATTCGTTTGTAATTATTATAGGTACTTTGTAACTCCTCAATCTCTTCACTATATTCCATATCCCTATAGTTAGTTTCGTCATCACTATAATAATCTAATCTTTCAATATCTTTTTCTAATACTATTAATTCTGACTCAACATTGTCTTTTTTAAACTCTTTCTCTTGAATTTCTAATGATAGTTTTTTTATCTCCTCTTTATATAATTTAGTGTCATCCTCTGCACCTTCATATTCATTCCACTCCTCACTATTATAACCAAACAATTCCTCTCTTAATTCATCTTCATCGTAATCTCTCACCCTTTCTTCTGTCCCTTCTCTTACATATAACTCTATTTCCCTTTCATCTGGTTGTACGTAATCCATTAACCATTCTTGATTTAATGCATCATATCCTTCACTTTGAATTATATCATACACTCTAGTTTGTGCTGCGTTCCACGCTTCATCATAATCTCTAGCAATTTGATAAGTTTCATAACCACCTCTAGCAACATCAAAAATTCTATACTCTGGTAGATAAGTGTTATAATAATCCCTTATATCTCCTTTATAAACTTCAACAACAAATGTCTCTGGTATTCCTTTAAATTCTGACAATACTTTAATATAATCATTACTAGCAGTAGTATCTAACTCTACTACCTTATCCATATCTAAGAAACCTCTTTTATGTTTACGTGCAGAAGGTGCATTTAACATATATAAATTAATTAATCTAACTTGTGTTTCTAAATCATCTATCGCCAATGTATCTTTTAAAAATTTATATATTAGTTTATCAGTATTTTGACTAATTCCTTTATCATACATAAACTGTAATAACTTTCTATCTACGGGAGTTAGTTCAGTATACGTTACGTTACTGTCATTAGATTCTGATATGAGGTTATATAGTTTCATCATCTTAATACTGATTTAAATGGGTGATTTGTTTGACCGAATCTCCACTCCTCCATTTCATTTCTAAGAGTATTCTCTCCAAAATATTTAATTTTATCCGCCTGTTCATATAAAGGACTCTCATAACTATCATTATCTGGATTATATTCATCTTGTTCGGTATCAAAAACTTCATCACTTAGGACAATTACCCCTTCATCGTTTTCAATCTTATCTTTCCAATCAGTATAACTCTCAGTGTAGTAATTACGTATTTGTGTACCCGGAGATGGTAATTTTACTGGTGATATTAATTTAATTAGCATTTCATTAATTTCTTTATAATACATAGTTTCACATATCTCTGTGTCTCCACCACACCAATGACAATCTTCATCAGATCTACCATCACCATGACATTCATCACATTCTACTTCTTCGTATCCATCACCATTACATTCGTCACATTGTTCTTCTTCTCCTTCATCATCTCTAAAACTTCCTTCACCGTCACAATACCCACATTCTAATCTTTGTTCTCCTTCACCATCACAATACCCACAATCTTCATCTTCATATCCACTACCACCACATTCTTCACAAGTCTCACATTCTTCCTCTTCTTGATCACTTACATAGTCATCATAATAATGAATATCATAAAAGTAATAATCATACGGTTCTAAAATAGGATCTGTCATCCAATCTTTAACCTTTAAATTAGTTGCCAAAAGAAATGCTAATTCATTTATTTTATCTTCATCTAAAAATAACGAATCTTTCATAAATTGATAGATATTATTATATGGTAAATCTCTATTCTTTTCTTCATCATTACCTTTGAAATACCTATTGAAAAATATATGTCTTTTACTACTCCAACCCCACTTAGATGCTGCACCTCTAAAATAATCAAAATCAAACTTTTGTGAAATTATGTTCATTAACTTTCTATTAATTAGAGTATCTAATTTTGGTGCGGTGTAATTATCTTTTCTAAAGTTTGCACCGTATTCTTCCATTATGTTAATAAACTTTATCATTATCTATGTTCAATTAAATTTCTAAAATACGTTCTAAATCTTATATTGTCAAAACTTATATCGCCTTGTGGATAATACACACTAATTTTTCCTTCCTTATCTTCTAAATTATCTATTTCAAAACTAGAATCTGTGTCTTCCCATCTTTCATACATTGTTATTAAAAGACCACTATTTTCATAATACCACTTTTCAAAGCTTTCCCATTCTCCAGTTTCACTTTTTAAAGGTTTATCTAAATTAGGTTCGTTACTGTAAAATATTATTGTATCATCTGTTAGATGATATTCATCCTCAGTATAGTAATCAACACCAGATCCTTCACAATACTGACAATCATCTTCTAATTCTCCACCACCACCACAGTCTTCGCACTCTACATTACCTTCACCATAATCATATTCTCCCGAACCCTGACAAGTTTGGCAGTCATTATTTTGTGTACCCATTCCATCACAATCTCCACACTCACCATCTAACTCCACTTGTTCTTCTTGTATTTCACCATAGTGACCTACTTCATACACATAAAACGTTTCATCTGTTTTTATAGAATCAGTTAAATAATCTATCGGTCCATTTAAAAATATTATCCAACATAACTCTGAAATTTTTTGGTAATCTAATACCAATGTCTCTTCCATAAATTTAACAATACCTTTTTCTTCTATCTGCTCAATTATTGGGTTGGATAGATCACCATATCTAATATTTAAATCAAACTTTTCTGCAACTATATTTAATAGTTTTCTATTAACTAGTGTATCTAAATCTTCGGATTCTTTTAGTATGTCTTTGAATCTAATCATATACTAATAAATATGATTAAGAATAGATTTCTCTCACTTTTCCTTTAATGATAATTTCTTCGTCTACAGGTTTCCAATCGGTAATAAGGTTGGAGTTATATGGTTTACCATCTTTAGGTATTGCAATAGTAATATGTGGGATTTTATTATTAGTATGATAACCGTCTACTTTTACGGCAATTGCATCTTCTGAAACACCAATCTCTTTAACTGTTAATTGTACTGTCTTACCTATATCATCTCTTAAGTGTTGTGGTACTGGTTGTTTAAAACCCATAGTCATATGGTGAGCAATCTTTTTCCAATTTAATGGTATATCCACATAATTATCAACAAACATAATTAAGTTATCTTGATCATCATCGTCTAACACAACCGCAGAATATAACAGATTACCTGTAGATTCATTTAATTCTTCTACCTCATCTTCTTCAGTAGTATGACTTTTAGGCATAATACTTATATTCCATTTATTTAATACCTTTTCTAAAGCAATAGGTAATGCCATAGATACTGCACCTAACCCCATCAATGCCACTATACGAGCTAAATCTTTAGATTGGGATTTAAGAAATTTTTTATCTTCTTCAGTTACATCTTTTTTATTAATAATTTTTGCTAGTATCTTTGCTGCTTCAGTAGTTTCTTTACCTTCTCTTCTTGCACCATTAACAAATTCAGCCCAAGATTTTCTTAAATCTTCTAACTTGCCCTCAAATAAAAATTTAGGTTGCTTACTTTCTTTGATTGATTTAATTTTTTTCTTAATCAATCTTTTTCCTGATTTAATAATGTGCTTCTTCTTCATATACGAATAAATATCTTAATACAATAAAAAAGATATTAAATTTATTCCACAATAGTTTTCTCTACATCACCGTTGTCCCACATTATTATTACAAAACCTTTAGTATTTTCATCTACTTCTTGTCCCATCTGATTATATATTTTAACTATCTCTTTTCTTTCTCCCTTAATTGTTACTGCAATGGGTGAAAATGTTTCATACATACCATCATAATCTGTTTGAGTTAATCTATAATAATTATGTCCAATTATAGGTCTTTCATCATATGTAGTGTAAGACATTAATTGATTGGAGTTTCCAGCACCTAATACAGTAGATATAGTTTCCCAATTATAACCATTATAAGATTTTTCTATGGTATAATAATCATTATTTAACTGAGAAGCTACAACCCAGTCTAGTTTAATGTTAGTTCCATCATACTCACCAGTAAAACTTACTAATTCAATTGGTAGTGCGCTACCTTGTTCCCTTACTAGAATATTATCTATAGTTAATCCATAATCATAATGTGCAATATATTCAAATCTTAAACTATAACTATTACCTGCAGTTACTGATTTAGTCTGAGAATAAGTACAATCATCACAATCTGTTGTTGTATTTATTAATGTGTGTTCTATCGAAGAAGATGTCTCATTATATAAAATTGCTTTAAAACTATCATCTCCATCGTAATCTTCGTACCCATAATTAAAACTTATTTCTACTTCATCTTTCGTTGGTGAAATATTTTTAATTATTAAATCATTGTCTTGTACACAACTTGAACTACCATAATCTATTCTTGCTCTATTACCTGAACATCCACTACAACTAGATCCTGTAGCGTCTGAAGTACTTATTACCCACGTATCTGAAGTAGTACAATTAGAACTATTATCTATCTGATATGGATTACCGGAAGATGAAGTTGTTATTGCATTTCCATCTACTAAACTACTAAAGTCTTGACTTGCTATAGTAATTAAACCAGCACCACCACCAGATGATGCAGTTACTACTACCTCATCAATTGAGTTATCACATTGCCAAACATCTCCACTTGCCGCAGTAGTACTTTCAAACGCTAATTGTACATAAGAATATCCTACGTAACTATCTAAATCAACTGTTGCTTGTTGCCAACCATTATGTGATGTTGTAACAGTCCAAGGATAGTGCATTGTACCTCCTGATGATGAATTTCCTTTATATATTTTAAGTCTTAATGTACCCGGACCATATCCAGAAGAGGCATAAATATGATAATAAAATGTAACACTTGCAGTTGTTTTATTAGTCAAATCATAAGTACAATATATTCTAGCCGTTTCACTATTTGTTCTAGGACTCGATGTTTCTGTAAAAACATATCCTGTGGTGCTATTTGCACCATTTGAGGATTGAGGTCCTGTACCTGCTGATGGTGTTCCTGATGATGTTCTTGTCCAATCAAAATCATCTGTTCCAGATTGTGCCCAATCTCCAAAATCTGATGCGAATGTCGATGTATGTGGGTATGATGTTATTTGTGTTATTGCATGTGTTGAGAATATCATCATAACTAATGTTACGATAATATATTTTATATATTTATACTTTTCCATAATACTTTTTTTTTAATATCTATGCGAAATAGATACCTTCTATTTAATAAATATAGGTAAAAGTTATCAAAATGTAAATAAACGGTATAATTATGGGATTAAATGAGCGTTTTGGTGGATAGAATTACAATTAATCGGTTCTAATTATGAGATAAAGGACTCCATTCATATTTATTTCATCGTAGTTGCCATCATAACTAGCTAAGGCTTCATAACCTTCATCATCTTTAATTGATTCTCTGAGACTATCTTCATCCAACCAGAAAAAACTATCTATAGCACTTTCTCTATCAAAACCTAGATTATCAACAAAATAACTAACACCATCACTTCTAATTTCATCCACAGTATTTTGGGTATAATTTTCTCTTAACTCATCTTTGGCTTGTTCTACAAATTCTCCTTGATAAATTTCTTGTAGGTTTTCCATCTCAGTTTCTAAGTCATCTAACTCACTTTGTAAATCATTAATCTCTTCTTGTTTCAAATCTATCTCCTCTTCTAATCTATTGTACTCATCTTCATCTTCTTCATAATCCAAGTCCTCTTGTTCTGATTCTAACTCCTCTTTTTCCGACTCTAAGTCATTCATACGTTCTTCGATATCATCTTTTTCACTGTCTTTTTCTTCCCATTGCTCTTTGGCATCATCCATATCATCATAACCAGCTTCTTCTAATATCTCTTCATCTGTCATATCACTTAATCTATTATCCGCCTCTTCTTCCGCAAATTGTTCAATGGCGGAATCGTTTGGTTCTAAATGATTTTCCAAATACCAATCTTCCATATATTCAACACCATCATCTATTCTACTTTGTGCGTAATCATTCATTGCGTCATCCATCTCATCTTCATCACCTATTGCATATGTTCCACCATCATCTTCGTTTTCATACTGATCTAAACCATAGTGACTATAACCACCCTCTTCCATTAAAAATGGTGGTAAGTCAAAATATTCTGCTAGTGCTAATTGTTTGTCATCAAATTCAGAGTTAATCTTTTCCATATCTAAATCAACCTTTTCTAAATCATCGTAGGTTTCTCCCTCATCCTCATCCACAAGTTGTTCCATATAAAGATATGTTAATCTCATTTTAAGTTCCATATCCTCAATATATAATGTATCAGTTAAGAACCTCCAAATCTCTGCACCATCAGACCAATCCACATCTTTATCTGCCATTAATTGGAGAAATCTCTTATCTATTGGAGTAAGAGTAATTAATGTAGGTTCTTGCGTTTCCTTTTGTTCTTCTTCTACTTGTTCGTATAGTTTAAATAATTTCATCTTAATAATCTATCTGTATTATATAATAAGTATCACCATCTATCGTTTCCGTATCATAATAGTCGTCTATGTTACTTAGTTCACCTGCCCTATCGAGCTCAGTCTGATCTTCAATAAACCCTTCTCTATCGAAATTTAACCACTTTGGTAGTTTACTAACATCTACTTCCTTCCACTTATTTAAATAGGGTTCAGTGAATTCATAATTACCCCACTTTTGATCTTGTGTTATATAACCATGATCAATTAACCAATCACCAATGTAGTTAGCCATTTTATTGTATTCATCATTATATATTAATTCTCTTAATCTTTCCCTTAGAGAATCCTCTATTTGGTCCATTTCTATTTTTTTAGGGATACCACTATTCATTGGATCATCTACATTCTGTGCTAACTGATAAAATCTTTTAATTAGTTTTATAACTTCATCGCTATTATCATAATCCTTTATCATACTAATTATTTTAACAATACCATTATCTGATTCTATAGATTCTGCATATTCACCTGCAATAATTCTTTTATCTGCATCATCTATATATAAATAACTTATTAATCCATTCACTGTACCTTCGAATTGGGCTGCCTCCTGAAAGTTATAGTATCTATCTTGTAATGAATCATTTATTGCTCTCAATGTTTCATCTTCAGTACCTACTTCATAATGATTATCATTTACTATATCATAAAAAACTGACATGTCTCTATCCCAAGTTTCTTTCATATCTATAACCAGTATAGGTGGTAGATTTAAATTATTTGCAACTGCCTGATGGTGGTAATTAGGACCGGGTATTATATTTTCTCCTTGTGTTGTTAGTTTATTATACTCTCCGTCTTCTTGAAAGTTATTTATAAATAATTTTATATAATA
>CEWG01141842.1_pt1 | contig 12360 bp, 14 predicted proteins | sample 361411 | NCBI WGS metagenome assembly CEWG01 (sample SAMEA2622173, study PRJEB7988) | marine metagenome | biome: marine biome (ENVO:00000447); feature: surface water layer (ENVO:00002042); material: "saline water (ENVO:00002010), including plankton (ENVO:xxxxxxxx)" | depth 5 m | reverse complement strand
TTCTTTATCAATTCCATTACCATATCCAAGTTTAAGTCTTTCTTTTCATCTTCTTTTATAGGTTCATTTACATAATTACATGTCTTCTTATGATACCATAAACTATTTCGTGCGTTATATTCCTTACCACATTCGCAAATAAATTTTTCGGCGTTTTTTGATGTTTTTTCTGTTCTATTTGTTCTATTTATATGTTTTGCAGTGGTCAAATGACGTTTATAATCACCATTTTTAAGGCATCTAAAGTTGCATAATTCACATGTAAATTTATCGATGTTTTTTGATGTTTTTTTCATTCTATAATATTCTATAATATTAGAACAGAAAAAAACTCCCTAAATCATTTTTTTGACAAATTAATTTTTATAGGTTGGAGCGACACTAAACAAATAAAAAACACAAATTACTGCATTATCGTCTAAAGTGAAAAATCACAAAAACTCTGTTTAAACTTCTCATTCCAAATATCAAAATTGGACATTTTAAAAATGTCCATTTTTACAAAATAGATTTGACTTTCTATTGTAAAAAAACAATTGTAGAATAAATTGAAAATACAATATAAAGACACGCATAAAAAACAATAACAATATAAAAACAATATTATTATTAGCATTAATGGTTTTCTAATAACTCAATAATTTTTTTATTTTGATTAATAATAATTTCTTTAAGTTCATTATTTTGTTTTATTAATTCCATTATAGAATTAGCTGGTTCTTTATTATGATTTTTATAATTACATTTTTGTTTATGGTTCCATAATGATGAAGCATGTTTAAATATTTTGGAACACTCGCATATATATTTTTTGGGTTTTATTTCAATTTTTTCAGTTACATCGTTTTCATTACTTTTCAACTTATGTTTTGTTGTTAAATTATGTTTTATTATATCATATTTATTACCTGTTTTATAATTACAAACTATACATTCATATCTAATTTTTCTCGATTTTGGTGTAATTTCCATTTTATAATATTAGAATATAAAAATATTATCAAATTCATTTATTTAATAATATATTTCAGATAAAATAGATTCAAATGAATGTTCTAATTTGGTCGCTTCCAAAAATATGTCCAGAACCTTTCATATCAGTATAACATATTTCAAAAACATTATCATAAGACCAATTATAATCATAGCATAAACTTATTTTAGGTTGCTTATCAAAGTCGAACTCAAAATAAAAACTGGTATCGTTTGGTCTTGTTTCAGTATCTTTGATAATTTTCTGTTTTTTATTAATAATTGGTATAATTATATTGTATCGTTCGTCGTATTTATGGATTACATTTACAAACTTATGGTAATCAATGGCATTCTTTAATTTATATTTATATTTGATACGTCCATCATACTCAAGTATTAAATTTTTTAATTCGTATGGAAGTTTTTTTAATAATTTATCTGTATTATTCATTATTCATTATAGTATAATAAAAAAACTCTCTATATTACTTATACAGTTTTAATCGGTAAAAAGGTGTAAAAAAAAGTTTTTTATTACATAAATAGTTTCAAATTTTTATATTATAATTTTTGGCGTTCTTACATTTTACCAGAGCGTAGGCGAGTAAAATCGGGGTATTGAAATGTATTCATGTTGATAAAAACCAATCCATTGCAATTTTCAGATACATACAGGTCGTTAATACAATTGATGTCATTCGATTCAATAATCATTTTAGAATCATGACTATAAAAATCATGATACGGAGTATAAAATGAATGATAATAACCCTTTTTATTAAGTTGTTTTGAAAATTCATTGACAAGATGAGTTTTACCATTGGCACCTTGACCCCATAATACGACAGTAAAGTCATTATCAATGGCGTTTTGAAGTGTTTTCTTTGCACGGTTATATTGGTCGGTAAATGAACGAGGAGGAGACATAATCATAATAAGATATTATATAATAGTATTGTTAATATCACATATATTGTAATCAATTTTATATATGTGATATACTATTTTTTGTAAAAACAACAACAATATTTTTCATACCATTTGGGTTTAGGTTTAGGATGATTAAGCATTTTTTCTAATACGGAAATTTCTCTATAATTAGAAGATTCTGTAAATGACATGTATATATATATCATAAAATATTAAGTTTTTTAAATATAATATTTTAATTAAGAATAAATTAATTGTGTAAATCTTTATCAGTAAGAACATAACCCCAGTGTTGTAGGGTCTGTCTAATTTTGGGACTAATGCTAAAATCATCAAATGAAGCATTCTTATTGTTAATCAAATTAATTAACATTCTACGAAAACGGCTATTAGGTCCAGCAGTGCGAATCCATCGATTAATTTGCCTTTCATCATCATCGCTTCTCTTGCCAGAGAAAAAATCACAATACCATTGAACCCAACCGTATGGGTGAGAAGAAACAATCCAATCTTTTTCTTCCCAAAATTCTAAAGTAGTTCCCACTTGAACTTTATATTTATTAATTTTAGTATCATAATTGTCCCATTTATTGGTAAGCCAAATATCAGGAATATTTTTCCACCATGATTTTGGATATTTAAGATGTTGTTCTCGTAATATAGATTTATAAAATTTGGATTTGATAGGTCTCCAATAAGTTCCGCCGAAACTACCTAATTCAAAAATTTCTTTAGGTGTTAAATTGGGTTTGAAATTAGGAAAATCATGAAATAAAATTTCTCCGTCTTTATTTTTTTTTGGCATAATTTAATTAAATTATATAGATAAAATAATATGAATTGAAATTGTATATTAATGATATAATGGTCATATCAAATCAGGTATCAATAGACCGACTAATTCCAGGAAAAAAATATATAATAGCAATAAATTGGAATACAACAAATAACTTAAGAATAGATAAGGAATGTTTAATATATGGAACATATGTAAAATACGAATATACAAGAGGTAGAACACGTTCATTTGATAGTGGACTGCAACTATTATTAACACCAGCAAGAACAAATGCAATATTTGATATATGTGGTCAACATACTAAAGTAAGTATAATGAACAAATTTTTTGAAATATATAAACCGAGTTTAAAAGAATTATTTGAGGCATATATATTTCATCAAATGAATTTACCTTTAGATATAAAAAAGCATATAAGAAAGGAACATTTTAATTTGAAATGTAAATATAGAGCAAAACCGAAATAATTAAATAGTGCTACTTTGAAATGAATCTAAAATACGAATGGCATCATCACAGGCGACTTGTTCAGCCTTTTTCTTAATTTTGTGTTTACCTTCGCCCATAAATAAGAATATTTTCCCAAATTGAGACATGTGTTGATGTATATCATTATATGAGGAGAATTTGGAAATAGGAAGAGAGTCATCATGTTTTAATCCGTGAACGTGTTGCCCCAAACAAAGATAAACTCCCATATGATAACCAATATCGGGGTCATGTTCAGCAACTTCAATATAATCGGGAGTGACCTTAAATTCTTTCTGAATTTTAACTTGTAAAATATTTTTGAAATTATCATCATTACGAATTAAATTAATCCAATCAACATGTTTTTCAAAAACAGATTCAACGAAAATTTGAACCATTTGGAAGCCAGGACCACAAACGAAAACATTGTCAAACCACTTGTCATCGTCATGGATAGAAATTTTATTAAAATCTAAAAACATAGCACCGATAAAAGATTCAAATAAACAACCTAATTTTTTTAAATTAGTTCTAATTTGTTTGCCTTCAGCGTGTTTAGATAGAACGACCCAATTATGTAAGCCCATTTCGTAAGCCATACGTCCAATAGATTCATTTTTAACAAGTGCGATTTTTTTTTCAGTCATAAAACCTTCATTTTCTTTAGGGAATCTGCGATATAAATAATATTTTGTAATACATTCTAAAACACCGTCGCCGATAAATTCCAATCGTTCATTAGATTTAGTAAATAAATCAATACAATCATCAGGTTTTTTGGCAATAACAATATTATTAGCTTTATTTTCAATATCAGGTCTTCTAATATAAGACCTATGAATAAAAGCACGTTTATATAATTCAAGATTATGTAATGAAAAAGGAACATTATATTTAGTCATAATTTCTTGTATTTGTTCTTTATTAATTAACTTATTTAGGGGATTATAGGGGTCAAAAACATAGGTTTCAATACCATTACTATTTTTTTCAATTCTGATGTCATCGTCCATATTCATGTTATTTTGGAAATAAAATGAAGGTAATCTATACTAATAACTAATAAATTATATTTATATTATTTATCAATTTTACTTTTGGAAAAAAATATTTAGTAAGTATATATAAAATGGTATTGAGCACAACTAAAAAAGCAGCTTCTGTAGCAAGCATAACTAACCAAAATCAAGGAGGAGGATCAAAGAAAGCAGGACTTCCTTATCTTGTAGGACGTTCATCTTGGAGTTCTATTGCATTGAATGGCACCAGTCAAAGATTGAGTGTTCTAAAGCAGCCCATGCCTATGACAATGTCAAAGTAATCATCCGATTGATACCGTCCAGAAAATAAGAAATAATAAGATTATTGCAGAAACAATATAATAATAAGTATATTATATTGTTATTAGAGAACCTTGTATGAAAATCATAATAGATGAACGAGAAAGAGATATATATGAACACTGTAATTCAATATTAAGTAGTAGTTCAACGTATTCATATTTACAAGTATCAAGAGAAGTATTAGAATTAGGAGATATAATATTAAAAACAGATGATGGAAAGGATGTATTATTAATAGAACGAAAAAGTTTTAGTGATTTGATGGCATCTATAAAAGATGGACGATATGAAGAGCAATCGTATAGATTATTAAATAGTACGGGATATCCTCCACATTCAATAATATATTTATTAGAAGGTGTATTAAGTGAATTGAGAACTCCATTAGAAAAAAAGATATTATATTCAGCAATGACATCGTTAAATTTTTTTAAAGGGTTTAGTGTGCATAGAACATCATCGAAAAGAGAAAGTGCGGAATGGATATTACATATGGGTTCAAAAATAGAAAAGGAATTTATAAATGGAAAAGTGCCATATTATTTGACACAACCATTTATAAGAATATTTAAACAAAACAGCAAGGAAGAAGAGAACGTAGAAAACGTATTATTGAAGGAAGAGCCAACATCATCAGAATATTGTTCAGTAGTAAAAAAGGTAAAAAAAGAGAACATAACTCCAGAAAATATAGGAGAAATCATATTATGTCAATTACCAGGTATAAGTTCAACAACGGCAATTGCGATAATGAAACGATTTCAAAATTTTACGCATTTAATACAAGAGCTAAATAGTAATCCAGAGTGCTTAAATAATTTAGCTTATGAGAGTAAGGGAAAAATGAGAAAAATAAATAAAACAAGTATAGATAACATAAAGAAATATTTGAAACAAACTATAGAATCAACTGATTAATGCATTATATAATATAATATGTTTATATAATATAATAAAAATGAACAGTAATAATGGACAATTAATAATACCAAATAATATAAAATCAGGAAATCAAAATGATGAAAAGCCATTTACTCCTCCTCCGACACCAACGAAGAAGAGAAGTATTCCGAAAAAAGTTATAAAATGTCCCTCGGTGGAGGAATGTGAGAAGGAATATCAGGTAAAAAGCGAGTCTTAGGATTGAAAAAAACGGGTTTTGTAATTTCATTATCAACATATTTACCAGAATCAACCATTTGTTTAGTATAAGTAGGTCCAGCCCAATTATAATCCATAGGATTATCACTAATTTTTTTGGAGGAAGTGCTATCATGAATAGCATCTAATTGAGTATATTCACCAATATGTTGACCATGAGAATCAAAACCTGGATATTGATTATTATTATAAGGTAAGTTGTTTCTGGTAGCATCTAAAACTTTAACAGCATTATCTATTTTATCAATGTCTTCTTTAGATAAATCGGGAACACTGGGTAATCCGCCCTGTTGGTCAAAAGGACTGGGTCTAACTCGGTAAACATTTTCGCCTTGTGCGTTATTTTCTTGTTGTATAAATAAAACAGGGCAATCAATACCTTTTTGTTTTTGTATCTCTAAATAGTTAATATATTCATCTAAATTAAAAAAAGGGATAGGATTAGTAGAACTGGTGGGTTCATTGGAATTATATAACATTAAAACATTACCTTTTTTAACTAACATATCAGGGCAAGAACTGCCAGTTTGCAAAGTCATAGGTTCTTTTTTACATTTAGTGCATGAAGGTTTAAAATTTACAGTAGCATATAATCCCATAAAGAAAACAATAAGTAAAAGAATGATAAATATTAAATTATCGGATTTCATTGTGTAATAAACTATATATATTACATGGATTTTATTTAGTTGAAATATCTATGTATAATATAAATGGTAAAATCAAAAAAAACAAAAGAAAGAAACCCTAAACAAAAATCTTTAAAAAGGAAGTCTCAATCAAAAAGGAATAATCCAAGAAAGAAGAGAACCACTATAAAAAAAGCGAAAAAATCGTTAAAAGAACAAATAAGTTCTCAAATACAAGATTTAATAAACCCAATTGAAATGAAAAATGAAGAGATTCCTCAAGAAATAAATACAATAAAAGTAATAAATAAAAAAACAGAAAAGCCGAAATTGGTATTGATATATGCGGATTGGTGTATTCATTGTCAAACATTAAAGCCACAATGGAATGAAATGAAAATGCAATTAATAAATGATAATAAGTATAATAATGATGATATAATAGAAATAGAAAGTAGAGAACAAGATGAAAAAATATTAGATTTAAATGAACGTTTTATAAAAAATGGAGAACCAATAAAGGCAGAGGGATATCCAACATTAGGAAAAATAGTAAATGGTGAATTTAATACATATAAAGGAGAACGTTCAACACCAGCATTATATCTTAAAAATGTCCATTTTTACAAAATAAAAATAAAAATAATAAAAAATAAAAATAATAATATAAAAAAATAATAATATTATTTGTATAATGAAAACTTTGGTGGAGTACGTTTGGATAGGTGGTAATAATGAAGTTCGAAGTAAAACGAAAGTAGTAAATAATGAAGTGCAACATGTAAGTGATTTGGAAGTATGGAATTTTGATGGTAGTTCAACAGAACAAGCAACGGGAGAAGATTCCGAAGTATTGATAAAACCACAGGCACTATTTAAAGACCCGTTTAGAAAAGAAAATCATAAAATAGTAATGTGTGATACTTATAGTCCAAACAATGAACCATTAAAAAATAATTATAGAATTTGGGCAGAAAAAGTATTTAATAATGCATTAGAAGAAGAGCCATGGTTTGGGTTAGAACAAGAATATTTTATAATGGATTTAAATACAGAGAAGCCGTTAGGTTTCCCCCAAAATGGGTTGCCACTTCCTCAAGGACAATATTATTGTAGTGTAGGTGGTAATAATTCATTTGGTAGAGTAATTGCAGAAGAACATTTAAATGCATGTATATATGCGGGTATAAAAATATCAGGTATAAATGCAGAAGTGGCACCAGGGCAATGGGAATTTCAAATAGGTCCATGTGTAGGTATAGAAGAAGGAGACCATTTATGGATAGCGAGATATTTATTACAAAGAATAGCAGAGAAATATAATGCATTTATAAACTTTGAACCAAAACCAATAAAGGGAGATTGGAATGGTTCAGGGTGTCATACTAATTATAGCACAAAAAAAATGAGAGAAGGAGATAATAACAAAACAGGATTAGATTATATAAACGAAGCGATAAATGCGTTATCGCAAAAGCATGATGAACATATGGCAGTATATGGAACGGGTAATAATGAACGAATGACAGGTGAACACGAAACAGCATCATATGATAAATTTACAGATGGAATAGCAAATAGGGGTGCGTCGATAAGAAGAGGAAATGAGACAACTAAAAATAAAAAAGGATATTTTGAAGATAGACGACCAAGTTCAAATTGTGATCCATATTTGGTTACAGGTAAGATATTTGAAACGACCGTTTTTAACAAATAAAAATTGATTTATGCTATTTATAGAAAATAGTATAAATAATCTAAACAATAATTACGAATATAAGTAATAATGGAAAAACAACAGGTAAAACGTTCAATAAAAATAAAAAAGAGTAATCCAACGGTGATGCAATCATTTAAATTAATCGATTTTAATATTTATGATGAAAATACAAAATCGGTAGAAAGTGATTCAGGTTCCGATAATGAGCCCAAATATTATTCAAGAACAGATGAAAAAGCATTTATAATTCAAGCGTTTGGTATAAATGAAAAGGGGGAAACGTGTTGTTTGTATATAAATGATTATAACCCGTTCTTTTATGTAAAAGTAGGAGATGATTGGACACAATATAAAGTAAATGCAATGGTGCGTTCTTTGGGCGATAAGGTAGATAATTATTATAAGAATTCAATCGTATCTTACAAATTAGTGGAACATCATAAATTATATGGATTTTCAGGAGGAAAGAAACATAATTTCGTAAAATTAGTTTTTAAAAATAGCGTGGCAATGAACAAATACAAAAATTTATGGTTTTCATATAAGAAAAATGAGAAAACAGGTGAAAATTCTCGTATTCGCGAGAATATAGAATTTAATAAGGTATCATTGGAATTATATGAAAGTAATATCCCGCCATTATTACGATATTTTCATATCACAAATATCAGTCCATCAGGATGGGTTTTAGTGAATACTTCAAAGGTAATAAATTCGAATGAACAAATGACAACCTGTAAATATGAGTATATATGTTCGTCAAAATATGTCAAAGCACAACCAGAAAAAGAAACTGTGGTTCCATATAAGATATGTAGTTTTGATATAGAAGCGAGTAGTAGTCATGGTGATTTTCCTATACCGATTAAAACTTATAAGAGGTTAGCAACAAATATGGTGGATGTATTTTTAAAACAATTAGACTATTTGGATGAAGAAAAGTCGAAAATATTATTAAAAAAGATATTGTTAGCAGGATTTAACTATGGTTCTTGTGAAGATATAGACTTGGTATACCCAAAGTTAAATCCATCAAAGGATAAGGTATTAAAATTAATACATACATTATTGGATAAATCATTAGATAAAGCAAAAAAAGAAACAGAAGAAGATAACAGTGATTTGATTAAGATAGATAGTTTATTTGAAGAGATGATGGAGTCTCATCAGAATAATGTAGAAGGTTCAGCTGAAGCGAATGGTGAAGAGATAGACCAGAATATTGAATATGTAAATTATAGTAAAAAGAATAATAAGAAAATAAAAATGAAAAAATCAACATCAATAATAGATGTTTTATTGGAAGAACAATATGAACGGGAAGATAAAATAAAAATAATAGATGAAGTGATGACGACATTATTTCCACGATTACAAGGCGATGAGGTTACATTTATAGGTTCAACTTTTATGAATTATGGAACGAAAGAGCCATATATGAATCATTGTTTGGTAGTGGGAACATGTGATGATGTAGAAGGGTCAATAATAGAAACAGCAGATACAGAAAGAGAAATGTTATTAAAATGGACTGAATTAATTCAACGAGAAAATCCAGATATTATTATAGGATATAACATATTTGGATTTGATTATGAGTTTATGTTTCGACGTGCAAAAGAAAACTATTGTGAACAAGAATTTTTAAAATTATCAAGAAAGTTGAATGAAGTATGTGCAAATGAAGATAGACAGAATCCAGGAACATATAATCTTGAACATACAAAAATTCAATTAGCCAGTGGTGAATATGATTTGCGATATGCAAAAATGTCAGGAAGATTGCAAATAGATATGTATGCATATTTCAGACGAGATTTTAATTTGTCTTCGTATAAATTAGATGATGTTGCAGGTCAATATATTAGCGATAGTGTTAAAAAGATAGAATTAGCTACACATGAAGTGCATGGAGATATTACTGAATTATATAGTAATAATTTAATGGGTTTGCATATAGGTGATTTTATTCATATTGAAATTACAGGTTTTACATCAGATTATTATAAAAATGGCAAGAAATTCGTGGTATTAGATATAGAATATGGTAAGGAGGTATCCGAAATGAAGAATGGTGTTGAAAAAACATCAAAGTATAATGTAATTATTATAGGAGGTCATCATGAAATAGAATCAGGTAAATCTATTAAATGGGGAATGGCAAAGGATGATGTATCACCACAAGATATATTTCGTTTATCAAAAGGAACTTCTGCTGATAGAGCAGTTGTTGCAAAATATTGTATTCAAGATTGCAACCTTGTTCATCATTTAATGAATAAAATAGATGTTATTACAGGATATATAGAAATGTCCAGAATTTGCAGCGTGCCAATCAGTTTCTTGGTATTTAGAGGTCAAGGTATAAAATTAACCAGTTTTGTTGCAAAAAAATGTCGAGATAAAGATACATTGATGCCAGATGTCGAAAAACCCAAAGATGCAGAAGGATATGAAGGAGCTATAGTTTTGCCACCAAAATGTTCTATGTATATGGATAATCCAGTGGCTTGTGTAGATTATTCATCTCTATATCCATCTTCTATGATTAGTCAAAATTATTCACATGATAGTAAGGTATGGTCAAAAGAATATAATTTAAAAGGAGATTTAATACGTGTTGTAGGTGAAAGGGACGAGCACGGAAATTTTATATATGATAATTTACCAGAATATCAATATATAGATATAGAATTTGATACTTATCGATATATTCGTAAAAGTGCAACAGCTCGTGCAGAAAAAACGAAAGTAGGTAAAATGATTTGTAGATGGGCTCAATTCCCAGATAATAAAAAAGGTATTATGCCATCAATTTTGGAAGAACTATTAAAAGCAAGAAAAGATACACGTAAAATGATTAAAACAGAAAAAGACCCTTTCATGCAAAATATTTTAGATAAACGTCAGTTGGGATATAAAGTAACGGCTAATTCTTTGTATGGTCAATGTGGTTCACGAACATCTACTTTTTATGAAAAAGATGTAGCTGCATCAACTACTGCTACTGGTAGAATGATGATTATTTATGCCAGACGTATTGTAGAAGAGGTTTATGGAGATATGATTTATAATAGTAATACTAATGGTGTGGTTAGAACAAAAGCCGAATATGTTTATGGTGATACAGATTCTGTGTTCTTTACCTTTAATCTGGAAGATCCAAAGACTGGTGAAAAGATACGAGGGTATAAAGCTCTTGAAACAACGATTGAGATTGCACAAGATGCTGCTGATTTATGCACTAAATATTTAAAACCTCCAATGAAATTAGAATATGAAAAAACACTAATGCCATTTATATTATTATCAAAAAAGCGATACGTTGGTATGTTATATGAAGAAGACCCGAACAAAGGATATATGAAATTTATGGGGTTATCATTAAAACGTCGTGATTCATGTGATTATTTGAAAGATGTGTATGGTGGAATATTGAATATTTTGATGAAAGAAAATAATATTGAAAGAGCTATTGAATTTTTACAACATTCATTAAATGAATTGATTCAAGGTAATGTTAGTATGGATAAATTAGCAATTACAAAAGCTTTACGGGGTTATTATAAAAATCCTTTGCAAATCGGACATCGTGTATTAGCTGATAGAATTGGACAACGAGACCCTGGTAATAAACCAAAACCAGGTGATAGAATGAAATTTGTATTTATTGTGAATGATAAACCAAAAGCCTTAATGGGTGATAAAATAGAAACACCTGAATTTATTATTGAAAATAATTTGAAGATAGATTATACCCATTATATTACAAATCAGTTAATGAAACCATTACAGCAATTATTTGGATTATCTTTAGAACAAATATGGACAATGCAAAATAAAAGGTCTGCTATTAAGACTTATCATAAAGAGATGGGTAAATTATCGAAAGAATTTCCCGATATAGAAACATTTATGAAAAAGAAAGAAAAATATTGTGCTACGAAAATTAAAAATTTATTATTTGATAAAACGTTGAATCAGATTTATAATGATAAACATCGAATACAAACAATCACTACTTTCTTTGATAAAAGATAATTAAATATGTTGTATATATAAACTTTTTTATTGCTTGTATTATATATACAATCAATGAGTAATTGGTTAGATAGTTCAAACAATGCTAACTGTTATAAATCCATGTATGTCAATGGGTTTATTGATATTAGTGGAGGAAATATTCAAACCAGGAATGCAGATAATCACTTATTAATTGCTGGTGATAGTTCATTTAACAGTAATTTAAGTTTAGGAAAAGATTTAAGTATCGGTATTGAAAATCCACAATATAGTGTTGATATTAGTGGAACTGTAGATTTAAAGGATAAT
>CEWG01074377.1_pt1 | contig 12414 bp, 4 predicted proteins | sample 361411 | NCBI WGS metagenome assembly CEWG01 (sample SAMEA2622173, study PRJEB7988) | marine metagenome | biome: marine biome (ENVO:00000447); feature: surface water layer (ENVO:00002042); material: "saline water (ENVO:00002010), including plankton (ENVO:xxxxxxxx)" | depth 5 m | reverse complement strand
AATCCCTCTTCATAAGCAACAGAGTGAAAAACATAATTATTATCTCTTGTCCAATCTGAAAAGGATATAGTAGTAATGTAAGAATCCGTATCTTCATTGTAAGTCATAGATGGAGAACCGAGCCAAAGATCTTTACCTAAACCATCGGGAAAGCTTGTCTCCCAGGTAACATCTAACTCATAAGGATAAGCAAAAGAACCACCATCCCACTCAAATTCATCGTATGTATAATATGGACGACCTCCGTAAGCTGAGCCAAAATCAGTAATAGCAGTGTATTCAGTCCAAATAGCATATGGAAACTCTCCATTTGCTACAACACTAGGATACCTTGCTTGGGCAGGATTAAGGTTAGTACCTACTCCACCACCACCCCATGGCGGATTACCATTAGCATTGAGATTAGGGTAAACTGTCCAAGATTCGCCATCTTCGGAAAAAGCACCACCGAGCTGTCCCTGAGTAGCTCCAACACCCGCGTACTGTCTGTATGCAATAAACCAATTTTCATCTTCAGTAACTGCTAGCGGTCTAGTTACAGAGCTCACTAATCCAAAACCATTACCTGATGAGTCAACAAGAGTTATAACTGAGCCGTTTCTTAAGTCGTGTGTTGTGGGCTTAGAGCTTGATACACCATCATTAAAAAAGGTCTGCTGCGGATCAGCTTTCCTTATCATCTTTTGGCCTTTAACGACCTTGACATTACCTTTCTCTACAGCAAAAACTAAGCTTAAAGCAAATAGAGAAAGCGTTGAGATATAAAATAAATTTCTCATATTACACTCCCTTTGTATATAATTTTATAAATTTTGAGAAGCAAATCTCTATTGTTAATCTAACATCGATCACACCAATTACCCAAGATTTAATTGTAACAAAATCTATCAAAAATTGAATTTTTAATCACCTATTATTTCATCTACTAATATCACAATATCTGAAATATTAATCTGACTATCTAAGTTCAAATCTGAAACCCATAGATCGAAGCTTGAATTTTCATAACTATTTACAATGCGATTTGCTAAAATTACAATGTCGAGAACATCACGAAAGCTATCGCAATTCAAATCACCTTTATTTGGGTTTAAGCAGTTCATATCTGAAGTAATGTAATAACCAGTCTTACGATTATTTCCACGATCTTGATTCCAGTATTTCTTTCCAAAAAAGCTTAAAGCACCCTGCTCCATCACGTCAACCGCCACAACTTCTCCTGATGTACCTTGTACGATCTCCACATCGCCATCTCCATCTATATCATAAATTGATGGGGAGCTTGAAACTGCAAAATTATGTACAATTGGGAATCTATCGTAATAAGTTCCGTCATGATTTAGAACATAAAGCTTATTTGAAATCCCTACTGCAATTTCAGGATAATCATCGCTATCTAGATCTGCGAAAGAGATTGAGGTGTCAATATCTCCTTCACCTATTTCGACAGGCCACCCACTTAATGGCTCGCCATTCATATTGACAGCGTAAATCATACCATCGTCTGAACCAAAAAAAGCATAGGCTTGTCCATCTATCTCAACGAACGAAGCAGAAGAATTAACATGATCTTGAGTAACAACATTAAATACAACTTCTCCATTTGGACTTACGGCGTACATAGAATCGTCATACGAACCAGCAAATATTAAAATCTGTCCATTATCGTTAATTATCGATGGCGAACTTTTAAATTTATCATTTGCTTCATGTAAGACTTGGGAAGATCCGTCATCATAAACAACTAATATCATATCATCCCCATCAGTAGTGACAACAATATCCTCAAATCCATTTCCATTTAAATCGTACGATGCAAAACCTTTCCACATTTTTTCGTTTATTTGAACGGGGAAATTTAAAACATCTGTTCCATCGTGATTTAGAGCAAAAACATCTCCAGATGAAGAGTATCCTCCAAAAGCTATTTCCAACTCAGGATCGCTATCCATATCTAGAATAACCGGAGTTCCAATTAAATATTGGTTAGAGTCGTAACTAAATTTCAAACCATTTATATCGAAAACGTATAAATGCTTACTTTTTGATGTTACAACTATATCTAAAACTCCGTCAAGATCTATATCAGCAACTGCTGGAGAGCCCCATATCTGATTTCCAGTATCATAGGGAAAAATATTGGACTCTATTGGAGTTCCGTTAAGATTTAAGATGTGCACAAATCCATTAAAATCGCCAAAAATTATCTCTTCATGGCCATCATTATTTATATCAATTATTGTAGGACTTGACAATACCTGACTAGTTGTAATACTTGGAAAGCCTGACTGATATAATGTAACAGGTATATTTATATAAAGAGATTTATTATAGGAATAATTGTTATTTCCGGTAGCCAAAATGTTTACTCTAATTATAATATCATTAAGCGAAGCATCTTCACTTATGCTCATTTGAATTCCCTGATCAGAGGTAAAAGATTGACCAGATTCAAGAAATGGAATTGTAAAATTTGGATTGCTAATAGAAATACTGCTATCATCTGAATCGATATTGATTTGAATATTGTAGGCAGTCGACCAATTAATTTCGTTGTCTAAGGTGAAAAAGAAATCAAAAGAATCACCAGGATTAATTACGCTGTCTCCATCGCCTTCAGTAATTATAGTAGAAAAAGAGTTTATCTTAAAGTTTGGAGAAAAATCCATACCTATTGCTTTATAAACATCAACCATACCATCACCCAAACAATAACCATCCTCAACTTCTTCTCCTTCATTGTCCAGACAATTTATATAATCTGGATTCAGTTCGTAAATGTATTCGTCTGCAGAATCCTTAATTCTGGCAATTAACTGCTCGTTATCCCAATTAGGATGGTAAGCTTTCAACAGCCCTATTGCACTCGCTGCATTTGGGCAAGCCATTGAGGAACCGTCCCATGAATCGTAGCCTTGACCAATAATAGAGCTTAAAATACTTTCGCCAGGAGCAGCCAAATCAACGGATTCATGGTATGTAGCCCAATTACCAAAATTTCCAGAGCAGCCAATAGCTAATACCGATAAGACATTATCATATCCTGCAGGATACTCTTTCTGATATCTGCCAGAAGGGTCATCTCCATTGCCTGCTGAGGACAATACAACTGCGCCATACTGTTGGTGAGCATTATTGATGACTGCATTTTCACTAAAGCTATATCCACCACCTCCCCAACTATTATTAATTATAGCAAAAGTACCTGCATAATAACCAGCTTTTGCTGCGTAAGTAATACCAGCATACCCATCGTTCACACTTGGCTCAGTCTCTTGATAGTCTCTAGATGATTTAACAGAAATAATTTTAGCATTGTACGCAATTGAAGACATACCTAATCCGTTGTCCGTAGTTGCAGCTAAAATTCCGGCAACATGCGTACCATGAGCCCATGTACCACTCGCAGAAGCATTTTCTCTTGGATAGGGATCAGGGTCATCTGCACCTAAATATCCAGAAGCATCCCAGCCAAGTAAATCATCAGTATAGCCATTATTATCCCCATCAATAAAATCTCGAAATCCAGATCCCTCGCAGACAAAATCTCTTAGATTTAAAATACCATCACCATTATTATCCATACCTTCATTAATGATGAATTGCTCAACTTCAGAAGAAGATACATATTCATCACCATTTAAATCAATACCCGCTTCTAATGCCCATTCTGGGATTTCTTGTTGATTTATCCAAAGTGAGCTTTTTAAATCTGGGTGAGTGTAATCTACTCCAGTATCAACTGATGCAAGAAGCACATTTTCTCCATCAGGTATGTAATTATTGGCTATATCCCAAAAATCCCAAGCACTATTAGCCTTAACAGATTCAATTGAGCACTGATCACTATAATTAGGGTCATTTGGCTGATAATGAGGCTTGTGAATGTTTTCATATTCAACATAAAGAATATCATAGCTAGAACTTAAAAAACTCATTGAAAATTCAAGTTCTTGGCTAGAATCCAAGTATGCCCTATATATTCTATTTAAAAAAATATCTCCATCACGATCTTTGTTTGAGGCACCTGGTATCCATGGCTCTAAATCTATTACACCTGAAGAGTGAAGAACATCATTAAGCTTCTGATTGTCAACTGTGAATCCTGCTTCATTTTTTAAAATTTTAAGAGGATTGTCTGTTTTCTTTAAACAAAAAAGAAATGTATTCCTGCTAGTTTCAGAAGCAAACAGAACACCTAAAACTAATGAGGCTCCAAAAAGGAGCCTCATAATTTTATTTTTTAAGGAGAGCATTAGCTACCAAGAATTATGTTCACGATACTTACAATATCTAAAACATTAACTGTGTTATCTCCATTGTAGTCTGCGGCGCAACTTTCGTCATCTGATGGAGTGGATGTTCCCATGATGAAGTTGACAATACTCACAATGTCAAGCACATTAATTGACTCGTCTGCATTAACATCACCTGGTGTACAAGATTGTCCGCCACCTTCACCGTCAAGCAATAATCTTATCATTGCATTGCCGTCAAGCTCTTCCCAAACTCCAGAAGTTCCCTGACTAGTATACGAATTACCTGTAGATGAGTTATCTATACCAATTGAGGACGTAGAGCTGAAAGCCTTAATTCCTATCCAAAAATCTCCATTAACTTGAAGATTATCTGACAATAAATCAAACTCATTCCATCCTTCAGTTAGGCCTCCAGCTACAACTCTGCTAAATATTTCGGCTCCAGGTAACCCTGCTTGATTTTCAAACATCTTTATATAAAATGCTCCACCTGAGGTTTCCTGATACCACTTAAACCTTACAACATCAGCAACTGCACTTGCATTGTATTTTACAGCTAAGAAATTTGAGGATCCGATTGCGTAACCTAGCTCTGAAGTTCCATCATCATATGAGACCTCGTATACAGTTTGTGCTTGTGGAGTCACTTCGACACTGTTAGATGGCCCACTTTCTTCGCCATCTGGATAAGTTGCAGTAACTTCATATAAGTATGTAGTATTGTTTGCAGCGCCAGTATCAGTAAAAGTGTTCTCATTAAAATTGTCACCAACAGAAACAGCATCTCTGTAAACATTATATGTCACATTTGCTCCCTGCTGATTAACAGTTGTTCTTATGCCCCACTCTCCATCTGTAAGACCATTGGATAAAACAACATCTCTCCAAACGTCCCAAGTACCACCTAATAATGTCATACTATTGGTGCTTGGAGATGCAGTCACATCAAGAACCGCTGAATTCACTGCATCAAATGTATGACCAATTATGAAAGGTCCGCTCATTTGCCAGTCAACTTCAAAAGTATTCCAGCCTGCATCATTTAATGTAACTGTCTCAGAATAAAGAACATCAGGCGAAAATAAAGTTCCAAATGTTCCAAAAACACCAATCTGAACTTCTGTTCCAGGCGGATTAATATTAAATACTGATAGGGACTGTATTTCTGAATCTCCAGCAGCATCAACTCTCAATCCTGCCCATGCAAAACCATCGCCATTAATAATAATGCCGTCATTTTCGCTAAACGTATCATTATCATATTGATAATCAACAACACCAGAAAAATTCATATCGTTCCATGAAAGAAGGGCTTCGTTATCGCCACTTTCACCAACTAGATTGGTTGGAGCAGGGTAATTGCCCCCTGAAATTTTATACACCCTAAAGTCATCAATGAATAAACCTTGGCCTTGACCCCCACTATGATCTTCATCATATCTCGTCTGAAATCTAAACATTACTTCTTTACCCTGAAAATCACTTATATCAAGAAAAACGTTTCCATTGAATGGAAATCCTTGTTGATATTCTTCCCAACCATTACTTCCTGGTCGCGGATCGTAAGTTGCATCACCAGCATCGTAATAATCGTAAAACTGATCGACCCATACGGCACCTGAAGCTGTCATTAATTCAGCCCCATCAGCGTTATCAGAAAAAGTACCCGAAGAAACAAGTATATTATCTACCTGAAAACCTGTCATCGTAGGATCATCAAGTGCGCTAAAAGCTGGATCTGAATAGAAAGCAAACCTTACAATAGCATCTTGTCCGGAAAAATCAGAAATATCAAAAGAAATATTTGACCAAGGCGATGAACCACCCCATCCAGGAGCTCCGTCAAATCCATTGTAAACCATTCCGTATCCACATGAAAAATCATACGGAAGACTTCCTTCGATAACTGTAAAAGTATTACCTCCGTCTGTAGATATTTGAACATTGGCTTGGTCCCATCCATCGATATTTCCTCCATCAATACATGTGCCACTCACTCCAGATACTCCTGCAAAAGATTCTATTGACCAGTACATATCTGCGGATAATGTTCCATTGGCTGGAACACTAAACTCAGGTGTATCCAAATACTGAACCCAGGCATCTAAATAGCCGCCATTGCCGTTACCAACATCATCCTTGCCACACCAATAACTAGATCCTTGATAAGCATTGAAGGTTGATGTTTGCCAGGCAATGTCCGCAACATCCATGATCGATATGTTATAATAATCAGCTAAAAAAGTCGATTCATCGTCAGGAGTAGTTGGGTCATCCTCTTGATTGGTATCGGGCATATCAACATTTAAGTGAAATCCAAAATGCATGGTCTCACCATCACCAAGAACTGGCAAAGTATATGTCGGTGAAAAAAGATCCCAACTTTTATAAATAGCTGTACCAGAATCATCTAGAAATAACTCATCAGGTGACCAAAAACTGTACGTCTCACTATTAAAGCTTGTATTTGTAAGTTGCCAACCAGGAGATGCATTCCAAGCTGAGACATCGCCTTCAAAATCATCCGTAATCAGATCAATCTCTTCTCTTGAAGACGGAATGTACACATCATTAGTACGAATTACTTTTGGAGCATCATTGCCAATTTGAATTGCTACAGGCTCTTTTGTATGCCTATTTAAGCTTTTTGAAAAAAGAGCTGTCATCATTGAAGCTCCAACTAATATGAAAAGAAATTTATTTTTCATCTTTTACCTCTTCTTTTTTAGTGTTTAATAAAAAATCTTTCTAAAATATATATATAAAACTGTTTAGATGTAATATACATTTTGTAACAATATTTTAAAATTTTAAGCTAATTCCAAATTGACCCGTCTGCCCTAAGTCTCCATAATCTGATAAAGAATAGTCAATTTTAAAATTACTATACTCTAGACCTAATCCGAAACTTAAAGAAGCAGTATCATGATTAATTCTTGATCCCAACCTAACAAAAAACATTTCTGAAATTGACAATTCAGAACCTAAAGCCGCATACATATCATCTTTGATAGGCTTTAAAATATCTGCGGCAACACTTAGCCCAATTAAATTGTTCGTAATGAGAGACATTCGATCGCTTCCCATTACTTTGCCTTCAATTCCCAAACGTACAATTTGAGGTAGAGAAAATGAACCTGTAGACTTCATTAAAATTCCACTGGGAGAAACAGAATCATCAACATATTGCTGAAGTCCATCTCCCTCAAATTTGACATCAGGACCAACATTATTGATGGACAAGCCTAATTTAATACCTAACCCAACGCTGTAGTGAGCCCCAAAATCAAAGGCTAGACCCTGGGCATACATATTATCAATATCCTCTCTAAAATACTTCAAACCAAGACCGACTTTAAATTTATCACTAATACTTCTAGCATAGGAAAAATTAGCTAAAAAGTTGTACACCTTATAATTCCCCAATGAACCAATATCGTTTCCAGTATTTGCTTCATCAGTTGTCTCCGGAATCCAGCCAGAATCGAGAAAGAATATATTGATACCTAAAACATCTAATTCTGTCATTTGTCGACCGTACCCAAAAAAAGAATGAGATATATCGGCAATATAATTTGTCTTGTTAAAAAATACTTGTTGACCCTCAATGTAAGAAACGTTAGCAGGGTTGTAGAGAGATGACGAGATGTCGTCTCCTGCTGCTGTTTGTGCTCCTGCCATTCCAATTGCTCTCACTCCAGTTTGAAGTTCAAGCCACTGAATTGCAGATGTTCCATTGCTAAGAGTCACAGAAGCTAAGGATAATATTATTATAAATATATTCATCATCTCACTATTGCAAATTTTCCTACGTGATTATATGATTCTGCCTCAACGTAATAAATGTAAAGGCCTGGAGCAACCTTATCACCATTTGAGTTGTCTAAATGCCAAGGAAACTGACCCGAACCGTTGTTTTCAGAGCTATTGAAATTTATTGTGTTCACAAGCTTTCCTGTGACCGTATAAATTTTGATCTTACAAGATGATGGTAAATTTTTAAAGTAAATAGTCTCATCATCATAATCTTGATTATATATTGAACCTGCTCTGTAAGGATTTGGCACTACAGTTATCTCACTAAGCGTTGAACTATTAATAGAATTCGAATCACCAATTTCACTTAAATCTACTGTCCAGCTATCTCCATCGGCATACCAAGCGAATGGAGTAAAGAAAAATGTATCATACTCCCATGCCTGACCAGCATCAGTACAGGTTTGTTCATCTAAGTATTGACTATCTGAGCATCTTGGTGCCTTCCATGGATACCTAGGCGACCATGGATTATCGTTGAATCCATCCCCTTCTTTTCCATCAGGATTTGAAATCAGATTATAATCATCTCCTTCTGGATCAGGATTTGAAGAAGCGTCAAATCCCTCTTCATCTTGATTGCATTTTAAATCTTCACCACAATCAAACCAACCTTTTCTACCTTCTGAGTCACTACCTGAAGGAGGTGGTATATAGTTTGGAATAACATCTGTTGCCTCCCAGATCATTGATTGATGCAGGACCTGATCTCCCTCTGAATATTGAATATTAGAATCCCAATCCGAAGTTCCAAATTCCCTAAACATAAAGTAATCTAAGTCAAGTTCATATGTATAATTATCCTCGTCCGGATAATTGCTGCTCATGGCATGTAAAGATGGCGTATAGTATGTTGTGATGAGTTCATTGAAAAGAATTAGCTCCGACCTTGTCCAAAAACAATCTTTTCTGCCATCAGCACCATAATCAGGTGCAGTATTACCCTCCTCGTCAGTGACATAACCGTCATTTAATCCAAAATCTCTATGAATCAGGTTAACTGGCTGGTTTGTAGTAAGATTAGTTACGCGAAAAGGCACTTTTGTTGCTCCTTGTTCATCAGAGCAAGATTCTGATCCGGACCATGGTTGAGCTGGAACAACCATATCAGATACAGAGAATTCAGGTACATTGCTGAACTCAATTTTATATCTATATGGAGGTCTCATATCGAATATTTGTTGACTATAATAAGTGATTTGAGTTTTTCTTTGATCTGATATGAAAAGAGAAGTCATCAAACTACTGTCTTCAGAAGCCTCAATTGTATAAGCGTCTCTAATCGGCGGAACATAAAGCGCACCATCTTTAGTAGATTCAAAAAAGAAGAAATTATTATCAAATTTAAATCTTGTTCCGTATAGGAGCTCTGTCCAATTCTCATCTGAGCCTAACTCATCAGAAAAAGCAATTGGCATATCCTCCACTATATAAGAAGGATAAACTAAATAATCCCCTTCTTGATTCACCCCAGGTAAATCTAATTCTGCATTTAATGAAGTTGAAGATGATAAGCTGCTTATTAGAATTTGAGAGGACTCAACAGGATTACCCTGCTGGTCTACTACCCAACCATAAAGAGAAGGATTCTCACATTTATTTGCTTCAAATGAATTTATAACATTACCATTTTCATTTAAACCGTATTCAGCCTGGACTTCAAATTTAATAATAACGTCCTCTAAGTCGGACCTATCTACAATATCGAAATATCTATTTCCATTTCCAATATTGCCAGAACCAGCTAAAATAAAATTATCGGAGTTATCAGTCGAGGGCTCAGATATATTAGTAGGCAACGCTCCAGCGACCGCCTGAACAAAATTATTGCTTCCAAAAGAACCAAGCGGGCTTTCCTGAGATGGAAAGCTAGAATTTATATTTGGATTTGAATTTACAACTGAATTACTTGAATCATTTTGTCCAATTGAGGTCCATTCATCTGGATTCGATTGAGACCAATTTGTCTCTTGTGTGTATATTGGGTCACCATCCCAAACTGTATTATCATTCGAATCTGTAAATGGCTCGCCTAAGTCATACTGAAGATTACCCTCTGATCCTGTACCTGAATTGGAATCATAATTATCTTGATTAGGGTCACTGCTGCCAGAATTTTCTGAGCTTAAGCAACCTCCCAATCCATCTTCAAATACATCCGCACAACCATCTGTTCCTACATCTTGATATGGTTCACCTGAGGAAGTAGATGACGAAGAAAAAACATAATCAAATGAATATGTTTTTAAGCCCATATCATATGCTGTAAGCGTGTAAGTATATTGTTTTCCCTCTACTACATCTTCATCAATATAAATATGCTCAAGGCCCGAATTGTCACCCAAATATGTCCAGCCATTGACGGAGTCATACTCATTAATATTTTCATTTCTGGTTCTTTCACAATCTGCATAGCCGGGCTTATAAACACAATGGAGTAAATCCTGATTTTCCGTTAAATCAAATTGCGCAATAGGCTGACACCCAACATCATTTCCTTCAAAATCGTATATTTTAAACTCTGATGAGCACCAAGTATCTCCTCCATCTTCACTTCTGTAAAGCTTATAACCTTCAAAATCAGCATATCTGGTTAGGGGATCAATAGAAGATTCAGAAATAAAATCCCAGCTCAATTTTATATAGTCGGAATAAGGAACCGCATACAGATTCGGGGATTGCGGGTAGCTAAAATCTGCCAAGCTGATTGTTACTGTATCTGGTAAAGATGGCTGTAAGCCTTGATCTTCAACCGTTAGTTTAAAACTAAATTCAGTTGGATTTACAGCAAGCTCTGTTGGCAATCCAGAAATCGTAAGGTTCTCAAGACCCTGACCATTTAATAATAGGTCAGAACTATCTCCAATTGGTTCCCATGTGTACGACAATACGTCCCCGGCATTTGGATCATATGAACCTGAGGCGCTCAAAACTATCTCTTCTTGCTGATTCAATCTGAAACTTTTGTCATCTCCAGCATTTGAGACTGGACATAAATTTGCTTGCACAGTGATACAAACTTGATCTGGATCAGAATCGACATAACCATCGTTCACAATTAAGTCAAAGCAGTATACTGTGTCTTGTGACAAGTTTGTCGGCGATGAAAAGCTTGGAGATGCGACTGAAGTACTTGATAATGGGACCGCCCCTGGAGCACTCCATGAATAAGTTAAATTTTGATTTCCTGAAGGACCAGCTCCGTTCAGAGTAACGGTTTCACTGCAGGTTACCAAATCTTGTCCTGCATTAGCAACTGGAGGTATAGCAACTATTATTTGAACTGCATTGTCGCAAGCTGTACAGGTATGACTTCCAACAGTCGAAAAATCTTCATCATCTTTAACAATCCAGTCAGAATCAGAACTATTTGTTCCTGCAGAATTCTCCCAAGAAGAGCCTTCAATTTCTGAAAAGTTACCGTTTACTACTGAAGATTTTCTAACTAAGATGTTGTCCTTGGTCCCAGCAGATTCTCCTGCAACATCCCAGCCGCTTCCTGGGTCTGAACCGTAACCAACTGTGTCGATAGGGTAAGCAAATCCTTGAGAATTCTTCTTTGCTAAGGCAGCGCCATCATCACCACCAAGACGAGTTAAATCACCCCACTCGAAACACTCATGCTCAATAATATCAGCATCTGCACCAGCTAATTCCTTGACCAGAACTAAAGATTGGCCATTCTGTAAATCAGGAGGATAAATTGTTGTAATATCATCTAAATCTATGTCGTGATCTGCATCAGACTCTGATGGCAATCGATGAAAAAATAACTTAGCATAAAAATCCTGATCTGGATTCATAAAATCTGCGCCATTTTTTGAAATCCATACCTCATAATCTACCCACTCATCTTCTGTTATTGTTTGTCCGGTTCCGTTGAAAATTTCTATAAACTTATTAGCTGAAGGATTACCTGTTCCAACTTCGCAGTATTCAGTAATTAGCAAATCTTGCGAATCATATTCAAGCGATGTATTTCCTAAATTATCAGTTACTTGAAGAGATATTGAATAAATGATTGAAGATGTAGCGTTGGGAGCAGTAAAAGTTAAATTTTGTGATGTTAAATTTAAATCTGGATTACTATCAAGTATATCCTGAGGGACTGTCCATAAAAACGATTGAATAGAGTTTCCATCTAGAGCATATGAATTTTGTCCTGAAATTGTAACTAGCTGACCTGGTTCTACAATTTGGTCTTCACCTTGGTCTGAAACAGGATTTTGACTTATTAGTAGTGTGGCAAATATAGCTAACAAAGATTTATTCATTATAATTCCAATTTAATTCCAAATTGCCCTGTCGAACCTAAAATACCATACTGTACTAATGCATA
>CEWG01408170.1_pt1 | contig 12457 bp, 13 predicted proteins | sample 361411 | NCBI WGS metagenome assembly CEWG01 (sample SAMEA2622173, study PRJEB7988) | marine metagenome | biome: marine biome (ENVO:00000447); feature: surface water layer (ENVO:00002042); material: "saline water (ENVO:00002010), including plankton (ENVO:xxxxxxxx)" | depth 5 m | reverse complement strand
ACCTTCGGGTAGTGGCAGTATGTATAGCACACCTTCGGGTAGTGGCATGGGCGGAGATTACAACAACGAGACTTTTACTGACGAAGAGTTAAAAGATTTCATAGATACTTTTGAACAAGAGTATGATCCACACGAAATGAATAAAAGACTTTATGACATAGCACTTGATCAAAGTTTTAATAGTAATTCGCCTTTAACAGATATCGAAGATGAAGACGAATTACAACACTTTTGGGGACAGGATGCTTATTACGTAGAATCGTTTTTAACTATGCTTGGAATAGATCAAGAAGATTCTAGACCTATGACAAATATACATACTTTAGGTTTTACAGATTTGGTAAAAGAATTACAAGATGGTTACATTCTTGGGTCCGAGCGTAATGTTGTTGATGGAGAATTTGTAGGGTACATTTCATCTACAACTTATTCTGAATTCATTTTTCAAATATTTAGAAGATATATTGAACTTCAATTTAAACATTACATAATTCAAAATATGTCTAATCTTGAAGTAGTTATATTTAACAAAGATCAATGTGAAAATCTCTCTGTAGTTGAAAAATCTAGTTGTATGCTTGAAATTGACCAGACCCTTGATGAGATTAAAGGAATATCAAACATTTTCAATAAATTAATATTGATTATGAATGGAAGTCCAAATAGTAGTTTAGTAGATAAGATTAGAGAGATATCTCCTAATCTAACATCAACCATAACACCTCACATACCTCTAAGCTTAGAGATGCCAACAACCTCGCCCCAAAATCCTTACATAAACTTATCAACAATGGAAACCCCTTACCCACCCCAACCCCAGTCCCTAACCCAAGTCTCAACTCCCGATCCTCAACCTGAGTCTACTACCATCGAATCTACGACTCCCGACCCTCAGCCCCCTACCCCAAGCTTAGAAATACCTCTTTCTACAAACACGGGTGTTACTCATGAAATAGAATATACTAAAGAAGATATAACTCATAGAAACTATATGATTATTGGTCTCTTTCTTGTTATATTGTTATTAATCTATAGATTTACAAAAAAATAAAGATCTCAAATACTAATCCCTGGAACGGTATAATTCACTAACTTAGGGATATGGTAATTATAAAAACCATCTCCAAAATATAAAGTGCTTGTTTTGAATTCACCAGTATTTGCTTTACATCTTTTCAATACTTCTTTATTTCTTGCTTCAGCTTTGCATTCTATAACAGTCTTCCCTGGGCTGGGAACAGAACAATCCTTTGGTACAATAGGGGTTTCAATGTCATATGGAGCACCTTTTTTGAAAATTGATTCGTTGTTTATATAAAACTTCTCAATCGCCTCCTCTTCAGACATATTTTTTTCCACCATTTTATTTACATATGTACCCATGCGCCTATCGGGTATACTGTTGTGTTTTTCCATCATATGAAATATCCACGCTATCACCGTTGATTTATTACACAATCTATATTCCATATATTTCTTATAACCATAATAACATCCCAATAATATTACATAAACAACTATAATTCCAAATAGTAAACGACCAATAAACGGTGTTTTTTTACAATTACAATTACTATTTTCAATATTTACCATTATATATTATATAGTCTATATTATTTATTAAATAAATAAAAGGGGGACTAGGGCACATGGGGATCGAACCCATGACCACAAGATTAAAAGTCTTGCGCTCTGCCTACTGAGCTAGTGCCCCTTTTATTTATTATAAATTTAATTTGTTTACATAAAACCATTATCTGAAAATTGAATGTCTAAAAAAGAGATATTATCATTATATGATATATCATCTAATTTAAGTGCGAAGTTTGCTTTTTGTTTTTGTACAAGAATATTATGTATATAAATCCAGGACGCCCATACAAAAAGATATAAAAAAAATAATGTAATAGGTGGAGGATTCATTAATATCTACTAATATATTTAAAATGTCTTTAAGTTATTTTCTTTTATTTTACCCGTAAATGCACCTACTATTTTTCTTAGTTCATCTCTTGCCTCCTTGGTAAATTCAAATTCTCCCTCATCATCTTCTACAATAAAATCGTGAATAGAATCATCGCTATCAGCCTCTGATTCTTCAGAAGTTTCTTCATCTGTATCTATTACATCTACTTCATTTATAAGATCCCATTCTCTACATAGATGTCTAGCTATATGTCTACAAGGACAATCACAATCACAACCCCAATTATTATATTCTTCTGGTTTTGGAGACGCGGGTAAATCACACTCTAGAGTGGGGAAATTAAATTTATGTCTTTTACAACACCTACAATTAACCAATTCAGGGGGCAATGTATCTAAATCTTTACATGTGTCCATTTTTTTATCAAAATACGTTTCGGCGTCTATTTTTTTGAGTTTTAGATAATCTTTGAAATTCATGTTTATATTATATACTCATTATCTTTAAATTTATTCAGAATCTACAATACTGCACATAATTTCCTTTTCGATAGGTTCTTCATCTAGATCTGAGTCGGAAGATACTTCAAAATTCTTCCAATCCATGCCATGCCTGAAGCAGTAAAAATTTTGAGCCCCATCAGGCTTTGTGGTTCCCGGTTGCTTACATGGATCACCCGATCTATTCATTCCATGACACTTATTTACTGTCTTTTCTGTCTTTACTTTGTCTTGAGTCTTATACCAAGGCTCCTTTTCTTCGCTAGAGTTCTTCTCTTTCTGCGTTGTCGGAGTTTTCTTAGAAGTTAGCTTATTAGCCTTTAGAATAGTGTTAATGTCGCTCTTAGTAACCTTTCCATCTTTTAGTGTTTCAATATCAAAGTCGTCTAGTGTAAGATTATTCTCGAGAGCATATTCTGCTGCAATTTTAGTAGCAAACCTTTTAACAGGTGAGAAATCAGACGTCGTTTTCTTTACATTAGTCGTTTTCTTTACATTCTCGGTGTTTGGTGTACTCGTTTCTAGCAACTTACGAGCCACGTCGATGAACGCATCATTAAAAAGCCCCAGCATCTTACCCATTGCTTCATCATCTAGATTGTACTGGGTTTGAAAATCCTTGAACCTGTTTTCTAGGCTCATTATGATATAATAAAATATGAATTATTTTTTTAAGTTAAATCTTTTTTTGTAAAATTTATAATTGTTTTTTCTCTAAATAGAGATTAAGAATTATAAATAAATTTTAATTTAGACCTAGAACAGTTGCTTACCCTGTGCAAGTTCTTGGGCAACAATTCCTACAAATGCGATCATGGCTAGCCTGCCGTTACTTAGTTCCTTATTCAAAAGATCATTACTAATAGTTGTCATATTATACTTTCCAAGATTTCCTGGCTGATAATTTTTTTCAAGTGTAAAAGTCTTATTTGGATCAATTCCATCATCGGTAAACGGATTTACCCAACCTACACCCATGCGAAGAGTTTCATAATTTAGAAGAGTAAACCAGAAAGGTACTTGGTGGTTAAAATCAAGAGAACTTAGATAATTAATACCCAGCGTAGAATCGGTTTGATCCAAAACTTCTAGAAGAGGAATTCCAACTGTTGCTAGCATGGCTGTGCGACCATGCATAAGTTCTGCTTCGCGAATAAACTTAAGCCTATTATCTGGAGCATCTTCTACAATATTCAATGGGTCAAAATTCTTAAGGGGCTCAATAGACCCTACATAACGCCACCCACTGTAGGATCTAGTTGGGGTAGAAGATGAGGGTACAAGACCAAAGGATGAAAATAGATTCATTGCAATTACAACCGACATTCTTTATTATAATATAATATGATGTATTACTTTATACCCGTTTATTTTATTTTTCTTTTTTTACACGGGTTTTTTTTTGTTTTGCTGGAATAATGTCCAGCCATAGTTCAGGAATATTATCCATCATTGGTGCGAATATGGTTTCAATAACAGATTTAAATTGGTGTTCGAAATAGTAAAGATAGTCAATTGGTATATTATTCTTTCTAACATATTCTGGATCTTCTACTTTTTCAAATTGTTTTGTACTGTTGTATGTAGCGAATACAAAAGAAATGCGGTCTCCTGAGTTTACTACGTCCATTTTATCTCTTTCTGCGCGTTTCCTGGCTAAAGCCACATGAGGAAGATTAGCCGGGCACTGTTTGAATGTAGTTAGTTTTAAACAAGTAGGACATTCATGCTCTCTCTTTAGAAAATCCTCTAAGATAGTTTCTTTCGGATTGGCGTTTTCAGTCGGTTTTTTCCAAAGAACTGTAATATCCATTTCTTTTTTACCGACCACATTTATCTCATAATAAGTTTTAGTACATTCATTACACACAGCCTTACGATCGAATGCATAACCCGTTCTTAGAGATTTTGACAATAAAAGATCATTCATTGGAATCTCTCCGTTTATCAATTTTCTGATTTTATCCCTAGCAAATTCTTTAGATGTTTCTATAAGTTCATCTACAGTATCGAATGTGTAATTTAGGACCTTTTCATTTAGGAAGATATACTCGAAAATCTTTTTAGCATTGTTTCTTACAAACGCGCAATTGTCTCGCCTTACAACCTGAATTCCTTTGTAATCAATGTAGTCATACTTTAGAGGGTTTGTCCAGAATAGACTTGCATATCTCTTCTTAGAATACAATATGAAAGGATACATAACCTTCTCAAACTCCAGTTCAATAGGTTTTTTAAATGTAGCCGAGATCCTATCTGCACATTCTGGTGCAACCTTAAATACGTAATTCATATGATCTTGACCCTTTAAGTCACTCTTGAACTTTACATAAATAGAATCTGTATCACCATAAACAACTTCACAATCATACCATTCTTCAGCGCATTTCTTTGAATGTGCAATCATGTTTCTGCCACTTGCAGTTACAGCCGCCGCAATCTTTTTATTAGGAAGCCTTCCGTATTTTGCACCTGTAAAACCATAAATACTATTCATAGAAACCTTGATAGCAAGTTGTACCCCATTTAGAACAGCATACAAAGAGTCTTCTGGGTTTAATGTTTTCATTTGTTTGCGAATGTCTTTTCTTTCTTTCCACAGGCGTTGTAGAATCTTAGGCATGATACCTTGTTGATTCTGTACAAATTTAACAGGACCTTCTCCAAAGTCTATTGATTCGTATGTAATGTCTTCTAGATTATCATACTCTGGATCATCTACAATTGTTGAGTAATCATAGTTGTGAGCAATCATAATAGAAGGGTATAGACTTGCAAAATCAAGACCCGCAATTGGTTCGAAATGAGCACCAGGTGTAGCATCTAGAACTGTTGCACCAACGAAATTGTCTTCGTCGTCGTCTATTTCTCCAGCCGGTTTGTAATCTGTAGTTGGAATAAGAAAATTCTCTTTCTTAGTCTCATATGCAATTTGAGTGTGAACCCTAATTTGCTGACCTCTAAGTTCGATATCTTGCATAGAAACCATAGTAATATTAGACATACCAATCATATTAGTTATAATTCTGAGTTTAAGAATGAGTTCTATAAGAAGCCAAGTATCTTGCGCACAATACTTGACTACAAGAGCTATTTTATCTTTGGTTGATGTGTTATATTTAAAAAGATCTGCTGGACTAAGGTCGTCCTTAGAATCTCCGATGAAGTGTTCAGAAACGCTATTCAATTTGTAAGATTCTAGTTTATGTTCTTTCTTAATAATAAACATAAGATCAAACTGGGTAATACCATGTGTTTTCATGTATTTCATTGTATTGTCTCCATAAGCAGATGTGCTAAGACGACTCTCAAAAAACTCAGCCGGTTTAGAATTTATTCTACTAAGATTTTGTAGAACATATTCTATATCAAGTACTTTAGCTCTTGCGTATAAATAACTCCAATCGAAACCATATCCATTATATTGAACTAAAATGTCAGGATCTGTATCTTTAATAAATTTTACCCATCCCTCAATTAGTTCTTTTTCTGTATCATAGGTATCTATTACCACTCCGTCTACTGGATCACAATCATTATCAACGGGGCTTTTAATGGTAACAACGTGTTTAACTTGTTCTTTTGTCCCAAATTTATACAAACTTGTACCAATTTGGGTAATGATGTCAAGTGGATTTTCTGGGTTAGGGAATTCATTTAAATTTTCATACCTAGATGAGTAAGAAAATGCCTCAATATCCCAAGATCCGATAGTCAAGTTACAAATGTCCTGTTTATCATATGGTTTTACATTTTGATAATGACAAATGTAACTATGTTGACATCTTGACATATCCATGTCTTGAGTAAGGGCTTTCGCTTTTACCCACCCAGCCATCTTAATTTCCATCTTGTGGGTAAATCTCAGATAAGGATCTATATTAGACTCGTATAGATCAAATTTTAGAGGAGAAAAACTGTCTATTTTAGAAATCTTTGGAAGTCTTGATTTTTCTTTTGGATTTAGAATGTATCTTATCCTATTAAAAGTATATAGATTCTTACAAACAAATCTTAAGAATTTAAAATTTTTACCATTAGTAAAACCTTTATATTTTTTACGTTCGACAAGGTCAACCGAAATAAGATCATCTCTTGATTTGAATAGCTTATTGCGAATAAATCTTTCTACTTCCTTTTTCTCAAAATCTGTAAAGGACTTTTGGTATTTTTCTGGGACAAGTGCAAATAAATAAGGTCTATAATTTTCGAATCTGACACATACAGATTCTCCTAATTCATTTACACCAAAAGTGTAAATGTGATATCTTTTATCAACTACATTGGGATCAGGTTCTTCGTCGCCCGAGCAGTCTTGTTCGATATCTTCGTCAAACGCTTCCCATGATAAAATTTGATACACCACTTCTGTTTTTTCATCTGTACTCTGGGGGCGTTTAAATGGTAACATATTATATATGAATATAATCTATTTATTTAAGTTAATTATTATTCTGTAAAAAACTAATACCGAATAATAGAGCCGATCCAAATCCGGCGCTTTTTTTAATTAGACTTCCATCGGAAGTAGATACACCAAAAATAGTAAAATCCAACCATTGTTCTGATAATATATTACCCAGTATAATCCAGTCAAGAGTTTCAGAATTAGAATCTGCTATATTTAAAGTAACTACATCGAGTTTCCCATTAGTTTTTTCATGAATTTTTTCATCGGGTATTTTAGATAGAAATTTATTTATAAATTCTATAGATTTAACATATTTTAATACTCTATTTCTTTGCATAGCATACTTCATCATATAAACAAGTAGCGCTATTTGACAGGATATATATACTATAGTAGGATGTATTAGATATCTATCGTGGTCTTCAAAACGAATGTCTTTTATTTCATCCGCTTCTGGTGGGATAATATCTCTTATAAATATTGCAAACGATAAACCACCCAACAGAGTGGTTATACTTATAATGTCATTATAATAAGATATGGTACTTTCTATATTTCTTCTTATTATTACGACGTCTTTTATTATTTTAGTTAAAGGAGAATCACATTCTTCACACCATTCGTTTATCTCTAGATTATTTATAAAATCTTTAAAAACTGATATATGTGAATCCATAACAAATACAAATGAGAATGCGTATAGGAATATAATAAGTCTTGAGTATATCCATTCAATTATTATGAAAACAAAGAATAATATATCGTTTTTAAATAAATGAGTCCAATAATAACCATTGTAAAATGATGTTATGTCTAAAAAGTTTATTATTATACTTAAAACAGCTGATGAATAAACTAATGCTCTATTAAGTTTTTTACATTTTATTCTCTTTTCTAAATGATCACTTCTAAAGTACAGCTTTTCCCAGATATATATTACCGGTACATTTAGATGTGTTAAAAATGAAGTTAAAAATTTTAAATCAGATCCATCTTTTGAGAAGCTGTATAAAGTGTAAATTGGTTGTACACACAATAATAGAAATATTATAAAAGAGTAAATAGTATAGAATGTGTAGAATAATTTGTCTTGTAGATTTACATTAACATTTCTTTTTAGTTGATAAGTACTTAATTTAGGAGATGGTGTATCCTCTGCAATAAGTTTTAAGGTATTTACTGTTTTAGAATTTCTTAGGTTATTATTTCTTGGAGTTTCTTGTATATTATGACGCATAACCGGGAAAAAATTTACATCCCAAGATTTAATACCCAAAAAAAATAATAATATGTCTATCATAATAAGTAATGTTATTAATAGTAGTTTTTATTATTTTTTTCTACGTTATATATTCTTTCGTTGGAGCGTGTAGTAAATCACATGTTGCAAAATCAGGCAGAAGATACTATTCTAGAGATCAAAAAACCGCAGAAGTACTAGACGTCCTTAGAGACATTTCGGTTGATTTAATATATGATGAAAATATAGACCCAGAAGATTCTAAACTTCTTACAATTAAATTACAAAATACTAGTTATAGGGAGTTGATTGATCAGGACCCTAACTTGATGGCATGGAATTATGACAAGGGTAGAGAGTTAGGATTTAGAATTTATAATAAGAATGGCACTCCTCTACCGGCAGGGGAAATAATTAATTCATTGTTACATGAATTAGCTCATTCATTATGCTGGGATTATGGTCATCACGCTAAATGGCAAAAGAAAAATAAGTATCTACAGGACAATTTTCATTCAAAATACGTAAATATATTGATAAATAAAACATTTTTAACAAAATAGATGAAATGAATGATTTATGTATAGGCGGCGGCGGTATAAACGGTATAAGTTTTGTTGGAGCCTTGGAATATATTCATCAGAATAAATTATTAGATCTTAAAAGATTTTATGGTTGTTCTATAGGATCTTTAATAGGTATTTTATATATATCAGGGTTTTCACCTACGAGTATTTTATCTACTATTATTAATATCGATGCAGCCAAATTTGTAAAATATGATTTTTCTAATATAAACACCAACAATTCTTTATTAGATAGTGGATCTCTTATTAAGTTAATTGATAATCTAGATGAACATAAAGACACCACTATTAAACAATTTTCGGATAAATATGGTGTAGATATAAATATATACGCAACAAATATAAATACAGATGAATACACGTGTTTCAATAAAGAAAATTTTCCAGAAATTATATTAAAAGACGCCATATTGGCGTCTATGAGTGTACCTTTTATATTTCCGCCCGTGAAAATAAAAGAAAATTATTATATAGATGGGTGTATTAAAAATATACTGGGAACACCCCCTAAGGAGATTTGTATTTTGGGATACAGCATAATATTAACTAATGTAACTAAAAGTTATATGGGTACTGTTATAAACTGTATGATAAAAAATGAACTTCCTAATAGTCTATATATAATAGAATGTGAGTATAATAACGAATCTCAAGACATTTTAAATGTAGCTAATAAATTAACACAAGGGTATATATTAGATTTATATAAGAGTGGTATAAATTCTGCAAGAGAACAGTTGGAATAATTTAATCTAACAAGATTATAGATTTATTATTGCGGTTAGTTTCTATTTTACTATAAGAACTTGATATAACTTGTTTAATTTCGTTCAATGTTTTTATCTTTTTCACCGGCTTGTTATTCAGATTATTGAATTCTTTAGAGTCATCTACAACTTTAAAATTTTTAAAGACTTCATATTCTTCTGCCTTTTTTAATGCTGCTTTAATCTTTCCCTGATATATTTCTCCGTTTAGAAAACACATCTTGGTGTGTTCACTTATAATGATGTATGGGATTTTATTTTCTTCACACACCTTTATCACAAAGCAAGATGGTGTAGTATATTCTATGAAATTATGAAAAATTATACAGATTTTCATATTTTTTATTATTTCATAAAAAGAAATTTCAGGTTTGTTTTTATCTATATTTCTTCTATAGATGTCAAAGTCGTTATCGAACATTATTTTACTTACATGAGGTAAATGTTTTCCATAAACGTGATGTATCCTTGTATTATCAGGCAAATAATTCTTGGAAATATATTTTGAAATGATAGCATAATTGTCCCAGTTATCATCCTCGATTACAAACACGTTCATTTTTTAATTTAAACTATTTTTGAGATTATTTTCTATTATGTGTTATTTATTGTAAAATATTATCTACATACTAATCATAATATGTTAGAATTATCTATATCATTATTATTTATAATACTATGCTCTGTAGTTATTTATTGTATTACTAATATGTTTACAAACTTTTTAAAATATGAGAAGATAATAAAAAATCCAGAAGATATACAAATAAAACCCTTAAAAACTGATAGAGTCGTTGTTTTAAGTAGAGAACAGTGTCCTTTTTGTACACAGATGAAAGAAAAGTTACAGGGCTATACAAATTATACAATTATAAATTATAAACCAAATGGAACCTTAGAATATGATTCAGAATTTTCTAATATGTCTATAGTTGAAAGAGAATCTATAACAGATACAGTAGATAAATTCATCAAAGACAGTAAAGATTTTGGATTATACTTCCCGAGTATACTTTACGGATCTGAGTCAGTAATTGGGCTTCCAACAGATAATTATATTAATAAAATATTTAAAAAAACTTTATAAATAATAATATGAATGCAAGTAGAGTAATATCTATAGGAGATATTCACGGAGATTTTAAAATTTTTAAAAGAATATTATACATGTGTGATGTAATAGATATTTCAGGAAATTGGACCGGAGGATCAACAATTGTTATACAAATGGGTGATACAGTGGATGGTAAAAGACCTGGTGTTAAAATGGATAAAATGTATATACAAGAATCCGGGGAACTTGAGATAATATTATATATTCTTATGTTAGATTCTCAGGCGAAATTACAAGGGGGTAGAGTAATATCAATTTTAGGAAATCACGAACTGTATTGTTATTATTTAAATGATAAAGACAGGAAAAATTATATTAAAGACTATGTTAAGAAATCTGATATAGATGTATTTAAATATCATAAAATCGACCGTGATAAATTTTTAATACCCGGAGAAACTGGGGGTAAATTATTTGCTAGAACTCGTCCTTTAATTTTACAAGTCGGGGAGTTTTTATTTATTCATGGATCTATAACAAACTCTCTTATTAAATACAATTTAGATCACAATGGAAAGGTTAATATACACAAAATTAATAGCGATGTATCTTCTTGGTTAATGGGTAAAACAAAAGTTCCTAAATATCTAGAAGATATGGATGAAAATAATCCTATATTTTCTAGAGAATATTCTGATAAAAAAAATATATCAGAACTTAAATGTAATAAAATAGCTAAACAGCTTGTAAAATTTTATAATGCTAGACATGTTGTAATGGGACATTCTAGTTATGCAACTATAAATACTGCATGTAAAAAAATGTTAATAAGAACTGACGTATCTTTATCCAGAGCATTTGGTGGTAATTTAGATACTAAAAAATTACAAGCACTTGAAATAATACAATCAAGAGAACGCAATCCAATTATTAATGTAATAACAGAGGAAGGAAGAAAAACATTAAAATAGAATTTTTATTAGTTTTTCGTAATTATTGTTGACGTTCCTTGGTACATTATTACATAGTACTGCTATTGGTATATCTATTTCTTTAATAGAATCTATAATATTAAACCTGTTTTCAATGTCTCCAAGAATGTAATCAACATAATGAAAAAATTCAGATAATTCATTTTTAAATGTCTCAAATTTAGTCTTCCAATATTCCTGTGAAATATCTATAAGACCAAATTCGTTATCATTCATCTCATCAGAATCAAATATGTGATCCTGGTATTTTTGAACAATCTTCCCCTGTGTTTTGTTCATTGTTAATAGATACCCAAATATCTGATAAAGATCGTATTCGTTTTTCCTTATATTTGAAAATTTTGTTCTTGTTTTAATTTCAATCACAGCGTTATCAATTGATGCATCGTGAAATCCTCTGAGTTCCCAAGAGTCATTAAAATTATACCTCTGCATAAAATTATTACCCTTTTTGTATTTCATACGTTTAATAACCGAACTTTCATTATTTGTTCCACAATCTTTCTTTAAAGAAGACTCTAGGAATTCATTAGCTTTGGATATATCAGAATCTTTTATGTCTTTGTTATCACTTTTTAGCTTTTCTATTATTTCATCACGGATGTCTTCTATTTTAGTTACATCTGTTACATTTTTTTTATATTTAGAGTATATGTTTTTTAATTGTTTGTCATATAATTTTTCATTTTCATTTACTACAGTAATGTATCCACCTTCTATAAGAAGACGTTTTATTAATTTGGGATTAGATCTAGCTAGTAAAGTTAGTATAGTTTTATCAACCGGTTCATATTTATTTTTACCACATGCGGAACTTATATAAGACACTTCTAGGTAATTCATTTAAAATGTAATGTGTTTTTTGTTTATATTAAATTGCTAAATAAAATTATTACTAAATAAAAATAATACATTAAATTAAATAATGGAAAAAATAAAAAGCGAGATAACTTCAGTCCTTAGAAATTGTATAAAAAAA
>CEWG01065315.1_pt1 | contig 12462 bp, 8 predicted proteins | sample 361411 | NCBI WGS metagenome assembly CEWG01 (sample SAMEA2622173, study PRJEB7988) | marine metagenome | biome: marine biome (ENVO:00000447); feature: surface water layer (ENVO:00002042); material: "saline water (ENVO:00002010), including plankton (ENVO:xxxxxxxx)" | depth 5 m | reverse complement strand
TCTCATCTGCAAGTTCTGTAGGTGTAGGAGAGCTTGTAGGTGTTGCATCATTAAATGCTAACTTTACAAAGACCACTGCTGGTATTTTAATAACTGGTAGTGCTAATGCAGATCTAAGTTTTGATTTTACGCAGACTACAGAAGATATAAAAATTGTAAACTTTGTAGATGCAACTTTTACCACAGAGTTCACACAAACTACCAATGGTACTGCTATACTTATACCAGTTGTTTCTACGGATTTGAATTTTACAAAATCAACATCTGGAGATATACTATATGAAGATGTCACTACAGATGCTACAACTGAAACATATACAGAAATAATTCCAAGTGGCACTGAAACATATACAGAAATTACGCCTAGTGGCACAGAGACATATACAGAAATAGTGAGGTAAACATGGCAAGTACATATACATCAAATCTAGGGGTTGAAAAAATAGGTGCTGGTGAACAAGCTGGTACATGGGGTACAACTACCAACAATAACTTAGATATATTAGACAGAGCTATTAATGGTGTAGGAGCTATAACTTTATCTGGCACAACACATACTTTAACAACTAGCGATGGTACATTATCAGAAGGTGGTAACAAAGTTTTAGTACTAGGTGGCTCTCCATCTGGCACAAACACAATAACAATATCACCAAACGATCAAGATAAAATGTTCTTTGTACATAATAGCACAAGTCAAACTGCTACATTTACACAAGGATCTGGAGCTAATGTAAATGTACCCGCTGGTGCAAAAGCATTGATATATGCAGATGGTGCAGGATCTGGTGCAGCAGTTGTAGATTTATTAGACGGCTTGGCTTTTGGTGGTACTAAAATAGCTTCTACAGCAACAGAGATTAACGATAGTACAGATGGTAGCACAACTGTAGGCACAGATGCTATTGCTGACGATGATGGTATTGTAACAAATGATGGTGGCACTATGAAACAGACAAAAGTGCAGACATTTTCTACATACTTCAATAAAAATTTAGTAGAAGCAAAAAGTGCAATAACTGTATCTGGCACTACAACTGTAACACCAAGTGGTGCAACTTCAGTATATCAACCATTAACAGTATCTAGTGGCAGTCAAACAGTAAGAGTTGCGATTACAAATTTAGTCGTGGGTCAATATGTTGTGATTGATAAAACAACAAACTCAAACAGTATGACAATAGATTGGACAAATAATGGTGCTGTTACATCAAACGGAATATCTTTAGGATCTAGTGCAGAATTAGGAATAGGTATATTCAATGGCACTGGATTTTCTTTTACAGAAACAGTTAAGTTTTAGGTGATAAATGTCAATACCTTTAATATCTGGTTTAGGTTTTACTGAAGTAAGTTCAGCAGGAACATTAAACGACAAAGCTGGAACTGATAAAAGTAAGTTGCCAATTCAATTTTTTAGACTAACTGACAACATTAGTGGTAATTTAACTTTAAATAATGACTCTGCACATAAAAAAATAATATTGGATACAAATGGTAACACAATAACAAATTCCTCTGGATCTCCTTTAACAAATAATTCAAGTACAACTTTGGAGCTAATAGGTAGTGGTAATGTGCAATCTACTTTAAAAACATCTACTGCGACCGAATCATCAACTAGTAATCTTGGGTCAACAACTTTTTCTAATTCAGATAGTTCAACTGTGGTTGTTGCTAATGTAGACACGGACACAACTGTAGAAAAATATGTAGATGCTTCTGGTAATTTTTCTTACAACGGATCAACGATAGATTCTAGTGGAGTAACAACAGTTGGAGGTAGCACACCAAACGCATCTACTATTTTCGGTAGTGGCTCAAGTACGCAATATGGGATTAATATTACTGATGGCACAACTGCTGCTCAATTTGTTGGACACACAAGCACGAGTACAACCACATCTCCAGCTAGTGGTGGGTATAAATTGTACATAGCTACAATAGAACCTAACACAGTAAGTCAATTACGAATGGATGAATACTCTAATTATAGTGGAAGCTTAGGCATATATAATAGTCTTGTCGGCAGTGGAATGAATGGTCACAATAGATATTCAGGCACGACTAACCATCAATTAAATTTTGGTGGAACTAAAAGATTATGGTGGAGGTATGTAAGAACAGGTAATAATAGAACTTTTACTTTTACAAATAATTTAGACATAAGTTGTGTACTAAGTGGTTCAGATCCATTTAATGGCGTTACAGTTAACGCTGGAGCAACAGCAGTTTCTACATCAACCAACTCGACAGATGGCTCTTTTAATATTACCATGACAATATCTGGCACTAATGGAAGTAGCCAGCCTTTTGCTTTAGCAAATGTTAATAGTGGTACTGGTAGTATTGACACCAGTGCTTATACTGGAACTTTATCAGCGAGGGCGTTCTAATGCCAATAAAAGCCTTAAAATTTAAACCTGGAATTGTATCTGATATTACATCTTACAGCAATGAAGGTGGTTTTGTTGATGGTGATAAAGTAAGGTTTCGTTTTGGATTTCCAGAAAAGTTTGGTGGTTGGGAAAAATATAGTACAAATCAGTATCTAGGCAGTGCTAGAAGACTGCATAACTGGGTGGCTCTTGATGGTTCTGACTTTATGGGTATTGGCACACATTTAAAATACTACATAGAAGAGGGTCAGACTTTCAATGATATCACACCCATAAGACAGACGACTGGTGCGGGTGATGTAACTTTTGCAGCAACAAACGGATCTACAACCATAACTGTTACAGATCCAGCACATGGTGCAAATGAAAAAGACTTTGTAACATTCTCTGGTGCATCAAGTTTAGGTGGGTTAATAACAGCTACAATACTTAATGCAGAGTTTCAGATAACAAAACTAATAAGTTCTAATGCTTATGAGATTACGTCAAGTGTAGCTGCTAATTCATCTGACACTGGTAATGGTGGCAGTAGTGTTGTAGGTGCATATCAGATAAATGTTGGGTTAGATGTAACAGTCGGTGGAACTGGTTGGGGTGCTGGTCAATGGAGTGGCACAACCTCTGGTGCTTTAGCAACACAACTTAATGAAGCCTTGGACGCAAGTGAAACTGAAATAGATGTGGACAGTGCAACAGGAATTACGGCTGGTGATTTAATTTTAATAGAAGAAGAACTTATTACGGTAGGCACAATAAGTTCTAATACGTTAGGAACTGGTGGAGGTCCATCAACCAGAGGTGCAAGTGGCACAGATGCAGCAACACATGCAGATAATACACTTGTAAGATTAGCAGTTGGTAATGCAGATTCTGCTAATGACTTTGTTGGCTGGGGTAATGCAGCAAGTGTCACGGTTCCTGGAGCACAAATTAGATTATGGTCACATGATAATTTTGGTGAAGATATTATAATAAACCCAAGAGATGGTGGTTTATTTTATTGGGATAAAACAAACGGTTTAGGTACTAGGGCTGTTGAACTTAGTGCAACAAGCACATATTCTGGAGAAACTAGTGTGCCTACGATAGCTAAACAAGTTCTTGTATCAGATCAAGATCGACACGTTATCGTGTTTGGTTGTGATGGATTAGGTGCAAATTCGTCTGCTACACAAGGTAATGGTGTACAAGATCCATTATTAATACGTTTTTCATCACAAGAAAACCCAGTAGATTTTTTTCCGACTGCTACAAATACGGCAGGAGATCTAAGGTTAGGTGGTGGATCTACCTTTGTACAGGCTGTAGAAACAAAACAACAAATATTAGTCTTTACAAATAAAACGCTACACGCCATGAAGTTTATAGGTCCACCATTTACGTTTGGTTTACAAGAATTATCAAAAAATATAACTATTATGAGTCCTTTTTCTGCCATAGCTGTTGAAGATGCAGTATTTTGGATGGGAGTAGATACTTTTTATGTTTACTCTGGTGGTCAAACAATACAATTACCTTGTACTGTAAAAGATAAAGTATTTTTAGATTTTAACTTTGAAGAACGTGATAAAGTACATGTAGGACTTAATTCAGAGTTTAGTGAGATCTTGTGGTTTTATCCATCTTCTACTGGTGGGACAGTCGTAGATAAATATGTTGCTTATAATTATTTAGAAAAAGTTTGGTATTATGGAACTCTCGCAAGACAAGCATGGCTTGACAGGGGTATTAGAAATCTACCACAAGCAACAGGAAATCAATATCTTTACAACCATGAAGTAGGGTTTGATGATGACGGTTCTGCTATGACATCGTTTATTGAATCATCAGCTATTGATATAGGAGATGGTGATAAATTTTTATTTATAAAACAAGTTATACCTGATATAACATTTAATGGTTCTACTAGTGTGAATCCTGATGTAGCCTTTACAATGAAGTCTAGAAATAATCCTGGAGCTGATTTTAACGAAACAACACAAGCTACGACTCAACGATCTGCAACAAGTCCTGTTGAACAGTTTACAGAAAAATTAAATTATCGTTTACGAGGTAGATCTTTTGCTTTAAGAATTGATTCTACATCGCTGGGAACAAAATATAAATTAGGCACACCAAGAATAGATATTAGGGAGGATGGTAGACGTTAATGTTAATCACTAGTATTCCTCAATATATTCAAGGTGTTACAAACGCAAAGGTAGATTTAACCACAACGGATCTTACGACTTTGTTTACAGTTCCTAGTGATGCCGATTTTAATGCAGCCGTTGTAAACTCAATATTAGTATCAGAAGATAGTGGTAATGCAGATACGATAACAGTTACACTTGTAAGTGGTAGTGATACGTTTAGTTTATTTAAAGTAAAATCAGTGGGAGCTAATACTACTGTAGAATTACTATCAAAAGATTTGATTTTACAAAGTGGAGAAGTATTGAAAGTTCAAGCAGCAACAGCAAATAGATTGCATGTTGTAGCAAGTATTCAAGAGTTATCTAAAACAAGGGTAACAACAAGTGCTATATCAAGAATCTAGATAAAAGGATTGTAAAATGAATTATTATAAGTTATGGTATTGTCATGATTGCTCCGTATGAAAACCAAGCTAGAGGGTTAGCAAGTTTAGGTCGGTTTGAGGACACTTATATTGTTCATGCTGCCGAAGGCGAAACAGTTATCCCTAAAGAAGTATTAGAAGGCAATCCTAAATTAAAAGAAGATATTTTTAAACAGATGAGAGCAGTAGGTATAGACCAACCTGAAAGTTATGTTGTTGGTAATGCTCTAAATTCTATAAACCCTAATACTGGACAGCCAGAATTTTTCTTTAAAAAATTAAAAAGATTTCTTCCTACGATTGGTGCGATAGTTGGTAATATTATAGCTCCTGGAATAGGTGGTGCTATTGGATCTGGTCTTGGATCATTAGCAGCAGGTGAGCCTGTAGATAAAGCTCTTATAAATGCTGGTGTTGCTTATGTTGGTGGAAAGTATGTAGCTCCTGAAATAGATCAAGCAGTAGCTGGAATTAGTGGAACAAGTAGTGTTCCAACAATAGGGTCAGTAACAGGTGCAGGACAAGCATTTACTCCTGCTGCATTCCAAACAGGAACATCTGCTGCTGGAAGTGTCTTATCAGGTGCAGGAGCAACAATACCACAAGTTGTTACAGCAGGACTAAGTCCACTAGTAGGGAAAGAAATAGCAAAATTAGCTGAACCTATAAAGCCAGAGGGGGATGGATTGTCAAGACAGCAAATAGTAGATAATTATTATGCTGCATTAGCAAGAGGTGAAAATCCTGAATTACCACCTGAACTAACACCTCCACCACAAAGTGCTTTATTTGGATTAGAAAAACAGGATGCACCAACTGATCCTAAAAAATTATTAGCAGACGTTGATTATGAGGCTTTACTAAATAATATTCTTAGTAGACAAATGTTTTTAAATGCTGCTGGAGGTGGTTATATTAAAGGTCCAGGAACACCAATAAGCGATTCTATTCCAGTAAGAGTATCTAATACAGAGTTTATAAATACAGGAAAATCAGTCGCAGGAGCTGATCCTACAGGACAAAATAATCCTGATAGAGGTGCTGTGGTTATGGAAGGAATCATGAGAGCTTTCGAAAAAAGAGCAGATAAAAATGCGAGGATGGCGTAATGGCAACAACTGAACAAACCGTAATAAATAGACAAGCTCCTTTTTTAGAGGATTATGCTCGTAAACTTTTAGAATCAAGTTATCAAAGATCACAAGATGCTGTAGATGTACCTGATATAAAAGTTGCAGGATTTACCAAAGATCAACAAGATGCTGTAACAAAAACGAGAGAAGGATTAGGAACTTTTGCACCTTTTTTACAAGGAGCAAGTCAAGCTGTTGAAGAAGCGATTGGTAGACCTTCTATAGATCAAACATTCGGTGCACAAGGTATAGCTTCTTTTATGAATCCTTTTACACAAAATGTAATAGATACAACTTTAGCTGATATAGGTAGGCAAGGGCAAATAGCTCAAAATCAATTAGCTGCACAATCCGTGGGTCAAGGAGCATTCGGTGGGTCTAGACAAGCTATTGCACGAAATGAACTTGCATCGAATATCTTAGATCAACAAGCTAAGACAGCAGGTCAGTTAAGAGCAGCAGGATTTGAGTCTGCTTTACAACAAGCGAGGAACTTAGCTGATGCACAAATAAGAGAAAGAAGTTTATTAGGTCAATTAGCTGGACAGCAAGCAGGATTAGGTGGTTTACAACAACAGTTACAACAACAAGATGTAGCAAATTTATTAGGAATAGGATCGTTACAACAAGGTCAAGCTCAAGCTCTACTTGATGCTGCAAGACAAGGTGATTTACAACAAGCCTACGAACCATTCCAAAGATTAGGTTTCTTTAGTGATATACTAAGAGGTGTTCCTACAGCTTCGCAAACAGTTACTGCGACAACAGCACCTACTCCTTCATTACTTTCTCAGATAGGTGGTGTTGCTGCAACAGGATTAGGACTAGCAGGACAATTAGGATATAGACCTTTTGCAAAAGAGACATCAGGACTTGGTTCTTTTAATTTTAATTTAGGAGGTAGCAAGTAATGCAACAAAGAGGAGGCATACCTTTTGGATTAATAAATCAAAATGATCCTTTGTTTCAAACAGCAGGTAGATCCAGATTTTTGCAAAGCGATATAAATCAAGTAAATCAAAACGATTTAAAACAGTTAGGAAAAGCAAGTATAGAAAAAAACTCAGCAGGAGTATTAACTAACGAACTTTTTGCAAAGACAGAACCAAAAGTAGAAAGTTTAGCTACCGATGATAAAAATACAGTCGATTCTAATTTAACAGGTTTATATGATGGTAGTGGCGATATAGCAAAAATAATGGGAGCATTATCAAAATTATCTAAAGACGATAAAGCTGATAAATTATATCAAGACTTAATAGATGAAAAAACAACACCAGAAGATGCAAAAGCAAAAGTAAATAAATTTTTTGGTGTAGATAAAACAGAAAAGACACCTGCATGGGCAGATGCTGCTTTAGCAATAGGTTCTCAATTATTAGCTCCACCAAAACCAGGACAAACAACATTTCAACAACTTGGAACTGCTCTTGCTGCAGGTGGTGTTGCTGCAAAAGCAAAGAAAAAAGAAGAACGAGCAGAAGATCTTGCTATAAATAAACTTGCTTTTGGTGTTTTTAGAGAAGATGAAAAAAGTAGAAAAGCACTAGCAAAACAATATGCAACTTATAAACAAAAAAGATTACAAGATACAACTAAACTAGGTTTAGATTTAAGTAAGTTATTTTTTGATAAACAAAAATTCGAGTTAGAAGAAGATAAGTTTGCTGAAACACAGGGTAAAAATTATGCTAAAGCTGTTACTGATACAGTAAAAACTTTTCCTGAAGAAGTTCGTAGTAGTTTATTTGATGCTATACAAAAAGATAAAAAGTTTTTAAAAGGTGTTGATCTAAAAGGTGTACCAAATGCTATTTTTGCATTAGCTAAAGATAATGGTATAAAGACAGATAATGTAAAAGGATCAGATATTGTAAAAAGTGAATTTAAAATAAATACTAAACCACAATTTGAGGCATTAGCTAAAGCCTATCCTAATTTAGGTTGGGGTGAATATGATCCATCAAAATCATATATATTAAGAGGGTTTAAAAATAAAACAAAACAAGCTCTTTTTACTCAAGCCCCTAATTTAGAAATAGAACCAAAAAAAGAAAAAACAGGATATTTAGGATTACTAGATGAAAGAATGAAAATAAAGAAAATGGTAAAGCCTAGTCAAGAAGATTTAGCTAACTTAAAATTAATTGAAGATAAAATAGAAAAAGAAACAAAATTACCTGATGATAGAACTGGTTTAAGAAAAGAACAAGATAGTTTACGAGCTCTTGAAAGAGAAAAACAAACTGTTAATATGGGGGGTGCAGGTCGTCCTTTAGATGTGATAAATAGAGAAATAGATCAAGTAAAAGGTCGTATAACTAAATTAACAACAACAGAAAAAACAGGAACATATTTAGCTCCTGATGGCTCTTTTTATAGTGGTCCTGTAGGTCCAGGAGGATTAGACGAAGTAAAACAACAAAACACTATAAAAGATTTAGAAACTAGACAAGTAAATTTTGTTCGTGCTGCATATATTGGAGATAAGATTTTATATAATCTTGCTCGTCCAGGGGCAAAAAAGAATGTAGGTTTATTTGAAACTTTTGCAAATAGAGTTGTTGGTATATCTAGTCAAATAACTAACTTTACTAATATTTCAGCAGAAGATCAAGCTAAGTATTCTGGTGAAAACATAGATAATTTAATCGAAGGAAATACTGGGAATACAAGTAAAACATTTGCTGCATTTAAAACAGCAGCAAAAGGCAATCAAAGATTAATGTCTGCTGTTATGGATTATGCTTATGCATTAGCAGGTAGTCGTGAAACAGGAAAATTAACCGATAAAGACGTTGCTGCTGCATTAAGAACATTAGGTGGTGAAGATTTATCAGAAGGTGCGTTTTTTACAAACGTAGATAAATTAATTTCAGGTGTAAGTAATGCTTTAGATTTAGCAAATAATAATCTAGGTGTTGCTATGAATTTATATTTAGATAAATCATATAAAATGGAAAAGAAAAGAAATCCAGATGCAAATGAAAATGATTATGTATTCGATCCTGTTGCAACAATAAAACGTCTATCTCCTGATAAAACACTATATGAACGTATTTTTTCTGGAAAAACAGAATTTTCTCCTCAAGGTTTATCATATCAAAAATTTGAAGAGTACCAAAAACTTCATGGTGTTTCTTCTAATACTGAGGGAGGTAACGATGTTAATCTAGGGGGTAATGCTTTAAGTCAAGTTGTACAATTAATAAAAAACACTAGAAAATTTGGTGTTGATCAAAGTGGAAAGTTAACTCAAGAAGCAACAGATACAATAAAAAATTTATTAGAAAATTTAAGTGTAGAAGAAAGAGCTAAAGCTAAACAACAGTTAGGATTATAATTAAGTGTCAGATCCAATATTACAAAATATTTTTGATGAAATAGAAACTAATAGATTAAAATCAGCTAGTTCTTCGGTTCAAGGAATACAAAATTTACCCACTGCTGCATCAGGTTATTTAGAGTCAAAAGGTATTCTTAGCCCAACAGAATCAGCACTTATGGAACAAGGTGTAGATACAGTTGGTTTTACTGATACTAGTTTAAAATCTGATACAGAACTAGATATGGAACAAGCAGGGATCTTGAATAAAGGTGCACCAACATCAGTTCGAGCCTTAATAAGTTTTGGTCAAGTATCAGATCCAGATTTACAAAAGAAAAATGTCTTATTTCATTTAAATAATTATTATAAAGAACAAGGACTTATAACAGATAATTATGACTTTGGTTTAAGAGTTGGACCTCAAAGTGGTCGTTTAGAATATAAAGATCCATCTAATCAAGGAAAATATAATGTTCTTGATCCTGTTGGTTTTAAAGATATGATGACAGGAGATTTAGCTGATTTAGCAGGAGATATACCAACTATATTAGCTGAAATAGGAGCTGGTGTAGGAACAACATTTATTCCAGGAATAGGTCAAACAGGTGTAGCTCAAATAGGTGCTGCATCATTAGCTGCATTAGGAACAGAAATATTAAGATTAAAAGTAGCTAGAAGTACAGGTGCTTTATCACCTGATGTAACGGATGACGATATTTTAAATACAGCTTTAAATACAGCTAAGTGGAGTGCTTTAGGTGGAACAGGTGGTCTTTTATTATATAAGTTTGGTAGACCATTTTTATCTAAATTAGGTTTAGTTCCACAAGGCTTACGTTTTGATTTAGATGAAGAAAGTTTTCTAAAAGCCTATGATTCCTATACTAAATCAGGAGCAAAACAAAGTGCAGAAGAAATAGGAGTAGTTCCTACTTCTGCTCAGGTTGCAAAATTAGCGTCTGAAGATTCTGGTCTTTCTGCTTTAGAAAAAACACAAATGGCAAGTCTTTCTGGTAAATTAGCAAGAGAAGAAAAACTTGTTGCTACTTCTCCTGATCTTGAAACTGGAGCAGCGATTACAGATCCAAGCCTCATGGCTCAAATATTAGCTAAAGAAAAGTTTGAAAAAGCAGCAGGTGAAGGTGTTGATACTGGAGCAGAAATTACTGAAGAAACTTTATTGAAATTAGGCGAAGGTGTTCAAAAGAAAACTGTTCAAAACGCAGAAGGATTAAAGTTTGAACTAGAAAAATATACTGATCAAAAACTGGTAGATGTAGAAAAAGGTTTAGATGATTTAGTAAACTTACCACCTAATGTTGCTGATGCTTCTACTATAGGAAAGACAGCACAAGATGCAATACAAGAATCTTATTCTAATACTCAAAAGAATTTTGATAAAGAGTATGAAAGTTTATACAAAGCATGGGAAAATAAAACAGGTATAAGTATTGATTCTACTATAGTTGGTCAAGGTGGAATAAAGCCATCTGAATTAGCTACTGAAGTTGTAAAATTAAAAAAGACTTTTAAAGACCGAGCTTTTGTAAATTCTGAAGAAAGAGCATTAATAGATAAAATATACGACACTTTTATACTTGCTGAAAAAGGTTCAGCAGTAACAGTAAAAAATATTTCGTTACGAACATTAAACGAAAACCTAAGAGATTTAAGAAGATTAGAAAGAGGAGCTTATCTAAAATCTCTATCTGGACAAGATTCACCTTATCCAGAAACACTTTCTAAAATGGTAGATGCTTTAGAAAAAGCTAGAACAAGAGTTATAACAAGAAAGAACGCTCCATCAGAAATGGCAGAAAAATTAAAAGTTCTAGATGATGGTTTTGCAGATTTTGCTAAAAAATTTAGAAATGCTAAAATATCTTCTATAGCTAAGTTAAGGAACGCAAGAAACCCTGAAGCTGCATTTAACATTCTATTCAAACCAGATCGAACAGGAAAGACAGCCGTTTTAGAAATAGCTAGTGAATTAAAAGCTAATCCAAAAAATGCTGATTTAGTTGAATATATAGGAGATACAGTTCGTAAAAAATGGCTAGATGCTGTAGTAAAAAGAAATAAGGATGGTCAGATTACATCAATAAATCAAGCAGCACATGATAAGTTTTTAGATGATTATAAATCAGTCTTTGATGAGTATTTATCTCCTGCATCAAAAGCTGCATTAGATTCTGGTTCTGTTCGAGAGTTTGCAGATCAAGTAGTAAAAGTACAATCAGAGAAAAAAGCTATTTATAATCTTATAGAAAAAGATTTAAGACTTGCTGGAGGACAATTAGATAAACCAGAAACTTTATTTGATTTAGTATGGAAACAAGACGAGATTTCACCTTTTAATAAAGCCTTTCCAATTATAAAGGAAAATACTGAATTATTGAAAACATTTAAATCTTTAGTTTATAGAGATATGTTGGATCCTCTTAAACAACACGTGATACCAAAAGGTAATGTAATGATTCCAAATTTAGAATTATTAGTGCCTTATGTTCAAAAGAATAAAAATAAATTACAACAAACTTTTGGTGATCAATATGTAACTAATTTAGAAAAAGTTTTAACAGCTTTAAAACCTGCATTAACTGATGTTAGTCCTCAACAAGCTAGACAGCCAACTGATTTATTAACAACATTTGCAAGAAGTGTTGTTGGTGTGTTTACTCGTCCAGGAAGAATATTAACTTTTATAAATAAGTTTAGAGGTAGAGCAAGAGAAGATGCTTTAGTACAAGGATTAATTGATCCAGATAAGTTAGCAGCAATGGCAAAAGCATCGAAACTATCTCCTGGACACTCTGCAGCTATTCAAACATTAGGAAGAATATATTTTGGAGGAGATAGATCTGCACCTTTTGATGAAGATATGAACGTACCTAAACCGTCTTCTGCAGAGGAAATATTAAAAGAATTACAAAATAGGTAACATTTATGGTTGTTGCAGAAGTTCTCACGGGCATAGCATTAGTTAAGAAAAGCGTTGACTTTATAAAAGAAAATATCTCCACTGTTCAAGACATACAAGGC
>CEWG01408171.1_pt1 | contig 12466 bp, 9 predicted proteins | sample 361411 | NCBI WGS metagenome assembly CEWG01 (sample SAMEA2622173, study PRJEB7988) | marine metagenome | biome: marine biome (ENVO:00000447); feature: surface water layer (ENVO:00002042); material: "saline water (ENVO:00002010), including plankton (ENVO:xxxxxxxx)" | depth 5 m | reverse complement strand
CAAGAGTATGAGGAATGTTTAGTGAAAGCAAAAGCAATGTTTGAAGTATTAGGTGATGCTTGATAAACTTCAACAACATATTGATAAATCCAACTTATTAGACCCTAACGATTCATTGTTATTAACTGTTAGTGGAGGTAAGGATAGTGTGTGTATGTTACATCTATTTGTGCAATTAGATTATCCTTTAGCGATTGCGCATTGTAACTTTTCTTTGCGTGATGTTGATAGTGATGAGGATGAAAGTTTTGTAAAGGGTTTAGCAAATCAATATGGATTACCCTTTTTTAGCAAGCGTTTTGAAACCAATAAATATGCAAAAGAAAAAGGTATTTCTACACAGATGGCAGCGCGTGATTTGCGTTATGCCTGGTTTCAAGAATTGGGTTTTGATAAGATTGCTACAGCGCATCATCAAGATGATCATATTGAAACGCTTTTGCTAAAGAAAAGTCGAAAAGCAAGCTTGGAAGGGCTTTGTGGAATTCCAGTAAAAAATAGAAACATCATCCGGCCTTTACTATGTTTTTCTGCTCAAGAAATAGAGAATTTCCTATTGCAAAACGAATGGGAGTGGAGAGAAGATGCTTCCAATGCTTCCACCCATTATCAGCGCAATGAAATTCGTTTGTTGCAATTACCAAGCATGGAAAATGAAAATCCAAACATTCGTAAGGAATTGTTGCAAGAAATATCAGTCAATCAGCAAAAATACGCAGAGCTTCAGGAAGAGTTTAAGCAATTATTTCCATTCGTTTGGAAAAAGGGTGATACGCATCAAGAACTGTACTTAAAGGAATTATTGAATCATCCTCAGAAAGAGGACTTGATGTATGAGTTGTTAAAAGAGTATGGTCCGTTTTCATGGCAAGATGTATTTACTTTAATGGAAGCCGAAAGCGGAAAGGAAGTTCGTAATAAGTACTATCGTTTAATCAAAAACAGAGATTCTCTTTTGCTTGTTGTTAATAAAACTCAAAAGCAAGCGTCTGTACAAATTGATAAAAGTATTTGTGCTATAGAGGTTCCAATTGCCTTATCCTTTTCTGTACTGAAAAAAAGCGATGTGATGGATTTCTCAGATGCATCTATGGCTTTTATTGACTTAAGTAAACTTTTCTTTCCATTGTCATTAAGAAAGTGGAAACAAGGAGATGTGTTTGTTCCTTTAGGGATGCAAGGACATAAGAAAGTAAGTGATTTTATGGTGGATGAAAAGCTGTCAATCTTAGAGAAAGAAAACACTTGGGTTTTGTGTTCAAACGATGATATTGTATGGGTTGTAGGGCATCGATTGGATGATAGATACAAACTTGTAGCACAGACGGAAAAAGTATATCTTGTCCAAACTTTGAAAACAACAAAATGAGTGAGCAAATAAAGTTTGAAGAGAAGCAGTATTTAGGTTACAATAAATTATCTTTTTTACGTAGAATGGTTTTGGCTTTGTTCTGTTTTTTCGCCTATTATTGGTCGGAAGAGCAAAATAAATCAGGTGACCTTTTCTTCATTATGGGTATAGCTATTATTGTGATTTCAGCCCTTTTAGTCTTGGTGCTTCATTTTCATACACAGGTGCAAAATGGCAGCATTATACTAGATGGATTATGGACTGCTAGAAAAGTAAAAATAGATTTACATTCTATTTTACAAGTAAGAAAAACAGAATATAGCCGTTTTTTCTTTAATAAATCTGTGTATAATTTGCACCGCAAAGGCACAATCCGATTTTTTACAAGAGGAACGGAATGTGTTGAATTGGTAGATAAAGATGGTTTGGTTTATCTGATTGGAACTCAAAAAGCAGATGAGTTAACAAAAGTATTAGAAAACGAAATAAAGAAATGAAGAAATTATTAAGCGTTTGGGTATTGTTGCTGGCTTTTTTTACGGCTAGCGCTCAATTTTATAACCCTGTAAGCTGGGATTTTTCGCAAGACAACATTGGTGGTGATGAGTTAGAGTTAACCTTTACTGCAAGTATTGAAGGAGATTGGTATATGTATTCTCAGTATATTTCTGATGATGGTCCTGTGCCAACTACTTTTACTTTTTTCAATGGTGAAGGAATTGAAGTATTAACAAAGGTCTTAGAACCAGAGCCAGTAGAGGAGTTTGATCCTAATTTTGACATGGTACTGAAGTATTTCAAGAAGGAAGTGTCATTTAAACAACGTATTAAATCGGTTACAGATTCAGCTTACACATTAAAAGGAGAGGTCATGTTTATGACTTGCGATCCTAAGCAATGTTTGCCTCCAGAATATGTAGAGTTTGCTTTTGATATACCCGTTGCTACAGGAGAGATTAAAGCCTCAAGTGACGCTTCTACTTCTTCTACAAAGGGAATGTGGGGGATATTTTTTATTGCCTTTTTAAGTGGTTTTGCAGCATTGTTAACGCCTTGTGTTTTTCCAATGATTCCGATGACAGTAAGCTACTTCACAAAGCAGAGTGAAAATAAAGCGAAAGGAGTCACCAATGCTATTATTTATGGTATTTCTATCATTATCATTTATGTGGCCTTAGGAGTTGGAGTGTCGGCTGTATTTGGTGCGGATGCTTTAAACAATATGGCAACTAATGTATATTTTAATATTGCATTCTTCTTACTATTATTAGTTTTTGCAGCTTCATTCTTAGGAGCATTCGATTTGACTTTACCAAACTCTTGGATTAACAAGGCTGATAAAGCTTCGGATAGAGGAGGGCTGATCGGTATTTTCTTTATGGCTTTCACATTAGCTTTGGTATCATTTTCTTGTACCGGTCCTATTGTAGGAACTTTACTTGTTGAAGCTGCTGCCGGTGGAAACTACATGGGTCCAATTATAGGGATGTTAGGTTTCTCATTAGCTATTGCTTTACCTTTTGCATTCTTTGCTGCCTTTCCTGGTTATTTAAATTCAATGCCTAAATCAGGAGGTTGGTTAAACTCTGTAAAAGTAGTTCTTGGTTTTCTTGAGTTGGCTTTAGCATTCAAATTCTTGTCTAATGCCGACCTAGTAATGCAAACGCATCTTTTAGAAAGAGAGTTGTTTATAGCTATTTGGATTGTTATTTTTGCTTTGCTAACCATGTATTTATTGGGCTTTTTCAAATTAGCTCACGATTCCGATTTACAATATGTTTCTGTAGGTAGATTATTCATGGCTGTTCTAACGGGTATGTTTACTGTTTACATGATCCCAGGTTTATGGGGTGCTCCTTTAAAAATCATTAATGCATTCCCTCCGCCAATGCATTATAGCGAATCTCCACATGGAGTAGGATATACTTTGGGAGGAGGTTCAGCCACTGCTGAATATCATGAAGAAGATGGACAACATTTGGGCCCACAAGGAATCATGGTTTTCCATGATTATGATGCTGGTTTAGAACATGCAAAAAAAATAGGTAAGCCAGTAATGTTAGATTTTACTGGTTGGGCATGTGTAAACTGTAGAAAGATGGAAGAGCAAGTGTGGTCTGATAATGAGGTGAAAAGAATGTTAACAGAAGATGTGGTCTTAATTTCTTTATATGTTGATGAGCGTACGAAACTTCCAAAAGAACAACAATACGAAACCACTATTGCAGGTAAGAAAAAGAAGGTGAGAACCGTTGGTGATCAATGGATGGTCTTACAAGCCGAGCGTTACAAAACCAATTCTCAGCCGTATTATGTAGTGATAGATCATGATGAAAATCAGTTAGGGGTTGCTGCAAACTATCAAGATTATGGCAAGGTAGATTTATTCAAGAATTGGCTGCAAGATGGCTTAAATGCATTTAATAAATAATGAATACTCGCAAACATTTAGAAGAGGCGCAGTTACTACTACAAAAGTGTTTGCATAATGACGATTTCATATCATCGATTGACAATGCAGCTTCTTTAATGTTTGCAGCTATTCAATCTGGGGCAAAGATTTTAAGTTGTGGAAATGGTGGCTCTATGTGTGATGCAATGCATTTTGCAGAAGAAATGACAGGTTGTTTTCGCGAACAAAGACAGGCACTTCCTGCTATTGCTATAGCTGATCCCTCTCATATCACATGCACTGCTAATGATTATGGTTTTGAGGCTATATTCTCTCGGTATGTAGAGGCCATAGGAAAAGAAGGAGATGTGTTGTTTGCTATCAGTACAAGTGGTAATTCTGAAAATATTATTCAGGCTGCTAAATTTGCTAGAAATCATGGATTGAAAGTAGTGGCTCTTACAGGAAATTCCGGTGGAGAGTTAGCAAAACTGGCAAATATTGAAGTGAGAATTCCATATCAAGGATATGCCGAACGTATTCAAGAAATGCACATCAAGGTTATTCACATTTTAATAAGTCAGATAGAGGATAATTATAATAAGAAATAGTTATAAAATAAAAGTTGTTATACTCTTCTCCATTGACCACTATCTATTAGTGGTTTTGCCTTTTTCCATTTTATTTCTTTTGTTTCAGAACCATTAGTGATTGTAACCTTTTCATTTCTGCCAGTTTCTTTTTCAACAACAATAGGTTTTATCTTTTGAGGAGCTTGCTGTGGTACTGATTGGTTAGAGGAACGATTAGATTCTACTCCTGCTCTGCTAGTTTTTAGATTTTCTTTTTGATGTTGTTCTCTTTTAACCTGAGACGGATCTTGGGAAGGAAGATTTGCTTTCATTAAGAAAGAAACAATGTCTTTGTTTACTTTATTCATCATCTGTTTGAATAAATTGAACGATTCAAACTTATAAATGAGTAATGGGTCTTTCTGCTCGTAAGTAGCATTTTGAACCGATTGTTTCAAATCGTCGAGCTCTCTTAAGTTTTCCTTCCAAGAGTCGTCAATTATAGCTAATGAAACTCCTTTTTCAATCGCTAGCGGAATGTTATTTCCGTTTGATTCAAAAGATTCTTTCAGATTTGCTACAACTTGTAGTGTTTTCAGACCATCAGTAAATGGAATAACAATGTTTTCATAATTAGCAGATTGATTTTCGTATACATCCTTAATGACAGGCAATGTTCGCTGTGAAATCATTTCTGACTTTATCTGGTACTGCGCAATGGCATTCTCGTACAGCTGCTCTGTTAATGTTTCTATATTTGTTTGCTTAAAAGTTTCTTCATCCATAGAGCTGTCAATACTTAAAAATCGAATTAGCTCTAGTTTAAACCCATCAAAATCTTGTGCTTCATGATATTCTTCTACAATGCTTTGGCAAGTGTCGTAAATCATGTTATCGATATCGACTGATAGTCGCTCTCCAAATAGAGCATGTTTGCGCTTTTTGTAGATGACTTCTCGTTGAGCATTCATTACGTCGTCGTATTCTAACAATCGCTTACGTACGCCAAAGTTGTTTTCTTCAACTTTTTTTTGTGCGCGTTCAATCGATTTGGTGATCATAGAGTGTTGAATAACTTCTCCTTCCTCTAGTCCCATTCTGTCCATCATCTTAGCAATTCTGTCAGATCCGAATAAACGCATTAAATTGTCTTCTAAAGACATAAAAAACTGTGATGACCCCGGGTCTCCTTGACGACCAGCACGACCTCTTAACTGTCTGTCAACACGTCTTGAGTCGTGTCTTTCTGTACCGATAATCGCTAATCCACCTGCAGCTTTCACTTCATCAGAAAGCTTAATATCTGTACCACGTCCCGCCATGTTAGTGGCAATAGTAACATTTGCTGCTTTACCTGCTTCAGCTACAATGTCTGCTTCTTTTTGATGCAGCTTTGCGTTCAAAACATTGTGCTTGATGTTACGCATCTTTAATAAGCGGCTCAGTAACTCAGAAATTTCTACGGAGGTAGTACCTACTAAAACAGGTCTTCCTTCTTGTGTTAAGTTTGCCACTTCTTCAATTACGGCATTGTATTTTTCTCTAGCTGTCTTGTACACTAAATCTTCGCGGTCATCTCTCACAATTGGACGATTAGTAGGTATCACTACCACATCTAATTCATAGATATCCCAAAATTCTCCTGCTTCCGTCTCAGCTGTTCCAGTCATTCCAGAAAGCTTGTTGTACATACGGAAATAGTTCTGTAATGTTATGGTTGCAAAAGTTTGTGTGGCAGCTTCAATCTTCACATTTTCTTTAGCTTCGATAGCCTGATGTAGTCCATCAGAATATCTACGCCCTTCCATTATACGACCAGTCTGCTCGTCTACAATTTTTACTTTATTATCCATTACTACATACTCTACATCTTTTTCAAAGAGAGTGTATGCTTTTAGTAGTTGGTTAACTGTATGGATGCGTTCACTTTTTATAGAGTAATCACGCATCAATGTTTCTTTGGTTTCTAGTTTTTCTTTGTCGGAAGCATCCGATTTTTCTAATTCGGCAATAGTTGCTCCAACATCAGGCATAATGAAGAATTGATTGTCCTCCATATTTGATGTAATCAAGTCAATACCTTTGTCGGTAAGTTCGATAGAGTTATGTTGTTCGTTTATAACAAAAAACAATTCTTCGTCCACTTTAGGCATTTCTTTGCCTTGATCTTGCATATAGAAGTTTTCTGTTTTCTGTAAAAGAGTTTTAACACCGTCTTCACTCAAGAATTTAATCAGCGCTTTGTTTTTAGGCAGTCCTCGATAGGCTCTTAAAAGATTGAAGCCGCCCTCTTTATCATCGCCATCTTTGATCAACCTTTTTGCATCTGATAATACTGCTGTGATGTATTTTTTTTGCGCATTTACTAATGTGGCAATTTTGTGTTTTAGTTCGTTGAATTCATGCTCACCTCCTGTTGGGGTTGGTCCGGAAATAATCAACGGTGTCCTTGCATCATCAATTAAAACTGAATCCACTTCATCTACTATAGCGTAGTTGTGAGGACGCTGCACCAAATCTTGTGGTCTTCGCGCCATATTATCACGCAAATAATCGAATCCAAATTCGTTATTTGTTCCGTATGTGATATCTGCTAAATATGCTTGTCTTCTTTCTTCAGAGTTTGGTTGATGTTTATCAATGCAGTCTACACTTAATCCATGGAATTGGTAAAGTGGACCCATCCATTCCGAATCTCTTTTAGCGAGGTAATCATTAACTGTTACAAGATGCACACCGTTTCCAGAAAGTGCGTTTAGATAAACCGGAAGAGTAGCAGATAAAGTCTTTCCTTCACCTGTTTGCATTTCTGCAATTTTTCCACTGTGTAAGACATAACCACCAATTAATTGAACATCATAGTGAATCATGTTCCATTCAACTTCAGTTCCTGCGGCAATCCATTTGTTGTGATAAATCGCTTTGTCTCCGTTAATAACAACATTATCGTAAGCAGCTGCTAAATCTATGTCAAAGTCGTTTGCGGTGACTTCAATGTCTCCTAAAGAAAAACGACTGGCTGTTTCTTTAACTACAGAGAAAGCCTCAGGCAAAATTTTGTTGAGTTGCGATTCTATTTCTGCAACTATCTCTTTTTCTATTTTGTCAATTTCTGAATAAATAGATTCTTTTTCATAAAGTGCTAAATCCGTATTTTCTGCTTTTTCTTTTAAGTCATCAATTGTTTTTCGTTGTGTAGCTACTGCATCTTGAATTTGTGTTTTGAATTCCGTAGTTTTTTGGCGTAGCTCATCATTACTCAATGATTGAATACTAGTATATGCGGTTTTGATTTGATCAATTACCGGATTTATCTCTTTTAAATCTTTATCGTATTTATTTCCAAAAAGCTTGCTTGCAAAATCAAATAATCCCATCGCAGAAATCAGTCTATTTTTAGATAAGCAACAAAGTTAATTTTTTCGATGAAAAAGAGTGTTGTTTTAAGACATAAAAAAAAGCCGCTTAACGGCTTTTGTTCTTAGTATTCATCTTCATTGAAGAAGAAGTCGTCTTTATCTGGGTAGTCTGGCCATATATCCTCAATTGAATCGTACATTTCGCCATCATCCTCCAATTCTTGAAGGTTTTCTACCACTTCCATAGGAGCTCCAGATCGAATTGCAAAATCAATTAATTCATCTTTGTTGGCTGGCCAAGGAGCATCTTCTAATTTTGAAGCTAATTCTAATGTCCAATACATATCGTTAAAATTTCTGCAAAAATAATTTTTTTACTGAACCGTGCAAACATTTATAATTTTGGTTGCCAAGGAATTTCCTCCGCTCCTAACTCTTTGGAGAGGTAGCGGCTTAAAACAAATAGGTAATCTGATAATCTATTGAGGTATTGTAAGATGAGTTTTTTTTGTAATGTTTCATCAGATAAATCGATGCTGAGCCGTTCTGCTCTTCGGCAAACACATCTAGCAAGATGGCAAAACGAAACAGTTGTATGACCTCCAGGCAGAACAAAGGACCTCATTTCAGGAAGTATTTCGTTCATCTTGTCAATTTCTTTTTCTAGTTTTTTAACATCTTCCACTTGAATGGTTGGAAGTTGCATGCTTTTTTTGTTAGGATCTGACGCTAAAAGCGCTCCGATAGTAAAAAGTCGGTCTTGAATATCAATAAGCATTTGTTTGCTTTTTACACAAACAGTTTGATCTCTTACGAGCCCAATGTATGAGTTTAATTCATCAATAGTTCCATAAGCTTCAATGCGTTGGTGATTTTTTGCTACTCTTGTTCCACCAATCAATTGAGTGGTTCCACTATCACCTTTTTTAGTATATATTTTCATTGTGTTGGGTTTTGATTTCGTGCGTCACTTTCTACTTCTCCATCTTTCAGTCGGACAATACGGTGTGCGTATTGCGCGATATCTTCTTCGTGAGTAACAACAATTACTGTATTTCCGTTTTTATGAATATCTTGAAACAAGGCCATGATTTCAAGAGATGTGGCTGAGTCAAGGTTCCCTGTTGGTTCGTCTGCTAAAATAATGGAAGGATTGTTGACTAATGCTCTTGCAACAGCAACTCTTTGTCTTTGTCCTCCAGAAAGTTCGTTTGGACGGTGATTAACCCGATCAGCTAAGCCTACTTTTTCAAGAGCTGTTAAAGCCCTTTCTTGTCTATCTTCTTTCGAGATTCCTGAATAAACTAATGGTAGCATTACATTTTCTAAAGCATTAGATCGAGGGAGAAGGTTAAATGTTTGAAAGATAAAACCGATTTCTTTGTTTCTAATTTCAGCTAAATCATTATCTCTTAATTTACTGACTTGATGGTTGTTTAGTGTGTATGTTCCATCGGTTGGAGTGTCTAAGCAGCCAAGGATGTTCATTAAAGTTGATTTTCCAGAACCTGACTGTCCCATCAAAGCAACAAATTCATTTTGTTGTATACTTAGATTAATTTCCTTGAGGGCTTTAATCAACTCGCTTCCAACTCTGAAGTGTCGCGCTAAATTTTTGACTTCGATTATGGTTTGCATTTCACAAATCTAATTAAAAACGAATTGTAAAGTGTTGTTCTTCTTGTTCTTCTCTTAAGAAGATAAGTCCAATGTAAAACAAATTGATACTTACATTCACTTTGGAATGATTTTGAATGAACTTCCACTCCTCTTTTGTTTGATGTATGTTGTTAAGTACCAAAACACTATTGTTGTGCATATATTTTAAAGCTTTCTTTAAAGTTTCAGTATTTGATTTATGGATGTAAATCAAATCAATTAAACTATTTTTTATGTTTGGAAAATAGTTATGATAAATCATTGATTTTTCAGATAAATTATGGCTTCCAATTTCAATAATACTTTTTGGATTAAAGTGAGATAATAAACGAGAAATTAGTGCGCTATTTTTTTTGCTTCCATTGTAATAAAACTTCTTCGTTTGTATAGCTTCTTCTAAAAGTTTAAAGACAAAAGGGGAGTGAACTCCATGTTTGGTTGTGCTAGTTAAGTAATAGTAGATGTATTGTGAAAAAAAGATAAGATAGTTCATCAGCGCGAAAATAAAAAAGGGCGGAAGATATCTTCCGCCTTTACTATTTTTTATCCACAAGAATTATCTAACGATTGTAATGCTTCCTTTTTTCTCATATTGTTTTTCGGTGCTAGGGATGCTAACATTTAATATGTATGTGTAAATACCATCAGGGACTTGGGCACCTGTCTTAGCATTCGTTCCATTCCATGCGTTAAGCGCATCAGTACTTTCGTTAATAAACTGCCCCCATCTATTGAAAATCTTGATATTGAATAGATATTCGTTTTCTGTGAAAATGCTTACTTGAAAAATATTATTGTCATAATCACCATTGTTAGGCGTGAAAGAGTTAGGGACGAATACTTCAAAGATTTCTTCGAAGTGAGCAGTAAGGATATCGCTCTCAGAAACAATAATGAACGCTCCATTTTGTTGCGAGTTGGGTTGAATTTCAAGATTGTTTGAAGTCCATTCTACAAATCGATATCCATTGTTAGGCGTAGCCGATATAGGTGTTACTGTATTTTCCAAGAAAGAATATGTTTCTGGTAGAAATGGGGGTACATTTCCATCTATGGATAAGATACCTGCATTTTCCGGTTTGCAGTTTAGTTCGACATCATGGTATACTAATTCGTTGAAGTGAGCAACAATAGTGTCGTGATTAGTGATATTAAAAGAATAATCTGTGCTCACGGTTCCGTTAGGAACAAAATAGTTTGAAGTCCAATAATCAAACTCCCAATAAGGAGTAGAATTAGCAGAGATGGTCACAGTTGATCCGTAGTTATATGAGGCTATATGCGGAAAGTTGTTGATCATGTTCCCGTCAATATAAACCTCTCCATTACTGTTTTCCGGTGCTGTTTCTATGGTTGCAGTAACAATAATAGGTTCTATGTGTAGCCAAACAGTATCCGTTGAATTAACTGTAAAGCTCACATTATTAGATGATGGATTAGGAGTAAAGGTGTGATTATTTGAGCTCCAGTAATCTACTTGCCAACCAATTGATGGTAATGCGGATAAATTAACAACTGTATTATTTACATATGACACATCATAAGGGAATCCATTAACTATGTTTCCATTTTCTGAAATATTTGCTTGGCCTATAGGGTTAACCATGTATGTAATAGTGTTTGCATCAAAGTGTGCAATAATTGTTATATCAGAATTGAGATTAATATCTAAATTTTGGCTAAATGGGTCGTAGTTATATGTAGTGTTTGAAACAATCTCCCAAAATGAAAAATTACCGCTAGTAACTTCAATCGGTATTTCTATGTCTCCAAAATATAATCCTGACCATCCAGAATTTATTTCATTAATATCAATATCACTGAATTGAACTTCTCCAATTCCATCAATTATAATGGTGACAGTGAACGGTCCTGTTACATCATAACAATCAACAATCCCTGCGTTTATTTCAGTACAACGATCAAGTATGAAATCTCTTAAGTCATTCACATTGTTTTGCCAATCAGCATAACTTCCACCCCATGTGTTTATTTGACGAGGCATTTCAGGCTCAATCATAGCGATTAATGAATCTAAATGACTAATCATGAAGTCACAAGAAAAGTAAGTGTTACCCAAGTCAGCCCATCTATTTATATAGTCGGCAGTAAATTCTTCAGAGTCAAACAAAGCATTTAAAATGGGGACATGTCCTTGACCGCCTACATTTCCCATTCCCTCTGGGTCACACGGATCAGCATCAGGGTCTGTATTTGGTATTCCAGTATAATTTGCGCCATGATCAAATGTATTGTCAAAATCCCAAAGTGCATATCGCCATTTTTTCTTATCACCGTCTAAATCTCTTCCTCTCCACCATGCGGTATTCCAATTTAACCAATCCGCATTAACAGTATAAACATTGAGTAAATAATAATCAATTAAACTTCCAACATTTAAATATTTTTTTGCATGATCGTAATTGGCTTGAATACTCATGTCATTATTTAGGATAAAGTTTCGAATATTTACCCAGCCAGTATCTGTGCCGTACTCAATCCATGTTCCGCCCCATGTTTTAATAAAATCAACATATCCATCATCTTGATCATAATAATGATCAGTAAAATCTATATCATCTACCTTTTCTCTATAATCATAAACACCCCAATATTCACCATTTAGATAAAGAATACATGGTTCGTGAGTTCTTTCATCTACTCTTAGATCTGCCACTTGAGATAGAGAATTGCAGTAAGGGTCTCGAACATGAGCTCCGGATCCTCCGTAAGAAAAAGGATAATTATCGTTAGAGGCTGCTTTAACTATTAATCTTTGAAAACCATCTCTATTTTTATCTCGGAAAATTTGGCCTTCAACTTCATGCCCATAGCCAAGTTGATCTCTTACAATATAATCAAACCCTCTCTGTGGATAAGCCCATGAATCGTTGCCATGCTTATTATATTGCCCTCTGTTTTTATCTATTAATTGACCATTAGCATCAAAAATTTCAAAAGTACCAAAAGGTTCTATCCATTGATTACCACCAAGAAGATTGTCAACATCACTTCCTGAAATGGAGATAATAGGTAAAGTATGATTGTCATTTATAAAATAAGTATGATATTCAATAAATCCAGGAAGTATCTGCGGATTACTACTATAACATCTTGCCTTTAAAATAGTAGT
>CEWG01026041.1_pt1 | contig 12480 bp, 19 predicted proteins | sample 361411 | NCBI WGS metagenome assembly CEWG01 (sample SAMEA2622173, study PRJEB7988) | marine metagenome | biome: marine biome (ENVO:00000447); feature: surface water layer (ENVO:00002042); material: "saline water (ENVO:00002010), including plankton (ENVO:xxxxxxxx)" | depth 5 m | reverse complement strand
GCTCAACAAGCCTCTGGGCAAACAGGCCCCATATTTTCTGTGCCTGACCCAAAAGCCAAGCCGCTTGCAGAAGTTGCACAGCAGCCTGTAGATGACGGTGGCGTGTTTATGCCTATGCCAGGGCAAGATCCTCCGCCAAGAGACCCTGTTACAGAACCTGCGCCTGAGCCACCACCTCCTCCGCAGTTTGTGAACATGGATCCTCTGCAAGGATTTAGAGAAACCTATATTCCTACCAACCTAATCGGGCAGGCATATGACCCATCTGTGCGTGATGCGTATACACAACAGATGATGCAAGCAGGTGCAAACATACAGTCAGGCGGCTATCCAATGTTTAAGACGCCGACATCTGCGATACCGCAAGTTCAGTTTGGTGGGTATGGCGCACCCATGCCTATCGCGCCTTTGATGCCATATGCAGGTTTGGCAGCTCCTCAACCACCCCAAACGGCTAGTGGTGCAATTGTTAACCCTGGCACAGGACAAATTGAGCCTGTTGGTATGGCACCGCCACCTAGATTTCCGGGCATATAAATGGATTCAATAGCTCTTGCTTCTTACATGATGAAGAAGTTTGAACAGTATGAGCAGGGCATTGTGGACTACACAACGTCAGGCAATATCCAAACGATGGAGGATTACAGATTCGCAATGGGTGAGTTATCAATGCTTCGCACCCTGCGTGAAGAAATAAGAGAAGCGTTGCAGATTGAAGGAGACCCCCTCGATGAGTGATCTATCTTTAGATTCCATCGCAGCAAAACCGTCCGTTGTGGATGCATATGTGAGCGAGAGCGAAAGGGTTTTAGACCCTGCCGTGCTAGACAAATCTTTGGTTGAAAGAATGCCAGAACCTTCTGGATGGAGACTTTTAGTTCTTCCGTACAAAGGCAAAGGCGTAACAGATGGTGGTATACAACTTCTTGAGTCCACTGTGAGCAAGGAGAACTTAGCTACATCTGTGTGTTATGTCATGAAAGTCGGCCCCTTGGCTTATCAAGATTACGATAAGTTTGGCGGAGAGCCATGGTGCAAGAAAGGCGATTGGGTGCTTATCGGTAGATATGCAGGCGCTCGCTTCTCTTTAGAAGACGATCATGAGGTTCGCATCATCAATGACGATGAAGTGATTGGCACAATTCTTAATCCAGATGACATTAAGTCTGCATAGGTGAAAAATGAGCGAAGAAACTTTAAGCGAAGCTTTAGCTAAGCTAGATAGCGACGAAGATATCAACAAAGCTGCGCTCCCCGAAGGGCGTAGAGTCGAGGAAGAAGTCCAAGAAGAAGATGCAATTATTGAGTTTTCTGAAGAGGAAGCTGAAGAACTTGCACCTGTCACAGAAGATGCTGTTCAAGAAGACTTTGATTCTCCAGATCAATCTGGCGAAGAAGAACTTTCTGAGGTTGAAGTAAAAGCCAGAACGGCCCAGAACAGAATTAATCAAGCAGTTAAACAAGCTAAAGAGTACCAGCGTCGTGAACTACAGGCGTTGCAATACGCTAAAGAAATCAAGGCGCAAAACGAAGCTTTAGCTGAACAACTCAAAAGCACGCAAACATCTAGTGCTGAGCAGAATCTTAAGATTCAAGAAAACTACAGCCAAGAGATGGAAAACCGTGTTGATACTCAAGCTATGGCTGCAAAGCGTAACTTGAAAACTGCGTATGAATCTGGTGATCCAGAAGCTATGGCTGAAGCACAGCAGATGCTTGCTCGAGCAGAGGCTGATCGAAACGCGCTTGCTAAATATCGGCAAGATTTAGCTGATTACAAAGTGCAGTACGATTCTTGGTTGGAACAGCAAAGCCAGCAAGTCGAAGAAGATCAACAAATAGATTTTACACCGACTGAGCAGCCTGTTTACGAAGAACCATCTGAGCGAGCACAACAATGGGCGACCAACAACGAATGGTTCGGAACAGATACTGTAATGACAAATGTAGCATTTGCCATACATAACGAATTGCAGGGCAGTGGAATTGACTTAGAGTCAGATGAATACTACTCTCAAATAGATAGACGTATGAGGGAGGAACTTCCTCATAAGTTTCCCGCAGGAGGCGAACAACAACCCGTCCAGACCGTTGTCTCCAATACGCGCATAGCAGGAAGTGGACGCAATCAAAATAATCGTCAAGTTAAACTTAACCCCAGCGAACAGCAACTTGCTAGAAAATTAGGGGTTCCGTTTAAAGAGTACGCAAAACAAAAGATGAGGCTAGAACGATCATGAGCGAAGAAACGACAACAGCAGGTTCAAATAGAACCCCACGGGGTGCTTCTTCACGGTCTTCAAAGACTGCAAGAAAACCATGGACGCCGCCTCAAGTATTGGAGACCCCAGAGCCTCCTGAAGGTATGAAGTATCGATGGGTAAGAACCCACATACGCGGTGAAGCAGATAAGACTAACGTGCACATGAGATTTCGTGAGGGTTACGAACCTGTACACCCTAGCGAAGTCGAAGGCTATGACCTGCCTGTCATCGATGATGGCAATCATGCAGGCACAGTCGGTGTCGGTGGTTTGATGCTAACCAAAATACCAGAGGAGACTGTGGAGGAGCGAAATGCTCACTTTGCACGCCAGACCGATCAGCAGATGACTGCTGTAGATAACGATCTGATGCGTGATGAACATCCTGCAATGCCAATCTCAAAAGAGAGAAAGACGCAGGTATCTTTTGGTAGAGGCAACAAATCGTAGCCTCATTTTGATTGTGTTTAACTAGGAGATTCAAAAATGGCAAACCAAGATGCCGCTTTTGGTATGCGTCCAGTTCGTATGGTGGGCGGTGCCCCCTATACTGGCGGACAGAGCCGATATCGAATCGCCGCTAACTATGGCACATCTATCTTCCAAGGAGATATGGTTGCGCAGGTTACTGGTGGAACGGTAGAGGTTCACGCAGACGGAGGCACTGTGCCTATCGTTGGCGTATTTAATGGCTGTCAATACACTGACCCCACGACAAGTGAGCAAGTGTTCAGCAACTTTTACCCGGCAAGCACCAACGCTTCAGACATCATTGCGTTCATCATCGATGATCCAATGGTTGTGTATGAAGTGCAGGCTGATGCTGCTTTCCCGATTGCCGATCTCTTCGGCAACTTCGATATTGTCTATACCACCGCTGGAAGCACCGCTACAGGTATTTCAGGCGCTGAACTAGAAGTATCAACGGGTGCAACTACGGCTGCATTGCCAATTAAAGCCATCGACATCTCTGGCGATCCAGAGAATTCAGATGTTGCTACGGCGAATACCAACGTCCTCGTTGTTATTCAGAACTCAATATTCGGCCAAAAAGGCGCGGGCTTAGCATAGGAGGCTAACTAATGGCTATTTCAAGAGCACAATTAGCCAAAGAGCTAGAGCCTGGTCTCAACGCTTTATTTGGCATGGAGTATGCGCGTTACGAAAACCAACACGCTGAGATCTTTGAAACTGAAGCTTCAGACAGAGCGTTTGAAGAAGAAGTTCTGATCGTTGGATTTGGCAACGCGCGCGATAAGTCTGAAGGACAAAGTGTTGGTTACGACCAAGCTTCTGAAGGCTTTACCGCACGATATACGCACGAGACCGTGGCGCTCGCTTTTGCGCTCACCGAGGAAGCGGTGGAAGATAATTTGTATGACCGCCTTGGCGCGCGCTATACAAAGGCGCTGGCTCGTAGCATGGCACACACTAAGCAAGTGAAAGCTGCAAACGTATTGAACAATGCGTTCTCAAGCTCTTTCACTGGCGGTGATGGCAAGTCACTTGTGGCTACCGATCACCCGCTTGCTGGTGGTGGCACGTTCTCAAATCGTCCTTCAGCTTTTGCTGATTTGAACGAAACGTCTTTGGAAAATGCATTGATCAGCATTTCAACTTTTGTTGATGATCGAAACATGATCTTGGCTCTGCAAGGAACCAAGCTCGTTGTTCCGCCTCAACTTCAGTTCGTAGCGGATCGATTGTTGGAAACCCCCGGACGAGTGGAAACGGCTGATAACGACATCAACTCAATCAGAAACATGGGTCTGCTGCCTGAAGGCTATGCAGTCAACCATTTCTTGACTGACACTGATGCGTTTTACATCCTGACGGACTGCCCTGACGGCTTTAAGCACTTTGAGCGAAGCCCGATTGCCACTTCCATGGAAGGTGATTTCAACACTGGTAACGTGAGATACAAGGCCAGGGAGCGATACAGCTTTGGCTTCAGTAATCCACGCTGCGTGTTCGCATCACAAGGCGCTTAATGTTTCACATGAAACATTGAAAGAAAGGGGCACTTGTTGCCCCTTTTCTTTTTCTACTGTATAAAACAACTATCCCTGACAGCCGCATCCCGCGTCTGACATTAGCCAAGACAGGAGATCCAAATGGCGAATACGACATTCAACGGCCCAGTCCGCTCAGAGAATGGATTTAAATCCATAAACAAAGATGCAACTAGCGGTGCAGTAACTGAAATTACAACTTATGGTGGCGCTCCAGTTAGCCTTTCAGACGGCAACGTCACTCTTACTAACGCCACTCACAGTGGTCGAGTTTTGTTGGTGCCAGATGGCGGACAAGACAATACCTATACATTGCCAGCGCCAGTTGCTGGATCTATGTTTAGATTCGTTTATGCAGGCGGAGCGGCTGACGCCACTGATGCACTCATTATAACTCCAGGCAACACTAACTTTTACATCGGTGGAGTTACTTTCTTAGATACAGATGGTAATGAAGTTAGCTCAGTGTTTTCTGATGGCAACTCAAACAGCAGCATTCAATTAAATGTTCCTGCTGGATTTGATGTAACCATCATGGGTATAGACACAACTAATTATCAAATCTTTGGAAATGTTACGAGTACCACTGCTCCTGCGTTTGCTGATCAGTAATAGACATGTGGCTATAACAAGAGGGCTTTTGCCCTCTTTGCCTAGGAGAAAAAATGGCTGATACAGTAACTTCGCAAACAATTCAGGATGACAATCGCAAAGCTGTTTTAAAGTTTACGAACATTAGTGACGGAACTGGCGAAAGCGCAGTTACCAAGATTGATGTAAGCGCGTTAACTAAAAACAGTGGTGGAGATTCTTGCACGGAAGTCGCCATAGCAAAGATATGGTGGCAGTGCGTAGGCATGGGTGTTGAGCTACTTAACGATGCAACAACTGACACGTTGATCATCGCCTTGTCTCCAGACTCAAATGGTATGCATGACTACTCAAGCTTTTCTGCTATACCAAATGACGCAGGCTCTGGTAAGACGGGAGATGTTAAGTTCACCACCATTGGCGCAAGCAGCGGTGATACTTACACCGTGATCTTGGAAGTGCTGAAGAGTTACACCTAATGGCAACCTCTGGCAGCAGCGACTTCACTCCAGACGTAGCTGAGTTTATCGAAGAAGCATTTGAGAGATGCGGCCTTGAGTTGCGTACTTCTTATGATGCGGTAACCGCTCGTAGATCTTTGAACCTCTTGTTTGCTGATTGGGCAAACAGAGGTTTGAATCAATGGACTGTCACCAACTCAACCACAACATTGTCTGTTGGTGATGAGTTCCTCGATCTTACTGCTACGACTATTGATGTGCTCGATGTGATCCTGCGCAGAACAGAGAACAGCGAAACAACTGATATACAAATGACCCAGATTGGTAGATCTGAATATTGGAACATTCCAAACAAAGATACCAAAGCTAGGCCAACTCAGTGGTTCTTAGATAAGCAACTGACGCCTAGGCTATACATATGGCCTGCTTCAGAGAACTCTACTGATCAGGTGTTAATCAACCGTCTAGTGCGTATTGAAGATGCTGATGCGTCTGTGAACACAGTGGATACGCCATTTCGCTTTTACCCTTGTCTTGCTGCTGGACTCGCTTATTACATTGCTTTGAAGAAAGCACCGGATCGCGTTCAGATCTTGAAGGCTTTCTATGAAGAAGAGTTTGCGAGAGCCGCAGATCAAGACGAAGACAGAGCTTCTTTAAATATTGCACCTGGCATTAGATCTTATAGGCGAGCGTAATGGCTTATGCATCTGGCAAACGCTCAATAGCCATATGTGATCGATGCGGCTTTCAATACAAATACACTCAACTTAGAGAAGAGTGGAATGGGTTTCGTGTTTGCCCAGAGTGTTTTGAACCAAAACACCCTCAACTAGAGCCTGTTCGACACACAGCTGATCCAGAGGCGCTGCGACATCCTAGGCCAGATGTTCCGCCTGAAGTTGTTGCGGGCGCTGGCGTTGTGCGCACAATAGACGCAAACAGCATGATGTCTATCACTGGAGATGTGATTGGCACAGAGTTTTCACAAGATGCCGCGACAGGTGAAATAGGTACAGTAACGGTGGTGATATCATGAGCTTTACCCTGGCTACACTAAAATCCACAGTTCAAGATTACTGTGAAACTGCAGAAACAACGTTTGTTGCTGATTTAGATACGTTTATCAAAGAAGCTGAAGAACGCATTCTCAAGAATGTTGAACTGCCTGTGTTTAGAAAGAACGTCACAGGAACAGCTGCAGCCAGCAATACATATCTATCTACGCCTACCGATTTTCTGTCACCGTATAGTTTGGCCGTGATATCTAGCAGTGCATACATCTATCTGCTTTTTAAGCATGTATCTTTCATCAGAGACTACACACCCAATCCAGCAACAACTGGTACTCCAAAGTACTACGCTTTGTTCGATGACACGACGTTCATCTTAGGGCCAACACCAGATACCACTTACACGTTTGAGCTTCACTACAAGTATCGCCCTGATTCATTGACTGCAGGTTCAGACAGCGGAACAACTTGGCTATCAACTAACGCGCCTGATGCTCTGTTGTATGGCACCTTGGTAGAAGCGGCGACATTTCTTAAAATTCCAGAAGAGATAGGGCAGTACGAGCAAAGATTTATTGCAGCCGTCGCTGCTCTCAAAAAGCTTGGCGAAGGCTATGGCGCAAGGGATGAGTCTAGATACGACATCAATAGATCATGAATACGTTTTTTAAAGAACAAAAAACAGATATAGGAACAGTATCTGTAGCAACAACAGAATTTAAAGGACACGACGTAGATTTTTGGGCTAAGACCTTATCTGACAGGATCATCAGTGTTGGTGAAGAGTCTCACCCGGTCATCGCGCAGCAAGCTGTAGCATTTAAAGATGCCGTGTTGAAGTTAATTGCATACTATATGAGAGAGGCGATTAAGAGCGACAGAACTACGCTCATTAACGAATTAAACCGACAAGGCCATGGCGACATGGCTGAAATAATTAGGAGGCTCTAATGGCTATCACGACGGCTCTATGCACTAGCTTTAAACAGGAACTGATGGAAGCAGTTCATAATTTTAAAAACTCTGGAGGCAGCACGTTTAATCTTGCGCTGTATACAAGCTCTGCAAGCTTGGGTGCTGGAACTACTGCTTACACGACATCAAACGAAGTGAGCGGCACAAACTACACCGCAAAAGGGGCTTCTTTGACTCGTGTAGATCCAACGACTTCAGGCACTACTGCTTTTACAGATTTTGCAGACCTGACATTTTCAAATGCAACAGTGACTGCGAGAGGAGCACTAATATTCAATGATTCTGCATCTGGTGACCCAGCTGTTTGTGCTTTGGATTTTGGTGGCGATAAGACATCAACTGCTGGTGATTTCACCATACAGTTTCCTGCAGCTGACGCATCTAACGCGATAATTCGCATCGCATAGGATCTAACGTGTGGCGAATGTTACTGGCTGGGGTAGAGGCACTTGGGGTGAGGGTGCATGGGGCGAAGAGGCCCCAGTACTTGTCACGGGTGTCTCAGGCACTTCAGCAGTTGGTTCAGTCACAATATCTGCAGCTGCCAGCACGTCAGTTACAGGCGTTGCAGGAACGAGTGCGGTTGGATCAGTCACGGTTGCAGCAGCCGCAACCACATCTGTCACAGGTGTTTCAGGAACGGGTGAGGTTGGCTCCGTCACTGTTACAGCGGGTGCAAGCGTCGTTCCTACAGGCGTATCGGGGACTGGGGCGGTTGGTTCCGTATCAATATCAGGAGCGGCCAGCACCTCAGTTACAGGAGTCTCTGGAACAAGCGCAGTTGGCTCAGTTACCGTTGCAGCAGCGGCTAACACAGATGTTACAGGAGTTGCAGGAACAGGCGGTGTCGGTTCTGTCACTGTTTCTGCAGCGGCCACAGCAGCTGTTACAGGCAATGTTGGAACGTCTGCGATTGGTTCAATCACAGTCGATGCGGCAAGCACAGCCGTTGTCACAGGCGTTTCTGGAACGGCGTCAGTTGGATCGATCACCACAGATGCAGCTGCGAATGTCGCAGTTGTTGGGGTTGAAGGAACGTCTGCGCTTGGCTCTATATCAGTATCTTGCGACAACAACATCAGCGTTACGGGACTTGAAGGTACTTCAGCGATTGGAACTGTCGTTGCGACTGGAGCGGTTGATGTTGTTCCTACAGGTGTGTCTGCTACTGGCTTGGTTGGCGGCGCATTGGTTTGGGGAAAAATTATTCCAGGTCAAGATTCTAACTGGCAAAATGTTGATGACAGTCAAACACCAAGCTGGTCAAATATTGATGACAGTCAAACACCGAATTGGGAAGAGGTAGCTTAAAATGGCAGTTTATACCAACGACTTACGGCTCAAAGAGATCGCCACTGGGGACGAAAGCGGAACTTGGGGCACAAGCACAAATACAAACTTATCGTTAGTTGCAGAAGCCTTTTCATTCGGCACAGAGGCAATCACCACCAATGCGGATACTCATACCACTACTATTGCTGATGGTTCTACTGATCCCGGTAGGAGTCTGTTCCTCAAGTATACTGGAACACTCGACTCTGCTTGCACAATTACCATTGGTCCAAATACCGTAAGCAAGCTGTGGCTCATAGAAAATGCCACAAGTGGCTCACAAAACATAATTATCAAGCAAGGTTCGGGGGCGACGGTCACAGTCCCCAACGGCCAGACTAAAGCGATATATTCGGATGGGGCCGGTAGTGGCGGCGCTATGGTTGATGCGTTTGCTCACCTCAACGTCGTTGATCTCACCGTAGAAGACGATCTGACGATTACGGATGATCTGAGCGTGGGTGGAACTCTGGGTGTCACTGGTGTAGTCACTGCCAACGCTGGCGTAGTCGTAGACAACATCACGATTGATGGGACGGAGATTGATCTGTCCTCTGGCGATCTGACTATAGATGTTGCTGGCGACATTAACCTTGATGCAGATGGGGGTGATGTAAACCTTCAAGATGGAGGCACCACATACGCGCATCTTAGTAAATCTTCCAATGATTTTCTCATTACAAATCCAATATCAGATGGAGATCTTACTTTAAGAGGAAATGATGGAGGGAGTTTTATCGCAGCCCTCACCCTTGATATGTCAGCGGCGGGTGCGGCTACGTTTAACGGCACGGTGGCAGTCGGCGACAGCTTGTTCCTAAACGACGGCTCAACCACACGCGGAAAAATAGAACTTAACTCTAGTGATACTGATGACATTGACATCATCGCAGTGTCGCTTGGTTCAAACCTCAAATTTCACACTGTTGGAACCGAGGTGGGGCGATTCGATGCATCAGGAAATTTCGGCATCGGCGGTTCGCCGACAACACCTTTGACCGTGACTAAGGATGCTGCGGGGATAGCAACCTTCACCGGAATATCATCAGGCGGCGTTAGTTCTCTCCTGATGAAACAGAGCAGGGGCAGCATTGCCAGCCCGTCAAATTCTGCAACTGCTGGCGACGGTAACTACATGCTATCGCAAGTCTATAACAGTGGTTATGCCACGATTGGCAGTATCGGGATTATCACTGGCAGCGCCCTGAACAATGGCGTAATTCAATTCAACACAGCCAGCAGCGGAACTGTGGCAGAGCGAATGCTTCTTGAGGCAGACGGTAATCTACGAGTCACGGATACTATTGACAACCTTACCGGCACGTTAACGCTAAACGGCAGAAACACTGGACAAATCTTGTTGCAATCTGGCGGTAGTACTAAAGTTACAATGCTTTCGGACGGAACTTTAAGCACAGTAGGTGGTGCAATATTTAACGAAGGTGGTTTAGACAAAGACTTCCGCGTTGAGTCAGACAATTCAACCCACGCTTTTTTTATTGATGGCACTAATGGTGGGGTAGGGTTTGGCACCTCTCTGAATTCGGACTTACACGTCAGCGCAACAAATATCTTGCTAGGTCGCGCTGGTTCGTTGTTCGCAGAAAGATCCTCTTCGCTGGGTATTCCTGTCACCTCTATAGGTTACAACTTCTACATAGATTCAGACACAGGAAGTCACGCAGCGAGGATAACTGACGGTGGTTCAAACCTATCTATGGGTGATGGCACGTTTAGTTTCAACACTGCCGCTTCGGTCAGTGCGGGTGCTGCGATCACCTATATATCAAGGATGAACATTGGCACAACCTCTGTAGTCATAAACGAAACTGGTGTAGACAATGACTTCCGCGTTGAGTCTGACGGCAACGCTCATGCTATATTTTTGAATGCAGCAAATAATGGACTTAACTTTTTTGGCGCATCAGGAACCTCAACGGTTGATATTGTTACAGGTAACGGTTCCGCAGGAGATTCCGTAGCTGGTGTAAGCATTAAAGCGTCGGACGCTAACACAACCGAAAAGCTAAATATGGGGGTTAACTCAAGTGTTACAAACGCTTTCATTCAGGCCGTTAAGCCCGGAACAGCTAACATCCCATTGCTTCTTAACCCTAACGGGGGCGCTGTTGTAGTCAATGAGACCGGCAACGGAGCCGGTGACTTCCGCGTTGAGTCTGACACTAACACTCATATGGTGTTTGTTGATGCTGGGAACAATAAGGTGTTCGTAGCTAAATCGTCCGATAACGACAACACGGCAGGCCACACGCTGCATTCAACAGGGCTGGTCGTTCATACCCGTGCTTCCTCTCATGTCGCTATTTTCAATCGCACCTCTGATGATGGCGCAGTTTTACAAGTTAAAAAGGATGGCTCGCTCGTAGGGTCGATCGGTACACGCTCAAGCGGTGGAAACCTACAAATCCACACCAACCAATCGGGTATTGATTTCGGTGGCGATGGCTACTTGCCAATGCGCGGATCGCAGATCGTAGATAACGATGTTGACGTTGGAAGTGGGACCTTCCGCTACGATGACATTTTTGCTAGCAACGGCACTATCCAAACCTCAGACCGCAACGAAAAGCAGGACATAGAAGCACTGTCCGAAGCAGAGCAGCGTGTGGCTGTAGCCGCTAAAGGCTTGCTGCGTAAGTTCCGCTGGAAGTCTTCTGTCGAAGAAAAGGGCGACGATGCCCGTATTCACTTTGGAATCATTGCACAAGACCTGCAAGAAGCATTTACAGCAGAAGGCTTAGACGCTGCGCGGTATGCTATGTTTTGTTCAGACACTTGGACTAATGAGGATGGCAGTGAACAAACGAGGCTTGGCGTTAGATATTCTGAACTCCTCGCATTCATAATTTCAGCAATTTAAGGAGAATAGCAAATGGCTATAAACACAACTTGGTCGGTCAGCAACATGACCCATGTAGACGCTGATGGTGGCGTCATTCTAGCTTACTGGAGCCTAGTCGCAGCAAGTGATGCTGGCGGTGGCGAAACTGCAACCGAAGGCGGTAAGGCTCGCTTTACCTATGATGCGTCTGCAAGCGGATACATTGCTTACGATTCGCTGAAAGAAAGCGACGTTTTAGGCTGGATTTGGGAGCAGAACAAAGAAGGCGACGAAACTGCTGCTGAGTACAAGGCTCGCATTGAAGCGGAGCGCACTGCAAAGGTTGAGGCTCAAATTGAGCGTAACGCAACACAAGCAACTGGAGTGCCGTGGTAATGAGCGACGAAAACAAGGTCGTAATTAACGACGAAGAATATAACTTTGGTGATCTGAAGGTTGAGACTCAGGCTCACATTGCCAGAGTTGCAGAGATCCGTCGTGAAATAGCTACCCTGCAACAGCAGATAGCAGAGCGTAACGTGTTACTGCAAGCCTACACCCAGAGCATTGTTGAAGGTGTTAAGCCTGTAGAAGAGCCTGAAACTGCACAAGGTCTGCCCGAAGGCTTTAAGGAACACTAATGAGCTTATTAGAAATCGTAAGCACACTCACCACATTGTCCGTAATTGCGTCGGCTGTGTGTGCAGTGACGCCCACCCCGAAGGACGATGCATTCTTAGCAAAGTATGTGTATCCAGTCATTGAGGCTTTGGCACTTAACATAGGTAAAGCAAAGGAGTAGTCATGGGTATTATGACTGAAGCGCAAAAGCGTAAGATGATTAAAGAGCTAAAAGGCGCAAGCCGCCTACACGCTGCTCAAGCAAAGCGCCTAGAAAAGACGCTAGAAAAGGCACCCAAGAAGAAAAAATAATGTGCTATCTCGCATTAGCAGAGGAGTGGGGCTTGGACAACGGCGACAAGGCTTTACA
>CEWG01030530.1_pt1 | contig 12518 bp, 9 predicted proteins | sample 361411 | NCBI WGS metagenome assembly CEWG01 (sample SAMEA2622173, study PRJEB7988) | marine metagenome | biome: marine biome (ENVO:00000447); feature: surface water layer (ENVO:00002042); material: "saline water (ENVO:00002010), including plankton (ENVO:xxxxxxxx)" | depth 5 m | reverse complement strand
TCCTAAAAAACTTTTCAAGAATTAATGAATATAAAATAATTGTTCATGGTGGTGGAATTATAGCATCTAATTATATGATTAGGCTTGGTATAATACCTGAAATGATTAATGGAAGACGAATTACTGATTCTAAAACATTAGATATCGCTATTATGACTTATGCAGGATTGGTAAATAAAAAGATTGTTTCAAAGCTCCAGAAATTAAATTGTAATTCAATTGGTTTATCTGGTGCTGACGGAAATTTGATCAAATCAAAAATCAGAAAAGTAAATAAAATTGATTTTGGTTTTGTTGGGGACATTGAAAAAATTAATGATGAATTTTTATTAAACCTACTAAACTCAAATTTAACACCTACAATTTGTTCTCTTACTCATGATAATAATGGTCAAATTTTGAATACTAATGCTGACACTATAGCTTCTGAACTTGGTATAGCAATGGCAAAGTATTTTAACGTTACATTAAAATATTGTTTCGATAAATCAGGTGTATTAATGGATCAAAACACTAACTCTAGCATTAAAAAAAACATAACCAAAAAAGAATTTAAAAACCTTGTTGAGAAAGAAATAATAAGTGATGGGATGATACCCAAACTAGAAAACTGTTTTAATGCATTAGAAAATGGGGTGAATAACATTTATATAGGAGATATGGATATTATAAACTCGATTGATAATTGTACAAAAATCACACTCTAATGAAAGAACTTAAATTAAAATCTATTGAACTGTTAAAAAAATTAATTCAAACTGAATCTTTTTCAACTAAAGAAGATAAAACTGCTGAATTAATTCAAAATTGGTTTAAAGAAAATAATATAATTTCGAAGAAGTATAAAAATAATATTTATGCTTTTAACAAATATCATGATTCAAAAAAACCATATATATTATTAAATTCACATCATGATACTGTTAAACCAAACTCTGGATATACTTTAAATCCTTTTGACAGTATTATTAAAGAAAAAAAATTATTTGGATTAGGAAGTAATGATGCTGGCGGAGCATTAGTCTCATTAATGAGTGTTTTTCTATTTTTTTATCAAAAACAAAATTTAAAATATAATCTCATTATTCTTGCATCAGCTGAAGAAGAATCATCAGGATTAAATGGAATTGCCTCAGTTATACCAAGATTACCCGAAATAGATTTCGCAATCATTGGAGAACCAACTTTAATGAAAATTGCAGTTGCTGAAAGAGGGTTAATAGTTTACGATCTAAAAATTAATGGAACTGCATCGCATGCTGCTCATGAAAACATTGACAATCCAATCTTAAAATCAATTGAAGTTTTAAAATGGATTGAAGAATTAAATTTTGAAAAAAAATCAGAATTTCTTGGCCAAGTTAAATCTACTGTAACTCAAATAAATGCTGGAAACCAACATAATGTCATTCCATCTGAAGTAAATATGGTTCTTGATGTAAGAATAAATGATTGTTATACAAATCAAGAAATTAATAAGATTATTCTAGAAAAAGCACCTTGCTCAATGGTTCCAAGATCATTAAATTTAAATTCATCATCAATTCATCCTAATCATGTAATCGTTAAAGCCGCTGAAAGTTTAGATATTGAGAAATATGGCTCTCCTACTCTATCAGATCAATCAAAAATATCATTTCCGTCCATAAAAATCGGACCTGGTGACTCTAAAAGATCTCACACTGCGAATGAATTTATTTTTATAGATGAAATCGAAGAGGCGATCACAAAATATATAGAACTTCTTAATAAAATACTTTAAAAAAACAATATGAAACTTTGGAATAAAGAAGATAATTTAGATAAAAAAATTGAAGAATTTACTGTGGGAAACGACAGGAAATACGACATGTATCTTGCAAAATATGATGTTATAGCATCTATTGCTCATGCTAAAATGCTATGTAAGATAAATATTTTAACAGATCAAGAATCTATAAAAATTATTAATGCTTTAAATAATATTTTTAAAAATATAGAATCAGAAAATTTTAATATTGAAAATGATTTTGAAGATATACATTCAAAAATTGAGTCTTTGTTAATTGATGAATTAGGAAACATTGGTAAAAAAATTCATACTGGTAGATCAAGAAACGATCAAGTATTAGTAGCAACTCAATTATTTCTAAAAAATGAAATTAATGAAATAAAAAAATTAACCGTTAAATTATTTAATACATTAATTGATTTAGCAGAAACAAATAAAAAAGAACTTCTTCCTGGATATACTCATTTACAAGTAGCTATGCCATCCTCATTTGGATTATGGTTTTCATCATATGCTGAAAATTTAATTGATGATATCCTTTACTTAAAAACAGCATATGAAATAAATAATCAAAATCCACTTGGAAGTGGAGCAGGATATGGAAGCTCTTTCAAAATTGATAGAAATTTTACAACCAAAGAGCTTGATTTTGGAGATCTAAAATATAATGTAGTATCTGCTCAAATGAGTAGAGGAAAAGTAGAAAAATCTGTGATAATAGCAATAAATTCAATAGCTAGTACATTATCTAGATTATCATCTGATATTTGCTTTTATATGACTCAGGAATTAAATTTTGTTTCATTTCCTGACGAAATAACAACAGGATCTAGTATAATGCCTCACAAAAAAAATCCAGATGTATTTGAGTTGATCAGAGCAAAATGTAACTCATTACAATCATTAATTAATGATTTTAATATAATTTCAATAAATCTTACCAGTGGTTATCACAGAGATATGCAACTTTATAAAGGAAAAATAATAGAATCAATTAAAGAAATAAAAAAGTGTCTTGAAATTTTAGACATTACAATCAAAAAAATAAAAATTAGAAAAAATATTTTAGATGATAAAAGGTATAAATATGTTTATTCTGTTGAAAATTTAAATGAATTAGTTAACAACGGTTATTCTTTCAGAGATGCATACATGGAAGTATCTGATAATATCAAAAACAATAAATTTAAGGCAATAAAGGATATTCATCATACCATGATAGGAAGTATAGGAAATCTATGTCTCAAGGAAATAAAAATCAAAATGAATAAGGCAATCTTTTAAATATGCAGTGCTCTATTTTCAGTTGCCGCTAGAGCGGCTTCTTTTATTGCTTCCGCATAAGTTGGGTGAGAATGACTCATTCTAGCAATATCTTCAGCAGATGCTCTAAATTCCATTGCAGTAACGGCCTCAGCAATTAAATCTGCAGCTCTTGCTCCAATTATATGAACACCTAAAATTTCATCTGTTTTTTTGTCTGCTAGAATTTTTACAAAACCATCAATATCCATACTAGCTCTTGATCTACCTAATGCTCTCATTGGAAATTGACCTGATTTAAAGTCTATACCATTAGAATTTAATTCTTGTTCAGTTTTACCAACTGAGGCTACTTCAGGCCAAGTATAAATTACATTTGGTATTAAGTTGTAATTTATATGTGGTTTTTGATTTGATAAGAACTCTGCAACTAAAACACCTTCTTCTTCAGCTTTATGGGCTAACATAGGACCTTTAATTACATCTCCAATTGCGTATATATTTTCTACGTTTGTTTGAAGATTTTCATTAACATCAATTTGGCCTTTTTCATTTATCGATATACCAACAGATGATAAGTTTAGGCCTTCAGTATATGGCTTTCTTCCAACGGAAACTAAACAATAATCTCCTTCAAAAGTTATGGTTTTTGCATTGGAATCTTCAGCTGTCACAGTAACTAAATTATTTTTAGATACTACACTTGTTACTTTATGAGATAAGAAAAAGTTTATTTTTTGTTTTTTAAATATTCTCAGGAGTTCTTTAGAAACTGATTTATCCATAAATGGGGTAATTTTTTCAGAATACTCAATAACTGAAACTTCAGCACCTAACCTGTTATAAACTTGTCCAAGCTCTAATCCAATAACTCCTCCTCCAATAACTATAAGTTTTTTTGGAATTTCTTGTAATTCTAAAGCTTCAGTAGAAGAAATAATTCTTTTTTTATCAATTTTTGCAAATGGCAGTGAAATTGGTTTTGATCCTGTTGCTATTACAGCTTTTTTGAAAGTTATATTTGTTGATTCAGGTTTTGAAGAAATATTTATTGTTTTTGAATCTACAAAAGAGCCTAAACCATTATAAACCTTTATTTTATTTTTTGACATTAAAAAATCAATGCCTTTGGTTGTTTGATCTACTACTGAATTCTTTCTTGAAATCATTTTTTTTAAATCAACTTTAATATTTCCTTCAATCTCAATACCATGGGTCGAAAAATTATGAATTGCTTCGTGATAGTGATGAGAAGAATCTAAAAGTGATTTTGATGGGATACACCCAACATTTAAACATGTACCTCCTAATGAATTGTATTTTTCAATAATAGCAGTTTTCATTCCTAATTGTGCACATCTAATTGCACAAACATAACCACCAGGTCCTGAACCTATTACAACTACATCAAAATGTTCCATTATTTTTTTTATCAAAAGTACAAATGTTTTATTTTAAAACATAAATGAATTTATTTAAATTAAGCATATTAAATGAAGTAATTATATATTAGCAATATGGGAAAAACCAACAATGATAGTAACAAGAAAATTAGTTTAACGCTTAACGAGTCTTTGTTGCCAATTCTGATTTTAATTCTTCTGTTATCATTTAATGTTTATGTGTATGGGGATGACGCAATGAGTGGTTCAAACCAATTTATATTACTACTGGGTGGATTTGTAGGTATTTTTTTAGGAAAAATTAAAGGATTAAGTTTTTCAGTAATGGTTAATAAAATTGCTGATAATCTTAAGTCAGTTACAGGAGCAATCATAATATTGCTATTTGTTGGTGCACTTTCAGGAACATGGTTAATTAGTGGAATAATACCATCCATGATTTATTATGGATTGAATATTCTTCATCCTTCTGTTTTTCTACCATCTTGTCTAATTATATGTGCTATAATTTCAATAGCAACTGGAAGTAGTTGGACAACCTCAGCTACTGTTGGAATAGCTCTTATTGGAATTTCAAAGGCAATTGGAATACCAGTGGAAATGTCTGCTGGAGCAATTATTTCAGGGGCGTATTTTGGTGATAAAATGTCACCATTGAGTGATACAACAAATTTAGCACCTGCTATCTCTGGTTCTGATCTATTTACACATATTAAATATTTAACGATTACAACCGTTCCAACAATCACAATCACTCTTCTTATATTTATTTTTTTGAATTTTTATACAGTTTCTTCTGGTCCAACAGATAATTCAGTTTTACTTGAGGCTATTGATCAAACATTTAATATTACTCCATTAGTTTTCATAGTTCCACTAATTGTTATTATACTAATCACAAAAAAAACCCCTCCAATAGTTGCATTGTTTGCTGGAACTATGTTAGGAGCATTATTTGCTGTTATTTTTCAACAAGATATATTAACACAATTATCCGATTCCACTAACCTAACATTTGAAGGGGCCTACAGTTCTATAATCAACGCCATAACCATCGACACAAATATAGAATCTGGAAACAATGAATTAAATGATTTATTTTCAAGTGGAGGTATGTATGGAATGCTCAATACAATTTGGCTTGTTATTAGTGCTATGGTATTTGGAGGTGTTATGGAGTCAATTGGAGCTTTAAAAAAAATAACCTCCTCTTTACTCAATTTGGGTAAATCAACCTTCTCACTATTTGCTAGTACTGCGGGAAGCTGTATGGCGGTGAATTTAACAACTTCTGATCAATACTTAGCAATTGTTATTCCTGGAAAAATGTTTGAAAAAGCGTTTAAAGAAAAAGGTCTAGCACCTGAAAATCTTAGTAGAACACTTGAGGATACAGGAACCGTGACCTCAGTACTGATTCCTTGGAATAGTTGTGGAGCTTATCAGTCCTCTGTTCTTGGTGTAGGTGTCTTAGATTATTTATTCTATGCCATTTTTAATTGGTTGAGTTTCTTCATGACATTAATAGTAGCTGGTTTAAATTATAAAATCAGAAAAATAGATTCAAATATTGCATAATTTATTAAATTTTAAATATTTACTTTTGTTAAATACCTCTTATGGCTAAAGTTAATAGTAATTTAAAAAAGTTTTTTTCGTTTTCAAGGACTCAGCAAATAATGTTAGGAGTTTTTCTTGTTTTACTTTCTATAATTATTTTTTCATCATTAGTTTCATATTTTAATACTTGGAGAGTAGATCAGTCTGAGTTAAATAGCTTTTTTGACAGAACATCCGAAACAATAAATGTTGCTAGTAAATTTGGAGCATTAATAAGTCATTTTTTAATATATGTGATGTTTGGAGTTTCGTCATTTATATTTCCTTTACTATTATTTATCTCAGGACTAACCTTTTTTGTTAATGCAAATAGAAAAAAATTAGTTGAAAGATGGTTTTGGGGAATTATAATCATGCTTTGGCTTTCCTTACTTTTTGGACATTTTTCAACTAACTATATTTATTCAGGAACTATTGGATATGAACTAAATGAATTCTTAATAATATATGTAGGAAATATTGGAGTAATATCAACACTTCTTTTCATACTACTATCCTATTTAGTGATAAGACTTAAAATTACCCCAGAAAACACATTTAATTTTATTAAAAGTATTATTCCAAAATTTAATAAAATAAAAGAATCTTCAACTGAAAAAAATGATGATGTAATTGAAAGTATTGAAGAAAATACGATATCAACTTCAAAATTTAATTTTAAAAATGAAGAAGCTAAACCAACTATTCAAAATTTCTCATCTCATTCTACTAAAAAAGAAGAAATCTTAGAATCTGAAAATGACGAAATTAAAATTGAAATTGAAAGCAACAAAAAAGAAGAAATTCTTGATGAAGATGAGATTGCAAAAGGGTTGGTGAAAAAATTTGGAGAATATGATCATACACTTGAACTAAAAAATTTCAAACCACCATCTATAGAACTTTTAAATGATTATGATAATGGAGGTGTGATTACTATTAATGAAGAAGAGTTAGAAGAAAATAAAGAAAAGATTATAGATACTTTAAAAAATTATAAAATTGGAATTGATCAGATTAAGGCTACAATTGGACCCACAGTAACTTTATATGAAATAATTCCAGAGGCTGGGGTCAGAATTTCAAAAATAAAAAATCTTGAAGATGATATTGCTTTATCATTATCTGCACTTGGTATTAGGATTATTGCTCCAATTCCAGGGAAAGGTACAATTGGTATTGAAGTTCCAAATAAAAAATCTACTATAGTATCCATGAAGTCTGTTTTAGCTTCAAAGAACTATCAAGAAGCAGAAATGGAACTCCCAATAGCACTTGGTAAAAATATTAGCAATGAAACGTATGTTGTTGACCTGTCTAAAATGCCTCACTTGCTTATGGCTGGAGCAACTGGACAAGGAAAATCAGTAGGTCTTAATGCAGTTTTAACTTCACTATTATATAAAAAACATCCTTCAGAAGTAAAATTTGTTCTTGTAGATCCTAAAAAAGTTGAGCTAACCTTATTTAATAAAATTGAAAGACATTATTTGGCTAAACTTCCAGATACTGATGAGGCTATTATCACAGATAACAAGGCAGTTATTAAAACCTTAAATTCATTGTGCATTGAAATGGATAACAGATATGAAATGCTCAAAAATGCAATGTGTAGAAATATTAAAGAATATAATGCAAAATTCAAACAAAGGAAATTAAATCCAGATTCAGGAAATGTATTTCTTCCATACATTGTTCTTATAATTGACGAGTTTGCTGATTTAATCATGACAGCTGGAAAAGAAGTTGAGACACCAATTGCAAGACTTGCACAATTAGCTAGAGCTGTCGGTATTCATTTAATAATTGCTACTCAAAGACCTTCAGTTAATGTTATAACAGGGATTATAAAGGCTAATTTTCCTGCAAGGATAGCATTTAGAGTTACATCAAAAATCGATTCTAGAACAATATTAGATAGCGGTGGTGCAGATCAATTAATTGGGAAAGGAGATATGTTGTACACTCAAGGAAATGAATTAGTTAGAATTCAATGTGCATTTGTTGATACTCCAGAAATCAACAAGATTACTGACTTTATTGGTTCTCAAAAAGCTTATGCAACTGCACACGAACTTCCAGAATATATTGGAGAAGAAAGTTCTAATTCTTTAGACAACAATATTGAAGATAGAGATGTATTATTTAAAGATGCTGCTGAGATTATAGTGCTAGCTCAACAAGGTTCAGCATCATTATTGCAGCGTAAAATGAAGTTGGGATATAATAGAGCTGGTAGAATTATTGATCAATTAGAAGCTGCAGGAATAGTTGGAGCTTTTGAGGGAAGCAAGGCCAGGGAAGTTTTAATACCAGATATCGCATCTTTAAATGCTTTTTTAGAAAATGAAAAAAATTCTTGATGAAAAAAATTATTTTACTTTTTACTCTCTTTAGTTTAAATTTAGTTCATAGTCAAAACGATATCAGAGCTGAGAAACTATTAAATAGCGTTTCTGAAAAAATTGATTCATCTGAAACTTTTAAAATAAACTTCACTTATACACTTGAAAACTTGATTGAAAATATTAATCAAGATTCTGATGGAAGTATTGTCATCAAAGACGATAACTACCTATTAGAATTTATGGGTATAAAACAACTTTGTGATTCAAAAAAAGTTTACTCAATTGTCCCTGAGAATGAAGAAATTATTATTTCAAATATTGATGAAGATGAAAGTGAAACTATTAAACCATCTAAACTTTTAAAGTTTTATCGTGAAGGATATTTGATTTTATGGGATAAGAAAGAGCTAATCCTTGAAAAAGAAATACAGTTTGTTAAACTTATTCCAATTAATTCGAACTCAGACATTGATTACTTACAGTTGGGAATTGATATATCTAATAATGATATTGTAAAATTAATTGAGATTGGAAAAAACAAGACAAAAACTATCTTAACCGTTAATCAACTTCAATACGATATTGAAATTGACTTAAACTTTTTTGTTTTTTCTGAAGAAGATTATCCTGATTATTATATCGAAAATTTATAAAATGAAAATTATAGATCGTTATATATTAACATCTTATCTAAAAATTTTTTTTAGTTTTTTTTTCATATTAATGTTCATTTTTATAATTCAAATCATTTGGGTTTTTATTGATGATCTTGCTGGAAAAGAAGTTGATTTTGAGATTATTTTTAAATTTTTAATCTATTATTCACCTAAACTTTTACCACTAGTAATACCGCTTACAGTTCTTTTGGCTTCCATAATGACTTTTGGAAATCTTTCTGAACAATATGAACTAGCTGCTATAAAATCTTCAGGCTTATCTCTTTTTAGATCAATGAGAAGTTTATTAGTTGTTAATTTAATTCTATGTGTAAGCATGTTTTTTATAGCAAATAGTTTAATTCCATATGCAGAGTTCAAATCCTATAATTTGAGAAAAAATTTAGCTAAACTTAAACCTGCTCTAGCAATTACAGAAGGTGTTTTTAGTGATATAAACAATATGAATATAAAGGTGGAAAGAAAATACGGTCCTGATGATAATTTACTTGAAGATATAATAATTCACCAAAATAACTTCAACTCTAAAAACACACTTGTTATAAAAGCTGAATCTGGTGAGCTTAAAAGCGAAGAATCTAGCGAAATTTTACAATTAATACTAAATAATGGAAAGAGATATGAAGAAATTGAAAGCAGAAGTGCAGACAATAAACAAGTAGCTCCACATACTTTAGTTTCATTTGAAAAACATATAATGAATATTGATTTAAAAGATTTCAATAAAGTTGATTTTGAAGATGAGAAATTTAATAATACGTACAGGATGCAAAACATCTCACAGTTAAATTATAGTATCGATTCTCTTTCAAAAAATCTTGTTTTTAGATATAAAAACTTTTCAAAAAACTTTTATTCAAGAACTGGAATCTCAAATTTCATTAGAAATGTAAGAATGGATAATAAATTTAAAGATTCTACTCTTTACACTAATTACAATAATCATTTAAAAGATTTTCCAATAAAAAAACAATTAGATGCAGTAAATAATGCAATAAACTTAACCAACAGTCATGTTCAAGTTCTAAACAGTCAAAAAGATAATTTTTTTGTAAAAGAAAAAATTATAAATCTTCATAAATCAAATCTATATGATAAATACGCAATAGGATTTGCCTCAATTATTTTATTTTTTGTTGGAGCCCCCTTAGGTGCAATAATAAGAAAAGGTGGTATAGGTCTTCCAATGGTAATATCTCTAATTTTATTTTTAAGCTATCATTTTATTGGAACTTTTAGTAGAAATGCAGCAGAAGATGGAAGTATTGATGCTCTTGTTGGTAGTATTATTCCAAATGCAATAATGTTACCACTAGGAATTTATTTAATATTTAGAGCCAGCTCAGATAAATCAATATTAAATTTTGATAAAATATTATATCCTTTTAGACTATTTTTGGAAAAAATTTCGTCATTAAAAATTAGATTAAAGAAAAAGAATGAGTAATATAAAATTAGATAACATTTCTGATGCAATTGAAGATGTTAGACAAGGTAAAATTATAATCGTAGTTGATGATGAAAACAGAGAAAACGAAGGAGACTTTATTTGTGCTGCTGATCTAGTTACACCTGAGTTAATAAATTTTATGGCCAAACATGCTAGAGGGCTAATATGTACACCAATAACTGAAAAAAGATCAAGAAAACTGAACTTATATCCAATGGTTAGTAATAATACTGATCCAATGGATACAGCTTTTACTGTTTCTGTAGATTTAAAAGGTTCTGGAGTAACATCTGGAATATCAGCTTCTGATAGATCAAAAACTATAAAAGCAATTGTAGACAACAATACAAAACCTGATGATTTAGCACGTCCTGGTCACATTTTTCCATTAATTGCCAAAGATGGTGGTGTGTTAAGAAGAACTGGTCACACAGAAGCTGCTATTGATTTTGCTAGGCTAGCAGGATGTTCACCCGCAGGTGTTATTTGTGAAATAATGTCCGAAGACGGATCCATGGCAAGAGTCCCAGAACTAATCAAAGTTGCTAAAAAATTAGATTTAAAAATTGTTTCAATTGAAGATCTTGTTGCATATAGAATGAAACATGACAGTTTAATCACCAAGAAGGAATCTTTTGTTTTTAATACAAAATTTGGAGATTATAATTTATCAGCTTTTCAACAAACAAATAACAATCAAATACATTTGGTATTAACCAAAGGAGAATGGAAAGAAAATGAGCCTGTCCTAGTTAGAATTAACTCTTCAATAACTAATAATGATATTTTAACAACTTTGACTTCAACCTCAAATAAAAAGCTTGATGGAATTTTCTCAAAAATCAATGAATCAAAAAACGGTGTTATTGTTTTTATAAACCAACCCCCTAACCCTGTTAATGTTTTGTTTAGGTTAAATGAGATTAAAAATTTACAGTCTAAAGGTGAGTATAAAACTCCACCTGTAAAAATGGATGAAAAGGATTTTGGAATTGGTGCACAAATATTACACGACTTAAAAATTCATAAGATAAGGTTACTAACTAATAGTACACAAATTAAAAGAGTAGGTATGATTGGATATGGATTAGAAATTGTTGAATACATCAATTATTAAAAAAACCACAGCTTTACAGACATTAGAAGTACCATTATAACAAGAAAAGCTTTGATAGCCTTCTCCCCTCTTTTAACAGACCATCTGCTAGATACCCATCCTCCTAAAAAATTTCCTGAGGCTAAGACTAAACCATAAATCCAATTAATTTTGTCAGCCATTGCAAAAGTTACAATTGCACCTGTTGTATAGATTAAAACAATAACAACTTTTGTAGCATTAACTTTTACTAAATTCAATTTATTATAATAATGAAGAAATAACATTATAACAAAACCAATTCCAGCATTAATAAAACCCCCATAAATACCAATAAAAAAGAAAGCTATCATAGAAATATAAAGATGTTTTCCTGTTAGTCGCTCCAATATTTCAGTTGAATCTATTTTTGGTTTAAAAACAATCAGTAAAACCACTACAATCATAATAACGGCTAAAATCTTATTAAAAAGATCTCCTTTTATATCAATGGCTATTTGAGCACCTATTAATGCTCCTAGCAATCCTGCAAAACCCAAATACATATTGAATGGATAATTAGAAATACCTTTACTTTTAAAACCAGCATTTGCAGAAAAAGCAGACATAAAAATTGCTATTCTATTTGTTCCGTTAGCAACTGCAGAAGGTAGTCCTAAAAATATTAATAAAGGAAGAGTTATTAGAGATCCACCGCCAGCCATTGTATTAATGAATCCAGCTACAAAACCTGCTAAAATTAAAAGAGGATAATGCCATGAGAAATAATCGATTTCAAACATATTATAAATGTATGAAAAAGGTATATATATAAATCTCTAATAAAAATTGGTTCAAAATAAAAAGGAAGTTATATTTGCACTCCATTGGAGAAATGGCAGAGTGGTCGAATGCGGCAGTCTTGAAAACTG
>CEWG01020746.1_pt1 | contig 12552 bp, 2 predicted proteins | sample 361411 | NCBI WGS metagenome assembly CEWG01 (sample SAMEA2622173, study PRJEB7988) | marine metagenome | biome: marine biome (ENVO:00000447); feature: surface water layer (ENVO:00002042); material: "saline water (ENVO:00002010), including plankton (ENVO:xxxxxxxx)" | depth 5 m | reverse complement strand
GAGCCAGAGCCTGAACCAGAACCAGAACCAGAACCAGAACCAGAACCCGAGCCAGAACCAGAACCAGAGCCAGAACCCGAGCCAGAACCAGAGCCAGAACCCGAGCCAGAACCAGAACCAGAACCAGAACCCGAGCCAGAACCCGAGCCAGAACCAGAGCCAGAACCCGAGCCAGAACCTGAGCCAGAACCAGAACCAGAACCAGAACCCGAACCAGTTATTAATAAATCAAAACGTCCAACTTCCATTGCAGAAGCTAAAGAAATGGGTATGGAAAATGAATTTTGGAAAACACGAGGAAGAATTAGACATAAAACTTTAGGATATATTATTAATTAGTCTAGTTAATAAAATTTATTTAGAATTGATTCAAATACTCCAGAATCTTTATCTTCAGTATTTTCCAGATTTACAGATTCTAAATTATAGTAATCTATTAGATCTTGAAATTTTTCGAAATTAATATTATCATAATTTAATTCATTTTTTTCGTTATTTATATATCCATATAAATCATACATACTAATAAAGTTGAAATTTAAATATTTATAAGTGGGTTTATTATTAACTATTTTATAAGACGATATATTACTAAATACATCTTTTCTAAAATTATTAAGTTCATTATGATTAAAAATTACATTAATATTTGAATGAATGCTATAATATTTATTTAGAAGTAATAATAAATTATCAAAAATATATTCAATATTATTATTTATTATTTCTAATTTATAATAATTATCATCTACGTTTTCTAATTTCCAATCTTTTAGTTGTTCTAAATATTTATCTAAATCTTCATTTTCAGTATTTTTATCAAACAATACATCTACAACAATATTTAAATTTTTATAAAAAGGATTATTTGTTTTTTTAATTTCTGTTGAATAATTAGTCATAATAAATACATTATAATTTTTATAATTTTCAATATCAATATTATTTTCTACTTCTTTATCAGAAGTATTTTCTGTTTTAGTTTCTTCAATTTCTTCATTTGTAATATTTAAAAATTCTTCATTCTTAATATCACTTAGTAGGCTATTACTCATATTATTTATATCAGTATCATCGTGTGTATTATCTTCTGTATCTGAATCACTTGATTCACTTGAATCACTTGAATCACTTGAATCAGTTTCAATTCTATTAAAATTTAGTATATTTTTGCTACATTCTAGAGGTTTAAGTGGAATTAATTTATCAGTATCTACTTTATACATAGTTCCATTAATATCATAATATAAATCATCAATGTATTTATTTAAATAAAAATATTTAGAATAAAAATAGTTATCAATAAGTTTATAAGTTAAATAACCAAATATAAGACTAATTGGTAATAATTCTTGTAGTTTTTGGTCATCTATCATTTTATAATAAATATATATAAAAACTTTAAGTAAAATTTCACATGCTTCCTACCGGGCTCGAACCGGTGACCTTGGCGTTACTTAATCAGTGGCACTGCTTATAAGCACCACGCTCTAACCAACTGAGCTAAGGAAGCTGTAAAATGTAGAAAAATAATCACCCTCGACGGGGGTCGAACCCGTAACCTCAAGATTAGAAGTCTCACGCGCTGCCAATTGCGCCACGAGGGCTAGAGGATACTTAATTCCTCAATTAATATATTGCTATTATTCTTTAAGTAAATTTATATTATTTTTACCAAATAATATTACTTGTTTCGTTGTAATCCATATTTTGATATTTTATTGTTTTGTCAATTGATATAAACATCATAGTAATAAATAGATAACATAACATATATCTAAAAAAAGTATATCTACTTTCATTTAACCACATTCTAAATGTTCTAGAAGTTGTGAATATATCTCTAGTTTGTAATAGTCTAATATCATTTGGTATATTTTCATCAGTGTTTCCATCTATTTCTATTGAAGAATACTGAGTTTTTTTAGTACATTCTACTAATTTTTTTTTCAAATCATCATTAGTAGTATGATATATTTTATGTCTATTTGAATAATTAACATTATTAGACTTTCTACATATAAAACATTGATTATTTATAGATATCCACCTAAATAAACAATTTTGACATATTTTAACAGCATTATAACATTTACATAAATTATTAATTATAATAACATACTCTAAATTTTCTAAATCAATGTTTTGAGAACATATAATACATTCTTCATTATTATTCAGAAAATTTAAATTATCAGTATTATCAAATTTAGGTTTTCTAATACTTGTAATAATAATATTTTCCATTATATATAATCATTATATTATATAATCATTATATTTTTATATACAAACAATTCATGAAGGAATCCTCCAAACCGGAATCGAACCAGTGACCAGCAGATTACAATTGAGTATACCATCTACAGTCTGCCGCTCTACCAACTGAGCTATCGGAGGTTCCATGAGTTGTTGAGAAAAATAACGCTCCCGACCGGGTTCGAACCGGTGACCTATCGGTTAACAGCCGAGTGCGCTGCCAACTGCGCCACGGAAGCGGATGTATTTAACACATAATTAATAAATATATTAATTTCTTTAAATACTTTTAAAAATAATATAAAAAAAATTAATTTATATAATTTTATTTAAATTTAATTTATATAATTTAATTAAAATGTCTCTAAATGTCCAACTATCTAGAAGAATTACTTTAGATGGTTTAGATCCAGTAAATGCTACCAGAAATCTAATTAAATTTATAAATCTTGGTGTTGGAGAAGACCGAAATGTAGCATTAGGTTATAAATCTCAAGTTAAATTTGACAAAAAGAATCTTATTGGATATAATATAGGTATTGGATATGAATGTTTATATTATAATAGTACTAGTCAGTATAATGTAGGTATTGGATATGAATGTTTAAGAGGTGGAGAATCTGCTGATGGTGGAACTATTGATTCAAACTTATTCACTGGTAGTAATAATAATGTAGCAATTGGTTATCAATGTGGTCAATTTGTTGGAAATGAAGCAACTAATAATGTATTAATTGGTTTTGAATGTGCTAAGGCAACTACATCAGATAAATTTGTAGGAGATAGTAATACTTATATTGGATATCAATGTGGTTTATTAAATATTGGAGGAAGTGAAAATGTAGCAATTGGTACAAATTGTTTAGATTCAAATACAACAGGAAATCAAAATGTAGCAATTGGAAAAGAGTGTCTAAAATCAAATGTATTAGGTATATCAAATGTAGCACTTGGTTATCAATCTTTATACTCAAATACTGCGAATAATAATACTGCAATTGGTTATCAATGTTCTTATTTTAATTCTTCTGGTCAATACAATACCGCAATTGGATATAAATGTTTGATGGGTGAAACAGATGTGTATACTGGTACAAATAATAATGTAGCAATTGGTTATCAATGTGGTCAATTTGTTGGAAATGAAGCAATTAATAATGTATTAATTGGATATGAATGTGCAAAAGCAGCAACTGGTGAAGGTGAATTTGTAGGACATAGTAATACTTATATTGGATATCAATGTGGTTTAGTAAATACTTCTGGAAGTGAAAATGTTGGAATTGGATATGAATGTTTATTAAATAATATAATAGGTGCTGAAAATGTAGCAATTGGTTATCAATCTTTAAAAGGTAAGAATGATAGTAATGATACTACTGATACTACTAGAAATATTTTGAATAATGTTGCGGTTGGATATCAATGTGGAGCATTTATATCAAATAAATCTACTGATTTAAGTAATATTGATCCTAATCATGAAGAACATTTTGATAGTGGAAAAAATAATGTATTAGTTGGATATAAGTGTGGTTCTGGTTATAAAGTATCAAATGTACAAGGTGGTACTATTATAGAATATACTGTAGATGGAAAACAATATAGACTACATAAATTTACAACTAATGGTACTTTTATAGTAGAAACTGGTGCTAATTCATCATTAGTTGATGTTGATTATCTAGTAGTTGGAGGTGGAGGTGGAGGTTCTGGTCCTATATCTGGAAGTCATGAAGGTGCAGGTGGAGGTGGAGGAGGTATTATATATAAAACAAATCAAACACTTAATAATGGTACTTATACAATTAATGTTGGTGCTGGCGGTATCGGTTCATACCAAAATCAACAAACTAATGGTGGTGATTCATCAATTCAAGAAGTAGATAGTAACCAAATAATTGCTATTGCGAAAGGTGGTGGTGCTGGTGCTGGAGGTGTTGGTGGAAATGGAAATTCAATAGGTGGTTCAGGAGGTGGTGGTAGACATCATGAAGGAAAAGGTGGTGTTGTAATATCAAATGTTACACCAAATTCACATACTTTATTAGCTGGTGCTGGAGCTGGAGGTAGTGATGCTTTTAGTGATGGAAGTAATGGTGATGTTTATACTTCATCTAGTTTTTTTGGCAGTAGTACTTCATATCCTTCTTCAAATGTATATAATAATAGAAGCACCTTTTGGTATTCAAAAACTACTATATCTGATTGGTGGATACAATATGGATTTATCGATAAAAAATTAGTTACTAAATATGCTTTATGGCCTAGCACTGGTTCAATAAGTACTCCTAGAAGATGGGAATTAAGAGCTGCTGATAATAATGATGATTTTAACAATGGAAATTATCAAGTATTACATAAAGTTTATTTAGAATCTACAAATAATTGGGATTTTATAGGTATGCGTAATTTATCATCTAGTGCAGAAATGGTATCAGAACAAGAAGCAAACGATAATACTCATTTAGCAAATATATATTATTTTGATAATACCACCAAATATAAATTTTACAGATTACAAATTTTACAAAATTATGGATATTCTCGAACTTCTATTGGAGAATGGGCTTTATATGAGGGTAATTTAGATGAAATTACTTCAAGTACAAGTATTGGTTTCGGAAATAATGGTGGAGATAATGACCCTTCTAATAAAGATGATTATAATAATTTTGGTGGTGGGGGTGGTGGTGCTGGAGCACCCGGTTATACTAATAATGAAGATTCTAATTCTGGTACAACTGATAACACAACTGAATATCTTAATGCTAATCTAAGAGGCAGAGGAGGTATAGGTAAGCCATATAAAATTGAAGATGGTACAAACTATAAATATTATGGTGGTGGTGGTGGTGGTGGTAGACACAATCCAGCAGCACAAGGAGGTCTTGGCGGAGGAGGAACTGGAGCAACTGATTATAATAATAATGCTACTTCTGGTTTACCTAATACAGGCGGTGGAGGTGGTGGAGCATCACAATCATCACCATATCAAAATCCAGGAGGTTCTGGAGGTTCTGGTATTGTTTATATCAGATATAAATTAGGAACTGGAAATGATGAAAATGATCTAGGAAATTTACAAGACTTAGTAGAAGGTACATTTTCTGGAAGAGAGAATGTATTAATTGGTTATAAATCTGGTATTAAAATTACAAGAGGATATAGAAATGTTGGAATAGGTTATGAATCATTATTTGAAAATAAAAGTGGTTCAGATAATGTTTCAATTGGTTATAAATCATTATATAATAATGAGATAGGAATACAAAATGTAGCAATTGGATACGAGTGTTTATACAATAATATAGTATCATCTAATACTGCGATAGGTTATAGTTGTTTATATAATAATACAACAGGTGAAAATAATACTTCTATAGGTTATGAATGTTCTCTTTCGAATACAACAGGTAAAAGCAATACTTCTATAGGTTATCAATGTACTTATAGTAATATAAGTGGATATAATAATGTTTCATTTGGTTATCAATCATTATATAGTAATACAGATGGTTTTAATAATATATCAATTGGTTATCAGTGTAATCGTAATATAAATGGTATTAATAATATATCAATTGGTTATCAATCAATTGAAGGAAAACCTAATGCTTCAAATTTAGAGAATAATATTGGTATTGGATATCAATGTGGTATAGGTGTTGGTTCAAACGCAAGTGATAATATAATGATTGGATATCAATGTGGATATGGTACAAATACTGGACAAACTAAAACTATAAGTAGATTAGGTAATAATTTAAATGGTACTAAACAATTTCAGTATTATGGATATTCTGTATCATCTTCTAGTACAGACCCATATAAAATAGTTATTGGTTCACCTAGACAAAATAATGGAAATTTAAGATATGCTGGATGTGTTAAAATATATTATTATGATACTGATAATTGGATATTAGAAAAAGAAATTTTAGGAACTAATTCTTATACATATTTAGGACATGCTGTTAAAATAAGTTCAGATGGAACCCATTTAGTGATAGGTTCTCCATATGAAAGAGGTCCTAATAATAGTTGGGGTTCAGGAAGTTTAAGAATATATAAATATAATGAAGGTGATTGGCATATTCAACAAATAAAAAATCCAGATACTGGTATTAATCAAAATGTATTTTATGGAGAATTCAGAGAGTATTCTGCATTAACTGTTGATATAAGTTCAGATGGTACAACAATTGTACAAGGTGGATATGGAGATTATAATTATAATTCTAGACTATATTATCAAGGAAAAGTTAGATTTTGGAGATATAATCAATCATCATCGTGTTGGGAATTAAAAGGTACTTTTAAAGCAGGTTTAATAGATAGTTCTTATAATAGTCTATCTTCTAGTGAAAAATCTGCTACAAATTTTTACAGAGCAAGTTATGTATCAGTAAGTGGAAATGGTTTAACTTTAGCGATTGGCATACCCGGATATTCTACAAGTACTCAAACTAGAATTGGTTCTGTTGTAATATATACATATGATGTAACATTATCAACATTTAGTGCTTTAGTAGAATCAACACATAGAATAGTAGGAGAAAATCGAAATGATAGTTTTGGAATATCATTAGCATTAGATAAACTAGGAAATAATATTATTATAGGTGCTCTAGATTTTAGTAATCGTTTTAAAGGTTATATAAAAGTTTATAAAAAGAGTTCAAATAATACATATTCATTTAATAGCTTAGATAAGATACAAGGTACAAATAATTATGATTATTTTGGTTCAAGTGTAGATATTACAAAAAATATAGATATTTCTTCTACTAGTACTAATAAGAATTTAATTATTATTGGAGCTAAATATAATGATAGAGGTGGAACAAATGCAGGTCTTATACAGATGTATGAATTTACAAATAATTCAACTTCAACAGAGATTAGTAATTTAACTAAAATTGGTGAAGATAGAATTGGAGAAGATAGATATAATTATTTTGGGCACGATGTTTCAATATCTAGTCAAAGTAGCACAAATGATTTAATTGTATTAATAGGAGCTTATGGTAATTTAAGATTTACTGGTTATGCTAAAGCATTTCAAATTGAAGATATAAGTAACAAAGGGATTCAAAATATACTTATTGGTAGTAGTTGTGGATTTAGTAATAAAAGTGGTTCTGAGAATATTGGTATAGGTTATGAATGCTTAAAAAATAATGAAGATGGTATTAAAAATGTATCAATTGGTTATCAAACATTATACTCTACTACTTCTCAAGTTGGAAATGTAAGTATTGGATACAGAAGTTTATATGGGGATGGGAATTACGAAGATGATAATGATAATAATATTGTAGCGAATTATAGCAATATAGAATTTTTAACAACAAATGAAACATATAATATTGCTATTGGATATGAATCATCATTTAAAAATATATATGGAAAAAAAAATGTAGCTGTTGGTACACAATGTTTAGTCAATAATGTATATGGTTCTGAGAATGTAGCAGTTGGCTATCAAAATATTTTTAACAGCGATAGTTCATATGCTAATGTAGCAATTGGATATAGAAGTTTATATAATAGTATAGGAACTGCTTCAGATAGATGTGTTGGTGTCGGTTTTGAATGTCTATATAATAATAGATCTTCATCAAATATAGCAGTTGGTTATCAATCATTATATAATAATTATGGTGGTATCTCAAATATAGCATTTGGTTATCAATCTGGTTATTCTGGATTAACTGATACAACTTATTCTAAATGGAAACATATAGATGAACAATATCCATATATTGATAATAATTCACCAGATTTATTTACAACAACTGGATACAGATATTATAAATTAAATATTACTAAACCAATTGATGATGGTGCAGTTTTAAGTTTTTCTGAATTAGCATTATATGATGAAAATAATAGTCTAATTATTGGTGCTGGAATTACTCATACAGCTGCTAATGCAACATTATCGGGTACAACACAAGATTCAGTCGGTAGTAATTGGGCAGGTTCTTTTGATAATATTATTACTGATGATACACCTGGAAATATTTTTCATGAAAATGAGAGTAATACTCCAGCAAGTGGATATTTACAAATAGATTTTGGAAATGGTGTAACAAAAAAAGTTTTAAGATATAGAATATGGGCAAGACCAGAGCATCATACAGACCAAGCACCTAAAGAATGGACTTTTGAAGCATCTAATGACGGAACTAATTGGACTATATTAGATGAAAGAACAGATGAAAGTCTTTGGCCAAAAGTTACTGGAACAAATGCTTCTACATCCATATCTCAATCAAATGAATATATTATAGCAAAAGAAGGTTTAGGTCATTGTGTAAAAACTAATGTAGATGGAACAATAATGGCAGTTTCACAACCAAATTATCAATATAAAACTGGTAGAGTAATTATATATCAAGCTAGTTCAGATAATACAGGATGGACTCAAAAAGCAATTATAAATAATACTGAAAGTAATCCAACATTTGATTGTTTTGGATATAATATAGCATTAAATTCAACAGGTACATATATAGTTATTACTGCAACTCAAAGTACTACTGGAGTAGGTTATTTTAAAGTATATAATTATACAACTGATATTACTAGTTGGTCAGTAGTTGGTAGCAAACAGATAAATGATGTCACTAAAAATGGAAATTCAATAACTAATAATAATGATAATTTTGGATATTATGCAGATATTAATGATAATGGGGATAGAGTTATAATTTCATCACCAAAAAATAGAGACTCTAATTCTAATGAAGATTTACATGATGGATATTGTAGAATTTATGAATATTCTAGTACTAGTAATTCATGGAGTGAATTAGGAGGAAGTGAATTTTCAACATTCTATGGAGATAATGTAGGAGACGAATTAGGTTCTTCTGTTGCTATTAATTCAAGTGGTAATATTGTAGCAATTGGTTCTCCATATTACGAAGGACTTAATGGTACAAATCAAGGATTAGTAAGACTGTATAGATATGATTCTATTAAATTAGCAATATATGAAAATACTTCTTCTATTTATTATGGTCCTAGAAGATGGACACGTTTTGGAAATGATATATTAGGTGAAGCACAAGATGATTTATCAGGTTATACATTAGCACTTAATGCAGATGGTACTATTGTTGCTATTGGAGCATATAAAAATGATGGTTCTAATGGTACAGATTCTGGACATGTAAGAGTATATCAATATGTTTCAAATGATTGGATACAAATTGGTGAAGATATTGATGGAGAAAGAACAAATGATGAAAGTAGTACAACTTTAGCACTAAATGATAAAGGTGATATATTAGCAATTGGTTCTTCAAAAAATAATGAAGACTATAGATACTTTAAATTATCTATTATTTCAAGTACTAATGAAAATATTTTATCATTATTAGAATTAGCATTATATGATGATGTGTATAATTCTATTATTGGTGCGGGACTATCAGCAGATTCCGCTGGAGCAATAATAACAGGTACTAAGCAAGATGAAAGTGGTAATTTAAAAGGAGCATTTGATAATTCTTTAGATACAAGTGATCCCACTGTTAATACGACATTTACTATAGATAGTAATAATTGGACTCAAAAAGGGGCTGATATTGATGGTGAAGCTTCATTTGATTTTAGTGGTCATTCAGTATCATTAAGTTCAGATGGTACTATTGTTGCTATTGGTGCATATCTAAATAATGGTGCAAGAGGACATGTTAGAGTTTATGAATATAATAATAGTAACAATTCTTGGTCTCAATTAGGTGCTGATATTGATGGTGAAACTTCTACTGACTATTGTGGTTTTTCAGTATCACTAAGTTCAGATGGTACTATTGTTGCAATAGGTAGTCCTCAGCATGATAGTAGTAAAGGTCATGTTAGAGTTTATCAATATAATAATAATGGTAATTCTTGGTCTCAATTAGGTGCTGATATTGATGGTGATGCTTCTAGTGATGAGAGTGGTACTTCAGTATCACTCAGTTCAGATGGTACTATTGTTGCAATAGGTAGTCCTAGACATGATAATAATAAAGGTCATGCTAGAGTTTATCAATATAATAATAATGGTAATTCTTGGTCTCAATTAGGTGCTGATATTGACGGTGATGCTTCTGGTGATTTTAGTGGTACAACAGTATCACTCAGTTCAGATGGTACTATTATTGCAATAGGTAGTCCTCTTCATGATAGTTCTAAAGGTCATGTCAGAGTTTATGAGTGGACTGGAAGTGATTGGATTCAAAAAGGAATTGATATTGATGGTGCTGTAGCTGGTGACCAAAGTGGTACAACAGTATCACTCAGTTCAGATGGTACTATTGTTGCAATAGGTAGTCCTCTTCATGATAGTTCTAAAGGTCATGTCAGAGTGTATGAGTGGACAGTTATTTATAATAATGAAAATGTCAGTGGTAGTTGGAATATTAAAGGAAGTGATATTGATGGTGAAGTTGCTGGTGACGGAAGTGGTAAATCAGTATCACTAAGTTCTGATGGTACAATTCTTGCTATTGGTGCAAATTTAAATGATGGAAATAGTAGTAATTCTAGTGATAATAGAGGACATATTAGGATATATAAATATGTTTCAAATGATTGGAAAAAAGTGGGAATTGATATTGATGGTGCTACAGCTGATGACGGAAGTGGTATTTCAGTATCATTAAGTTCAGATGGTACTATTGTTGCTATTGGTAGTTCTATACATGATGTTTTAAAAGGTCATGTTAGAATATTTGAAATTGATGAAATTGTAGCTAGAGAATGGGATAGTAATACACCATTAGCTGAATTAGTAATTGATTTTGGTGATAATAATAAAAAAAAATTAACAAGATATAATATTTGGGCAACGACACTTTCTTCTTTTAGATATTATAAATTAAATATAACAGAAACTGTTGATAATAGTTCTATTTTATCTTTTAACGAATTAGCGTTATACGATGAAAATGGCAATTTAGTAATTGGAGCAGGAACTACTCATACATCTGCTGGTGCAACATTATCAGGTACAACACAAAGTTCTTCTGGTTCTTTAGCAGGTGCTTTTGATAATATTATTACTACTACAAGTGGTAATATATTCCAAGTAGTAGATAATAATGGAAATTCAGCAAGTGGATATTTACAAATAGATTTTGGAACTGGTGTAACAAAAAAATTTAGTATGTATCGTATTTGGGCAACATCGATATCTTCTAATTTTAGATATTATAAATTAAACATAACAGCACCTGTTGATGATGGACAAATTGTTATTTTTAATGAATTAGCATTATACGATGAAAATGGCAATTTAGTAATTGGAGCAGGAGCTACAGCAACAACTGCTGGTGCGACAATAACGGGTACAACACAAAGTTCTTCTGGTTCTTTAATAGGTGCTTTTGATAATATTATAACTACTACAAATGGTCATATATTTAAAGTAGATAATAATGGAACTCCAGTAAATGGATATTTACAAATAGAGTTTGAAACAACAAAAAAAATTAGTATGTACCGTATTTGGGCAACATCCGCATTATCTTCTTTTAGATATTATAAATTAAATATAACAGCAACTGTTGATAATGGTTCTATTTTATCTTTTAATGAATTAGCATTATATGATGAAAATAGCAATTTAGTAATTGGAGCTGGAACTACTCATACATCTGCTGGTGCAACATTATCTGGTACAACACAAACTTCTTCTGGTTCTTTAGCAGGTGCTTTTGATAATACTATTACTACTACAAATGGTAATATATTCCAAGTAGATAATAATGGAAATCCAGCAAGTGGATATTTACAAATAGATTTTGGAATTGGTGTAACAAAAAAAATTAGTGAGTATCGTATTTGGGCAACATCGACATATTTTTCTTTTAGATATTATAAATTAAATATAACAAGTCCTATTAGTAATAGTTCTGTTTTAGCCTTTAATGAATTAGCATTATACGATGAAAATGGTAATTTAGTAATTGGAGCTGGAACTACTCACACATCTGCTGGTGCAACATTATCTGGTACAACACAACATTCTATTACTTTTCCTGTACCTTTTTCTAGTCCCGTCACAATTACTATTGGTTCTTTAGAAAAATTATTCGATAATACTCTTGGTACTTTTGATGGATTTTGGGAAGGTTTGAATGATAATCCTGCAACTGGACATATACAGATAGATTTTGGAGTCGGTAATACAAAAAAAATTAGTGAATATCGTATATGGGGAGCCAGTATAACCGAATACTCTCCTAAAAATTGGACATTTGAAGGATCTAATGATGGAACTAATTGGAC
>CEWG01163790.1_pt1 | contig 12570 bp, 15 predicted proteins | sample 361411 | NCBI WGS metagenome assembly CEWG01 (sample SAMEA2622173, study PRJEB7988) | marine metagenome | biome: marine biome (ENVO:00000447); feature: surface water layer (ENVO:00002042); material: "saline water (ENVO:00002010), including plankton (ENVO:xxxxxxxx)" | depth 5 m | reverse complement strand
ATCGACTTCACCAACCTCAAAGGTGTAGGCATGATCGCCATAATAACCATTTTTTAACGCGCCACAATCGATCGAAACGATATCACCATTTTCCAGTGGCTTGTCGTTGGGGATGCCATGTACCACCTGTTCATTGGGACTAACGCAAAGGGTGTTGGGAAAATCATATAGACCTAAAAAACCAGGCTCTGCACCATGATCACGAATAAAAGATTCGGCAAGACCATCGAGATAGAGAGTAGTGATGCCAGGTTTGATTTCACTGGCAAGCATCCCCAGTGTTTTGGATACCACCAAGGCACTTTCTCTGATTAGTTTTATTTCTTCAGCTGTTTTTTGCAATGCCATACCTAAAAATCGTATCCGTGCTTATAGCCTTTGTCTTGTAGAATGTTGAGGATGTCTTGCTCTAAAGAAATGATCGGAAACTCAACAATCCTATTGATTTCCTCACCTTTTTTTGAAAAGATAAATGTAGGAACATTGGTAATACCTATTTCTTCAGCACTTCCATCATGACTGATTTTATCCTCGTTCAGTCCAACCAATCGACTAATTTGGTCGTTGGCGTCGAGCGCATCAATGATTTTAAAAAAACCAGGTACTTCTCGCTGACTATCTTCACACCAAGTCCCCATATAAATAGTTACCTCAATTTCACTGAACAATGAATCGATTTGTGAGACCAATGTTTCGTTTAGGGGATGTGCATCGTAGTTGTCCATAAACCAACTGTTGTGTTCACTGTTTTGCAGTTGCTTTCGAGAAAATTCTCCAAATGATTCAAAAGGAGTTGTACATGCTGTAAAAATAATAGTGGCAAGAAGGAAAAGTCTGATGTTTTTCATGTCATTAAAGTAAAGAGTTGGATGTCATTTCACTTGGTTTTTCGACACCCATCAGTTCGAGGATTGTGGGTGCAATATCCCCCAAATTACCATTTTTTATGGATTTGTGCTGATCACTGACAAGAATAATCGGAACAGGATTGGTTGTGTGGGCAGTGTTGGGAGATCCATCTGGGTTGATCATGGTTTCACAATTTCCATGATCGGCAATAACAAGTACGATGAACCCTCCCTCTTTGGCAGCTTCAACCACATCTTTTGTGCAGGCATCAACTGTTTCACAGGCTTTGATGGCTGCTTCCATACTCCCTGTATGTCCAACCATATCGGGATTGGCAAAGTTGAGACACACAAAGTCTGTTTCTTGATTTTTGAGCTTAGGGACGATGGCATCTCTTAATTCATAAGCGCTCATTTCAGGTTTTAGGTCATAGGTTGCCACCTTTGGCGATGGACATAAAATGCGTTCTTCCCCTTCAAATGGTTCTTCTCTACCTCCATTAAAAAAGAAGGTAACGTGTGGATACTTTTCTGTTTCGGCAATGCGAATTTGTCGTTTACCTGCTTTGGCAAGCACCTCCCCAATGGTGTTGGTGACATTGTCTTTGTCAAAAACGACATGTACACCTTGAAACGAATCATCGTAATTTGTCATCGTTACAAAATGAAGATCACGTTTCTCCATCCCATGTGCATCAAAGTCTCGTTGGTGAAGGGCTTGGGTTAACTGTCGCCCTCTGTCTGTTCTGAAATTAAAAAACACCACCACATCACCAGCTTGAATGGTTGCAACAGGCTCATTGTCAGCCCCTACTCTGATGTGTGGTTCTATAAATTCATCTGTCGTACCACTCGCATAACTCTCTTGGATGGCTTCAATAAAATCTGTTGTTGTATTGCCTTGACCATAAACCAAAAGATCATAAGCCTTTTTCACTCTTTCCCAACGCTTGTCTCGATCCATGGCATAGTAGCGCCCAATGACTGAGGCAACTTGTGCGTTGTGAGCGTCACAGTACTCTTGCAACTCCTCTATAAATGCAGCTCCTGATTTTGGATCAACATCTCGTCCATCTGTAAAAGCATGAACATAAACCTCTGGCACTTGGGAAAGGTTTGCAGCCTCAACCAAACCTTTGATATGATTGATGTGTGCATGTACACCTCCGTCAGATACCAGTCCGAGAAAGTGAAGTTTCACACTGTTCTCTTTTGCATAAGCAAAAGCATCTTGCAAGACAACTTCGTCTTTTAAGGTGTTTTTTCCCAAGGCAATATTGATTTTGGCAAGGTCTTGATACACCACACGTCCAGCACCCAAATTGACATGCCCAACTTCGCTATTTCCCATTTGACCATTGGGCAACCCAACATCCATCCCATCTGTGCGCAGTGTGGCATGGGGATAAGTGTTGAATAGCGAATCGATATAAGGTGTTTTTGCTTGGTCAATCGCAGAAACAGATGGGTCTGGTGATATGCCCCAACCATCCAAAATCATCAACATTGTCTTCATGCGGCAAAGATAAGTAGAACGTGGCGAAAGCAGCTCCTATTCTTGAGCAAATAATATAGGATTTATATCTAGAATATGCGCTGAGGTATAGGCCTCAAAAAAATTATTGTCTATAAACGAACGACCGAGCAATTGATCATCTTTTGCAATTTCCGACAAAGCATATGTTGTCAAAACCTCTAGATAAGACTTAGAAAGGGGACGATATGTGAAGTGCCAAGGTTCGTGTGCAAACCCCTTGCGATTGGGGTTGTTGGTATAAACTTCAAAAAACCCAAAGGCTGCTGCATTGTCATTCATCCACTCACGAAGGGCGCTTGAGGGGCCATTGTCATAAAATTTTTCAGTCAGAAGCACATCGCCAGATTGGGGATTGGCATTGTCAATGATATCGATGTCTGTACCCCAATGGTGACGTGAGGTCCCTGGAAGGGTTGAGTAAGTAATTATTTTTTTAATGGCATCTTTGGGTTCAAGCCCTTCCTGCGTAAATGCTTTATACTTCGCATTCCAGATTTCTCTTTGGCGATTGTAGCTGCGATAGGCAGAAACTACTTTCATCTCAATCCCTTTTTTAGCAGCTGCTGCTCGCATTCGATCAAAGGCCTCATAGACTTCAACTTGCATATTGTTAATGAGCTCAGGAGCTTTTTTTCCCAAGACCAAATCAAGGTCACTATGTTGTGCAAAAGCGTGCATCGTCAAACACAAAAATAGACCCTTTAGCATTGCTTTCATAATATCGATTTATTCATTCGATAATGTGGGCCAAAGATAGGGACATCAAATAAAGCCCCATCAATTTTATATCCCATCGACTTATAAAACGCAAACACCCCTTTACGAGCATTCATCCAGATGACTTCAAAATTGAGCGTTTTCCCAAGTCGCTCAGCTTCTTCCACTAGCAATCGACCAACGCCACTGCTTTGGTTTGAGGGCAGCACTGCCATCCCTCGAATTTGCCCATTCGGCACTGTGAATGGGCCATCTTTGGGGTTGTTTAAAACTGTGCATACCCCAATCAATATATGCTGACTGTAGGCACCCAAATGTATGGTTGTTGGAAGATTGTCACCAGGCAGCACACAGCTTTCTTTTGGCAACCCAGATCGCAGCACAGGATGGCGAACAATATGAGTTGTTTCTGCAGAAATGGTTTTAATATGTATTTTTGGAGGTGCCATGCAAGACTTACAATTTACATATTTATCAGAAAGCAATATAGCACAAATTATTCCCCTGATGCAAGATTTCACCTCTCATAAATACGCAGATGATGTGTTGCTTCAGCGACTGAAATCCATGTTTGCCCATGACTATGACTGTCTAGCGATCTTTTTGAAAAATCAAGTGATTGGGTTCTGCGGATTGTGGTATCAAACACGTCATTACTCTGGTAAAAGCTGTGAACTCGATCACTTTTACATAGACGAGCCTTTTCAAGGCAAAGGCTATGGTAAGCAATTCCTCGACTGGATTACCTCTCAACTCAGAACAAAAGGCTATGAAGCTTTAGAGCTCAATGCTTATAAAGAAAACAAAGCTGGACATCGATTTTACGTGCGAGAGGGCTTTGAACATTTGGGCTTTCATTTTGTGAAACGCTTGTAAAATTTTGACATTCTTTTTCGATTGTATACCTTTAATGAGGAATCATGCGAAAGTCAATCACCTTATTGTTGTTGTTCACTGCTGTTTTTGCAGCAGCACAACAAGACTATCGCACTTGGTTGCGTGGCAAGGTGTTGTATCAAGATAGCAGTGTTGTTGCTGCCAATATACTAAACACCAACTCTGAAAATGCAACAATAACAGATGACAATGGTGAATTTGCCATTGAGGTTAAGCTCGGAGATGAGCTCATTATATCATCTGTTCAATATGAAATTCGTGCAATCATCATCACCAAGGGTATCTTACAACGCAATCGTTTGGTGGTGGATGTAAATGAAAAAATCACAGCCCTAGACGAAGTGGTTGTCAGTCCAACACGACCCGAGAAGTTTTTGGATTTACAAGAAGAAGAGTTTAAAAAATTTGACTACACTTCTGATAAATCTACACGAGTAGAGAACGAAATTTTGCGAAAAAACCAACTGTATGAAGGGGTTGATTTTGTCAATATCTTTAAGCTAATGTACAAGTCCCTTCGCAAAAAGAAAGCTGATGAAGGTGATGAGTTTACCTATGCACCAAGTGATGTGATTCGTCAGATTTATCCCGATGTATTTTTTACCACCCAACTCAATATACCAACAGACAAAATCGGCTTGTTTTTGGAGTATATCGATGGCCGATTACAGACAAAAGATCTGCTGAAAAAAGAAAACGAATTTCAACTGATGGACTTTTTAATCAAGCAAAGTGAAAAGTTTGCAAAGACGCAATAGGTGTTTTTCCTTCTTACTATTGCTTGTGGGTTTTGGTGCATACACACAAAACATACAAGACTTTTCAGGTAAGGTGGTTTCAGACTCTCTCGATATCTCAGGCATCCATGTGGTTAATAAAAACAGTGGGGCAACCACCATCACCAATCAAAAAGGGAAATTTTCAATTGGTGCAAAACCAACTGACACCCTTTTGTTTTCTGCTGTTCATATCAAGCTACAGGCCTTGGTGTTGGACTCATTGGTGATGGCTCAACCTCAAATTAATGTGTATATCGAACATGCTGTCAATGAGTTGGAAGAGGTTGTAGTCAAACCTCACAGCCTGACTGGAAACCTCGCTGATGATGTCAGTGCTGCGCCACCACCTCCAATCAATTTTAAAGATGTTGGGATTCCAGGTTTTGAAGGTGAAAGGCGTGAAAAAATAAGATACAATAGTACAGGGAGTTTGATTTTAAGTACCTTGCTATTGCCCGTCATGCCATTGGACATAGAAGGGATGTACAAGCAAATCAGTGGGTACAACAGACGCCTGAAAGAAAGTCGGAAACTCAGCAAACAACTGCAAACAGTGAACAGTATGATTGATTTTTATGGTACTCAATTTTTGCAGGACCAATATTCATTGTCGGCAGATGAAATCTATGTCTTTATATTGGCTTGTGTTGAAAACACCACATCGATTGAAAGTGATTTTCTTCGTGGCAATCACCCTCTTGTTTTGGCGGCAATGAATGATTATTCAAACACCCGAATACCCTGATGATGAATCGTGTCGTAGCATATTTGTTATTTGTGTGGGTGCTGTTTGTACAGGCAACGATCCATCCTTATTATGTCAGCACGATGGAGATTGACTATCGCCCTGATCGATCGGCGCTACAGATTACGATTCGTGTCTTTACAGATGATTGGCAGTTGATGCTCAACACAGACTATGACCAAGACCTTCGTTTGGATCCTGACAGTGATACAGCACAAACTGTAATTCATTCGAGTGATTACTTCCGAAAGGAGATTGAATTGAAACTGAATGATACAGAGGTGAAGCCAGTCTTTTTGGGTAAGGAGTATCAAGATGATCAGATTGTTTTCTATTTGGAGGTTAACGATGTGGCAGAGGTAAAAACCCTAGCTGTTTCAAACAGCATTCTCTTCAAGGTGTTGGAAGGCCAACAAAATATTGTGCGTATCAAAACCCCAACAAAACGAAAAAGCTTTCTGCAAACCCAAGGAAAAGTGGGAGATGTCTTTAGAGGTTTGTAGGAGGTGTATTGTGATGTAATTTTCTAATGGTAACTTTTTAGTTAGTAACCAACATCCGCAGAGGCTTTGGATACACCTTTTAATCCATTCCTTTTCATTACATTTACATCCCTTTATTTTAAAATTGTTTAATATGAAAAGTTTATTCACCCAGATACTATCTTTTTTCTTAATACTTCCCACTTTAGCATTGACACAAGAGCAAAACTTAGAAGGCCCCAAGCAAGGGCATACCAATCAAAACAAATTCCGTCAACTCTACAACGAGTTCTCAACACCCAACGATTATCGAACTGCTAGTGGTGCCCCTGGCGCTGCTTACTACCAGCAACGTGCTGATTATGTCATGGATATCAAAATCGATGATGAAACCCAACGCTTATATGGCAAAGAAACCATTACTTATACCAACAATTCTCCAGATGTGTTGGCATATTTATGGGTTCAGCTTGATCAAAACATTCGTAAAAAAGACTCCCCTTCACTTCTCAAAAACAGTCAATCCATGGATCAGGTATCACAATTGTCAACCTTTGCCAACAATCACCTCGGTGATCCTTTTGATGGGGGATTCAATATTGAGCATGTGTTAGATGCACAGGGCAAACCCCTGCCATATATCATCAATCAAACAATGATGCGTATCGATCTTTCAACCCCATTGCAGTCTGGTGGGCAAGTGTCTTTCTCAATCAAATGGTGGTATAACATTAACAATCACGTGGTCAATAGAGCGCGTTCGGGATATGAGTATTTTCCTAAAGATGACAATCGTGCCTATGTCATTGCACAGTTTTTTCCTCGTATGTGTATGTATGATGACGTTGAAGGTTGGCAAAACTATCAGTTTTGGGGCAATGGCGAGTTTGCACTCCCCTTTGGAGATTATGAAGTGAATTTGACAGTACCTGCAAACTTTATCGTAGATGCTACTGGCGAATTGACCAACCGAAAAGAGGTTTTTACAAAAGAAATGATAAGCCGTTACAAAAAAGCAAAAAAGACCTATGATAAGCCTGTGATGATTGTCACGCAAGAGGAGGCTGAGGCAAACGAAAAAACCACAACGACCAAAACCAAAACATGGAAGTTTTCGGCAAAAAATGTTCGTGATTATGGCTTTACAGCATCCAAAAAATACATTTGGGACATGATGGCTGTCAAGGTTGGCGATCGTGATGTCATGGCTGTTTCACTCTATCCCAAAGAAGGAAATCCACTTTGGGAGGAATGGTCAACTCGCGCAGTTGCACAAACCTTAGAAACAGTTTCAAGATATACCTTTGATTACCCTTACCACAAGGCAATTTCGGTGCATGCCAAAAACCAAGGGATGGAGTACCCGATGATTTGTTGGAATTATGGCCGACCTGAAGAAGATGGTACCTACAGCGATCGCGTCAAATTTGGGATGATTTCAGTCATCATCCATGAGATTGGACACAACTACTTCCCAATGATTGTCAACTCCGATGAGCGCCAATGGGGTTGGATGGATGAGGGTCTAACGACATTTATACAATACCTCACCGAGCAAGAATTTGGACAGCGCTATCCAGAGTCGATTCCTGGCTTAGACAAGTACCCATCACGTAGGGGTGAGGCCAAAAAAATTGTGCCTTATATGTCAGACGATCAGGACTTTTTAGCACCCATTATGTCCAACCCGGAGAATGTATTTCAATTGGGTCCGAATGCCTATGGAAAACCAGCAACAGCACTCAATATCCTCAGAGAAACCATTATGGGACCTGAACTGTTCGACCATGCGTTTAAGACCTACTCCCAGCGCTGGATGTTTAAGCATCCAACACCAGAAGATTTTTTCCGCTCGATGGAAGACGCCTCTGCAGTTGATTTGGATTGGTTTTGGAGGGGATGGTTCTACACAACTGATTTTGTCGATATTGGGCTGGAAACCCTTAACACTGTTCAAGTGACAAGCCAGCCTCCCGCAGCATATATCGAAAGACTTAAAAGCTTTGGGTACTCTATTGAAGACCTCCCGCCACTAGTGTTTCGTGTAAACGTGGATGACGAGGCCTACGACGAAAACGCTGCCCCTTTTGCTGCCCTTGAAGCAGAGGAGTACTTCGCTGAAAACGGACTTACAGTTGCCCAAGAAAATTTGGAAAAAACAAATTATCTCTATGAGATTACTTTCAATAAGCCTGGTGGTTTGGTGATGCCAATTTTGGTTGAATACACCTATGCAGATGGTTCTACATTTACAGAGAGATATCCTGTCCAGATTTGGCGAAAAAATGACGACAGCTACACACGTTTGCTTGCTTCAGAAAAAGAGATCGTTGGTGTTCAGATTGATCCCAATGAAGAAACAGCTGACGTGAATACAACCAACAACTCCTGGCCTCGAACGAAAGTTCAGACAGACTTTGATCGTTTTAAAGAAACCAATTAGCGATATACTGTCCTTTGGATAATCATTACGACGGACTGTTTTTTCTTTTTGAGTGAATCATTATAACTACTTATCTTTAACCCATGATTTACTTTATCAGCGGAGCCGAGCTCGTCTTCGTTTTCTTTGTGATTCTTCTTGTATTTGGCGCCGATAAGGTTCCAGACATTGCTCGAACCCTAGGGAAAGGGATGCGACAAGTACGCAATGCTACGCAAGACATTAAGAGCGAGATTGAAAAATCTGCTGAAAAACAAGGCCTAGACACCAAACAAATCGAACAAGATTTAAAAGAGGTCAAAGACGAAGTCGAAGATACTGCAGGCTCTGTAAAACGAAACAACTAGCGTTTTCGAGTGATTGTTAAACCATCTCTAACAGGGAGTATAATCGTTTCAACCCTTGCATCTAAATTGATTTTTTGATTGTATGCTTGCAAAGCAGCAGTTGCTTCATCAGTTGCTGATAATAACACCTTGCCAGACCACAACACATTGTCTGATAAAAGTATGCCCCCTGTTTTCAATTTATCAATAATCAAATCGAAATAAAGGGGGTAGTTTTCCTTATCGGCATCCAAAAACACCATTTCATAAGGCCCTGACAGGGTTTTGAGAATATCTTTGGCATCGCCTAAGTGTTGAACAATTTGATTGCTGTATGGAGATTGATCAAAATACCGTCGTTGCATATCAACCAACTCTTCATTGTGATCAATGGTGTCAATTGATCCTGCCTTTGCCAGTCCTTCAGCCAAACACAGGGTTGCATATCCAGTGTAGGTGCCAACCTCTAGAATTTTCTTTGGCGACACCATCTTTGATAGCAAAGACAATAGCCGTCCTTGATACGACCCACTGAGCATTCTGGGTAGCAGCACTTTCTGATGAGTTTCTCTGTCCAATGCCTTGAGCAAGTCAGATTCTTTCATACTGTGCTTGTCGATGTATTGCTTGAGTTCATCTGATATAAAATCCATTAGCGTGTTGGTTTTGCATAAGGGAAACGTTCAATGAGCTCTGGTTTTGCATAGCCATCTAGACCGTTAATTGTCACAGAGCCAGCTTGTTGTAGGTTTAGCCAGCCATCGTTTTCCATGATACCATCTTCAACATGAATCGCTAGAATCTCACTGACTAAAAGTAGGGTGTTGTTTTCTTTGATTGGGTATTCGTTGAGGAATCGACAAGCCAATCGCACTTTGGCATTTTTGACAAAAGGAGCTTGAAAGTCATCCAAGTATTCAGCTTCGAAGTCTGTTTTGCTAAACTCTGAAATATCCTCTGGATATTTGGCAGAAGTGTGATGCGCATCAGCCACAGTGCTGTGATGAATGTGATTGACTGTAAAAAAAGAAGATGATTGGATGTTACGATAGCTGTCTCTAGGAACAGTCGTTGGGCGTAACACAAACCCAATAAGTGGTGGATTGCTGCCCAAATGAGTGATACTGCTAAATACAGCTAGATTGGTCTTGCCATCAGCAGATTGGGTGCCGATAAGATTTGCAGATTTATAACCAGTACAACTGTTGATTAGGTTTAGACGGAAGATTTTATCCATCTGGTCAATGTCTGCCCTAGAGTAGTGTAGCATTTCTTTTTTACAAACATAAACAATCTGCCGATTTTATCTTATTTTTGGCGACCCTTGGGTCATTAACTCAGTTGGTTCAGAGTGTCGCCTTGACAGGGCGGAAGTCACTGGTTCGAATCCAGTATGACCCACAACTAAGATGACTTATCAAATTGAAATCAACTTAAAGCCTTTTGCAAGAGGATTTCACCTCATCACTGATGAGATTGTTTCCAAGCTTCCTGATTTCACAGGAATTGTACATGTCTTTATCCAACACACTTCGGCGAGTCTAACGATCAATGAGAATGCTGACCCCAGTGTTCGTGTTGATTTTGAAACTCATTTCAACAAACTGGTCTCTGAATCCGACGATCATTATACCCATACCTTGGAGGGAAAAGACGATATGACCTCTCATATCAAGAGCAGTATTTTGGGGTCATCAGTATCATTTCCAATCAAAAACGGAACCCCCCAGCTCGGAACATGGCAGGGTGTTTATTTGTGTGAACATCGAAATCGTGCGAGTGGGCGAAAGATTTTTGTGACTTGTATTGGTGGAAGTTGATCCACTTCAAGTATTTCAGACTGCTATTTTCTGAAAAAATAAAACAATAAGCTCAACACGATACTGACCACAATAGAGGTACCAAGTGGAAAGTAGAATGTCCAGTTTTCGCCACCGAATCGAAAGTCAAGAGGGTTTTTATAACCAGATTTTTCACCCAATAATATCACCCCTCCGACGAGTACAAGAACAATCCCAAGAAACAAAAGGGTGCGTCCCATTAGTGAATAACGTCTATTAATTTTTCAAGTGTAAAACTGCGAGACCCTTTCACAAGAAGTGATCCATCTCCAATAGAGTTTGAGGAGAAGTGCGCTATGGCCTGATCAATGTTGGAAAAGTATTTATCTGCAGACACAAAAGACTCAAAAGCAGCGCCAACCCAATAGCAATCATCAATCGATGATGACTGTACCCATTCAACGAGCTGTTGGTGTTCTGTTTCTGTGTGCTCTCCAAGTTCGTTCATTTGTCCTAGGATTGCGATTTTTCTTCCTTCAGTATTGGCAAAGCTTTGCAGGGCAGCGCTCATGCTCGTTGGGTTGGCATTGTAAGCATCCAATGTGATATGAAGGTTGTTTTTGTGAATTTTCTGTGATCTATTGTTGTCAGGCACATAAGATTCAAGAGCGCTTTTGGCTGTTTCGATAGAAACCCCAAAATGCTTTCCAATGGCATAGGCAGCAAGTGTATTATAGGCATTATAAATACCAGTAAGTTGGGTTTGTATCCTCACTCGATCGATTTTTAGGGCGATAGTATCATTTTTATCATCAATTTCTGCAAAAAACTGAGCTGATGCAGTTGTTCCATAGGTTTTTGGGTCATGGTCTTTGAGCTGTGCCATGATTTTTGAATCATCAGCATTGGAAAAGATGATACCACTTGTACTTTTCAAAAAGTCATAAAGTTCAGATTTGGCTTTGACAACCCCTTGCAAACTGCCAAACCCCTCCAAATGTGCCTTTCCAAAATTTGTAATCAGCCCAGCATTTGGTTGAGCGATATTGGCCAAAAGTGCAATATCTCCAGGACGACTGGCACCCATTTCAACAATCCCAATTTCTGTGTCTTCTTTTAATGAAAGTAAGGTTAAGGGCACTCCGATATGGTTGTTTAGATTTCCCTTGGTTGCAACAATATTGAGGTCTTCTTTGAGTACTGCATGGATAAGCTCTTTTGTTGTTGTTTTGCCATTGCTGCCAGTAAGCGCTATGATTGTAGTTCCTAGAGCAGTTCGATGCGCAGTGGCGAGTTCTTGTAGAGATTTCAAAGAATCATCAACTCTTACAATTCGATCATCACTTACAGGGATATCTTGATCGACGATGACACCTGCTGCACCTTTGTCAAGGGCTTCTATTGTAAACTCATTTCCATTGAAATTTGGCCCACTCAGGGCGAAAAAAAGCTCTCCGGGTTGTAGCGCTCTAGTGTCTGTACTGACACCTGCAGCGTCTCTAAAAATATGATAAAGCGCTGACATGGCTATTATTAGCTATAGGGTTGTAGACTTAGTTTGATGGGATACCACGAGGCTTTCGGTCTCCACTAGTGCTTCCCAAATAGGACATTGCACATCTAAAACCAATGTAATCAGCACCCAAAAACTCTGGCATGTATCTCCGCTGTGCAGGGTCAAGCCAAAAAGCACGATCTTTCCACGAGGCACCTTTGATGACCCTAGTAGTATTGGAAACAAGTGTCAAACGCTTTTCGTTTTCTTGACGCACCCTCTTACTGGCTTCAGAAAAGGGATCACTATACATCATCGAATTTTCATCATCAGTGTTTCGGGCATTCAACAAATCTCCGTCAGCATAGGCGATATTGTTTGCTGCAAGTCCATTAGAACTTAGATAATTAGCATTTTCGTCACCATAATTTTGAGGTTCAATTTGCTCTTTCTGAATAGATCCAGGTAATTGTTTATAAGTATTTCTTCCGTTGGGACTATCGTCGTAACTAATCACATC